>Ga0208375_1003641_pt1 | contig 12890 bp, 10 predicted proteins | sample RifOxyD1_FD_184038 | JGI IMG/M metagenome (GOLD analysis project Ga0208375, IMG submission 184038) | Soil microbial communities from Rifle, Colorado - Rifle Oxygen_injection D1 (SPAdes) | ecosystem: Environmental > Terrestrial > Deep subsurface > Rock core/Sediment | place: Rifle, Colorado... | reverse complement strand
GTGGATTTGTATGTCGGGGGCGTGGAGCATGCGGTTTTGCATCTTCTTTATGCCAGGTTCTGGCATAAAGTTCTCTATGATCTGGGATATGTGTCAACCAAGGAACCTTTTAAAAAACTGGTCAACCAAGGCATGATTCTTGGTGAAGATGGCGAAAAAATGAGTAAAAGCCGGGGCAATGTTATAAATCCGGATGATGTTGTAAAAAATTTTGGGGCAGATACTTTAAGACTTTATGAAATGTTTATGGGTCCTTTTGAAAAAGTAAAACCCTGGAGCACCCAGGGCATTCATGGTGTTTTTAATTTTTTAAATCGAGTCTATCGATTCTTTTCTGAAAATCAAAATATCAGTTTGGAGAGTGAAAGCGAAGAAACTAAAAAGCTACTTCATAAAACCATCAAAAAAGTTACCGGGGATATTGAAAATTTACGATTTAATACAGGTATCAGTCAGATGATGATTTTTACCAATCATTGCTATAAAGTTCATTGCGTAACAAAAGATACTGCCCGGATTCTGATTAAATTATTATCGCCTTATGCCCCTCATATGTGTGAGGAATTATGGAATCTTTTGGGGCACCCCCAGACTATCGCTTATGAACCCTGGCCTGGATTTGATCCCGGTTTGATTGAAGATGATGTGATGATTATTACCGTACAGGTCAATGGTAAAAAAAGAGCAGTGCTCGAAGTTGAAAAAGGAACTAGTAAAGAGGAGATTTTAAAAATGGCAAAACTCGATCCTTCTGTCAAAAAACACATGGAGGGATTGAGTCTCATTAAAGAAATTTATGTTCCGGAAAAAACCTGCAACCTGGTGGTAAAGTAGGAATTAATTCACTTTTAATTGGGTTTAATTTTTATAATTGGTTTGCTATAATTTACTAAAACATTTTCAAGGATGATGAATATGAAAAACTTACTACTCTTTTTAATCCTGCTCACAATCATACTTAGTGAAAATCTTTTTTCAGCTGGAAGGGATATTTTTACCTATATAGATAATGATGATTATGAAAATATCATTCGTGAAATTGAAAACATGAATGATGTGAATATCACCAATCATGAAAGCTTCAATAACACTCCTTTGATGGAAGTGGCTTTTAAATTGGAAAATGAAGATAGTCAGTATCAGTCCATCGCACTCAGGCTTTTACAAAAAGGGGCCAATCCTAATTATAGAAATGTTTTTGGTACCGATGCCCTTCATTATGCAGTTAAATTGCACACGACAGATACCTTCCTGGCCAACTGTCACAAGTATGGGGCGGACTTGGAGCAAAAATATTATATCAATGAAGAGACCCTACTCCATTCATCAATGGAAAATGGCCACTACCAGGCTCCTGTTGTAATTAAATATCTGGTCAAACATACCAAATTAGTGAATGTTCCAACTAAACGGGGTCTAACGCCACTTATGCTGGCCATGATGAATAACTGTCGACCCTATGAAGGTTGTGGCTTTAAAAGAGAGCAGATTAAAGATTTGGTAAATGGCGGAGCCTTAGTGGAAGTGGAGGATGCTTTTTACCACCACACTGCCTTGGAATTTGGTGTGGAGAGTATGAATGAAACTTATATTGACGATTTTCAAGATTTGGCTTTTTTAATTGATCATGGCGCAGTAGTTGATCAAGATGCACTGGCTTTGGCTCATAGACCAGGGCTACTCGAATTTTTAAAGCGATATGTGAATCAGTCATCCCTCTAAACCGCCAGGTATTCTGGCCTAATTCACTCAGGTGTAAAAGTTAAGAAATCTTAACTTGAGAAGATTGAGTCCCTCAGCGATCATAATGATATAAGACTAGAACAGGAAGTGGGTTGGGGATGGCTTCTTTTAAAATTGAAGGAATCAATGAATATCTTGAAATATTAGATGACCGGGTGGTGTTATCACCAAAAGAAAAATATTCTGTGCATGAAAAAAACATCGCCCATGAGTCTCATATTTTATATGAACAGATCTTCAAGATTGACTTTGAATCGGCCGGAAAATTCACCAATGGTTATATCCATTTTATTCTGAAAGAGAAGTTGGAAGAGAATGTCTTTGCGGACGTTCATAAGGAAGGATGTTTGTTTTTATTTGACTTCTTTCATAATGACAAGATGATTGATATCAACAAAATTATTACCAATAAAATTGGTGGACAAGCAGGGCCTCAATTGCCTGATACAAAAAAAATGATCAAAGAATTGACAGACATAAAAGACTTGCACCAAAAAGGTGCCCTAACCAAAAAACAATATGACGAGCAAGTGAAAAACTTAGTTAAAAAAATGTAATTTTTTTTTAATCCACTAACTATAAGTAAATTTATGACTATTCTGAAAAATTTCAATTGTTTCAAAAACAATAGGTATGGCTAAGCAGCAGGATGAGTATTTAAAGAGATAAATTGAATAAGGCAGGGAAATCAGCCTTATTCAAGCTTTCATTAAATGTTGAATAACGCTCAGTAGAACCAATTAAAAATATGTGTTTATGATCATTATTTGTAAAAAAAATATATTTGTTCTCATTCACGATGTGTGAAAAATAAAAACTTTTTATGTGAAAAATAAACTTGTCAGCTAAAGGTGTAGTTGATAAAATTAGTTCAATGAAGACGACATTATTATTAACAATCTCGAAGGGGGATTTATGAAAAAAATGATTCTGATAGCTTCTCTTTTAGTTTCTTCTTTTGTATTTGCTGGTGTGAATGCGGACTCGACTTGGAGCCAAATTCGTAAAGCCGGTTATGATTTTGACATGCCTAAATACTGGGTTGGTGGAAATACCAACGTTCCAGCTACTGATGTTTGCCAAACTGCTGATGCAATCAGAACTTTAACTGAAAGAAAAGTATGTGTTGAGCACCGTTATGTTGGTGGAGACGAGGGATGGATTTGTGCCAGTTACGAAAACCAGTATCTTTATGGTAAGAAATTTATTACTCAAACTCTTTGTAGAGAATATAGTGGAACAGACGGCAATTGTGTTGATGAGTACGAAGTTAACGTTGATCTTGCTTTAAGTTATGACATTAATGTTTATAAAATCATTGGTCGAACTGGTGATGGCGATATGATCAGAGCTCCTTTTGCTGCATTCACAAAGAAACTTGTGGTTCCAGCTTGCGAATAAATTAACTTGATTAATCGAGAAAGAGGATGCATGGTCATCCTCTTTCTTGTTTTTTGCAGAAGTTTTCAAGGTGTTATTTAATATGTCTGTGGAGACTATACAAACAATTAAAGGTAAGAATAAAACGAAAATTTCCGTTTTTGATTTTCGTGATTTCAAGGATTACCTGAATGCGGTAGGTTTTCCAGAGGGTAATTACAATCATCAGTCCAATACGCTGAGCAAATGGGCAAAAAGACTTGGATATCGCTCTCCCAGCTCCCTGACCATGGTCTTAAAGGGGCAGCGACTGCCCAGCCAGGAGATGGTTCGCACACTCATTGACGATTTGAAATTACAAGGTAGGGAAAAGGAGTATTTTGAGTTACTGGTGGAACATGACCGGCTTCAAAAGAGAAAAAAAAGCAGTGATGCAGTCTTATCCCGACTAAGTAAACTAAGTAACAAAACAGAATATTTTCAAATGGACATGAGCCAATTCAATACCATTTCCAAGTGGTATTATCTGGTTATCAAACAACTGGTGAGTGCCCCTGATTTTATCGAAGATATCGATTGGATGGTAAAAAAACTTAAACGTAAAGTCACCGCAGCTCAAGTCAAGAAAGCCATTGCTGATCTGGAGACCCTGGGGTTTATAAGAAGACAAGATGGAAAAATTATCAAATCCAATCAAGCTTCTATGACTACTAATGATATCCCGTCGTCAGCTATCAAGGAGCATCACAGCGGTATGATGCAAATGGCGGCAGAGGCCCTGTACGAGCAACCAATAGAAAAAAGACAGATCAGTTCTTTAACTTTTAAAATGGATCCGCAAAAGTTAAGTATAGCGAAAGAAGAACTCATGAATTTTTTGAAGGATTTTAATGAAAAATATTCGGATGAGCGGGCGTTCGAAGTTTATCAATTGAACTTACAATTATTTTCTCACACCAGAGAGGAAATAGAGCAATAGGGGAATTATTATGCATAAAACAAATTATCTTCTGTCTGCTTTAATATACATTTTTATAAATTGCTTGGGCGTTACAAGCGAATATAAAATAACCATCCCTGACGAAGTCATCCAACAATTAAATATCTCTGAGCAGCTAAAAGTCATGCTGTCATCTGGAGATATCGTTGGGAACGGGGGAGGAGTTGGTGAGCAAAATTTTCGATATGTATATCATAAACTGCCCACCTATATTCGTAGATGCACGAGCAGTAATTTATGCCCAATAGGTAAGCAATATCAAACCTTACTGCTAAAAATGATCCCCCTGATCAACACTAATTTAAAAAATAAGGACTCCTTGATTTTTTTGTCGGAAAAACGCTACCCGGGTTTTTTTCTGGATGAAAATGATCCAGAGGAAAGAGTGGCCAAGACAGCGTATCTGCGGGGATCACCAATTTTTATCAATCTGGACCTAGTCTACAAAGATATTATGAAATCTTCCATGTCCCTCCATGAAATGGCCGGCATTTTAGTCCATGAACTGGGGCATCAGTTGGGAGAGTTAAGCCATAGTATGCTAGATGAGCTGAGTGCTCAATTTAGATCGGTACTCACGGATTCGTTAATTCAAGATAGTACCAATCTACTAGGTACCCAGGTTAAGATTGATATTTATAATTCCTTAGACGATAGTCAGAGGTCGTTAATTGAGTTAACCATTAACGATGAGTTGATGAATGTTCAAAAAGAAATAGACAGTAAGCTGGTGTGTAAAAAAGGCGCAGTATTTGGGTACCGGATCACCAATACCCATTGGGAAAGGCCATATTACGGTCAAAATGATCTCTTCATAACTCACTACAAGGGTTGGATTGATTATTTATGCATGGATGATCAAGGATTACTATGGAGTCATAACAAGGATATTACGTTTATCCTCAATTTTAGGGTCCTAAATGCAGATTCCCAAAATATCCTTAAATACCAAGACTTGTTGGTGGAAATAAAATAGGCTGATTCATGCTTGTTTTGTAGTCTAATATCTGGAAATCATTAAAAAACAAAGTAATAACTACACGGCGCATTGATGGATGATAATTTTTTTGGTATGAATGACTGTGTTTAAACGATTATTCATAGGTGAACTTATGTTAGTAAAAAATATTGTGATTTCCTTGTTTCTATTAATTATATTTCAACATTATTGTCAGGCTGCTGATCCGGTCAAGCGAATCTGGCCACATCTTTTTTTAACCAAAGGTACGGATTACCAGGAAATGAGTGATCTGATGAGTAAAAGAAAAATGGGCTATATAAAACAGATGATGGATGTTCTGGTCAAGTCAATGGAAAAAATTCATGAGGCAGGAGGATATGCTTCAACTGGCGAAGTGCTGGAAGCAATTTTAACTTTTAATGATCTTTATAATGCTGATTTGCAAGAGGCCAATAAACTGATGGCTGGTTCATTGTCGGTCGATTTTTCATCCAAGTTAATGCAACTTTTTAAGAAACATAATATTCCGCTAGAGAGAAGAAAATTTGTTTTTACTCATGGAAAATTATTGGATTTTGTTTCCAATAACGGAGTGAAGAATATTCCCACCAATTATTTAAAAATGGATGTCGATTATGTAATGATTGGAGAATATATTGTAGTTAACAAAAAAGATTTGCGGCTTGCCATTAATTTAATCGAACTAAAGACTGGGATAACTGTGGGTGGTTTCAATGTGGATGCCTCTCCAGCAAATCTGGCAACCAAACTGGCACAGGCTGTTTTTGATTATTTTCAAAAAAATCAATCCCCCCCATTTGAAAATCCGACCACTGGCTTGACCTGGATTTTAGATCCAGTCGCTGAAGCTTTCAAGAAGCCAGTCACCCACAAGCAGGCCAAGTCTTATTGTGCTTCTCAAAAATATCGTTTACCTTTTGCAGAAGAGATCATGCAACTCTCTGGGGGAGGCAATTACAGTCCCGGTGGTTTTGAATTAATACATGAGGGCAACTCCTGTTATTTTGTGGCTGATAACAAGGATAATTATCTTTTAAAGGACCCCAAGGGTGCTTATCATTACTACACTGGTCTGGATGAGCATCTGCTTAACTATGGTGCGATTCAACTTGATAGCGAATTACCTGAGTTGCAAAGATGCTATTTTGTGTGTGTAAAAGGGGAAGTTGCCAGCAACATCGAAATTATAAACAAGCTTTACGAAATTTATCGGGCTGAGTGGATGAATGGGCGCAGAGTTGATGATAATGTAAGAGGTCTTGCCACATATTTGATTTACAAATTAGACTCGTATAGGATTTTGTCACATCTTAGAGTAAATCAAAGTTGGGGTACAATATATCCGACTCCGGAAGACGGAGTAAATGCGCTCAAAAAAGCCGGTTATCTTTAGTCAGTTTTTTATATTTTAAATAAAAATAACCCAGAAAAAAGATTTACTATCAAAAGGTTTGTTCCAATACCGTAGCAGTAAGGTTTTTTTTTATTGATTAAAAATTTCCCATTGATACTCATCAACTAAATAGTTGTCACTATTTCAATTCAAACTCCGATACCTCCGCATTAAAGATATTTTTGGAGGGATTGATGGATGTTTTAAAGATGGCAATGATCGGTTTGATAGGCTTGATGCTTTGTGCATGTGAACAGATTAAACTGACGGTCGAAAATGGCACCGGAAGTGGTAGTTACTCCTCCAAGGCCAAGATCGGGATCAACGCCCATTTACCCAGCCCCGGATATGAATTTATGGAATGGGAGGGAGATACCCAATATGTGGAGGATCTCTCCAGCAAAGAAACCTATGTCCAACTGCCAGAACTTGGAAAAGATGAGACTTTGGAAATTAAAGTGCGAGCCACTTATGCAGTTGACCCGGATGCTAAAGAATATAATCTGGTGGTGGAAAATGGTAGTGGTTCAGGAAGTTATCTGACCTATTCGGTGATTATGATTACCGCCAATTCGCCGGAAGTCGGTTACCAATTTGATAAGTGGACTGGTAACGTGGAATATTTGAATAGTCCATACCTGGCCACACAAAAAGTCATTATTGATAAAGAGGATATATCGCTAAAAGCTACTTATAAAGTAAAAGTGATTCCTACCATCGTGCCTACCGTTCATCCTACAGTGTACCCCACTGTTGATCCAGATGAAGTATCTGATCCTGTGATCATTGGTTCTTCGTATGAGGATGGTTTTTTTGCCTTGGAAGAGTTTAAGGGAAAACTATATGCAGGTGCTTTTGGATACGCCAAGAAAAATAAAATGTTTGTTTATCCTCCTCATCAAGCGACCAACCCTGGTTTTACTACTGGCGAATCAGTTTGTGCTTTGATGGAATTTAATGGTTATTTGTATGCCAATACGGAAAATAACGGGGAAATATGGCGCAGCAATGATGGAAACAACTGGCAAAAAGTTTATACCGGTGGACAACGTGTTGGTTGTGCTTTGGCCGTTCACGGGGAATATATTTATGCCACGAGCGCTCACTATGAAAATCCTTCAGGGTATATTTACCGGACTAAAAATGGAACCAGTTGGGAGAAAGTGTACGACAGTGAAGGAGAAGTGGAATATATCAGAGAGATTGTTTCCTTCAAGGGAAAACTCTACGCCTTTTATGTTACCGAACAAGGTAATACCTATATGCTTTCATCTGCAAGCGGTAATAAATCATCCTGGCAAACTACCAAGACTCCTGCACGGATGTTTAGAACCAGAGTGATTGACAATCGCATGTATGTCGGTACTTCGACCGATTATAGTCCCAATACGGGTTGCGGTATTTGGAAATTTGATGGAAGTAATTTTACCTTGTTGCAAAGTATTGCCGGCTGTTCCCATGTCAGCAATATTTTGAAATATAAAAACGCCGTTGTGGCGATCACCACCAAAAAGTGGAAAGGTACTGGTGGTGGTGCAACGGTGATGGTGTCATGCGGAGAAGAAGACGATTGGAAGAAGATTTACACCTTTAAGGAGACCGAATCATGGGGACTTAAAGAATATAGCAACAGTCTTTTTGTAGGCACCAAGCAAAACGGTGGCGGGGGAAAGATTTATAAATTTGACAGTGTCGGTTGTGGAGTTAATCCGAACCCAACTCCGACTCCCAAACCAACCGCAACCGCCACAGCTACACCGGCACCCAATGAAAAATCCTGCGGTCAGGTAGAAGGCTTTGTCTGGAAACTGAACAAGGATGGTAATACAGCAGTCCTTATCACTAAAAAATATGCCAGTTGCAGTATCAAAGTAAACGGCAAATCACCCAACGTTGGTGGTGGAGTCATGGATGATGGCAGACCGTATTTTAGATTTAAAGGCCATCCAAGTCAGTTTGGGGCTACGGCGAAAGTTGAAATAATCTGCAACGGAAAAACTGAAGTTACTGTGAATATTCCAAATACCGGTGAGCGATGCTCATATTATCCAGGTGGATGGGGAGATTAAATATTAATTTATAAGTTTTAATACACAGAAGGAACATAGAGGTGGAGAAAATGAAAATATTAAATTTTATACTAGCTATGGGAATGCTATTACTCCTAAGTGCGTGCGATGGCATCAAACTAACCGTGGAAAGTGGTCTAGGCACAGGTACCTACGCTTCAAATGCCAAAGTTAAAATTCAAGCATACTTGCCAAATCCGGGTTATGAGTTTGATAAGTGGGAAGGGGATACTCAGTTTATTGAGGACATCTCCAGCAAAGAGACATATATGCAGCTTCCGGAACTTGGAAAAGATGAAGTGATGGAATTAAATGTTAAAGCAACCTATGCGGTTGATCCGAGTGCCAAAGAGTATAATATAGATGTGGAAAATGGTACCGGGTCTGGAAGTTATTTAACCTACTCAGTGGTGATGATCACCGCCAATGCGCCGGAAGCAGGTTACCAATTTGATAAATGGGTCGGCAATGTTGAGTACTTGAACAGTCCATATTTATCTACTCAAAAAGTCATTATTGATAAAGAGGATATATCTTTTAGAGCTACTTATAAAGTTAAAGTGATTCCTACAGTAAATCCAGATCCAACACCAACTCCCAAACCAACGGTTACTCCTGTCCCGACGACGACGCCTGATCAAGGTTATGTGAATCTTAAAGAGTGTAATCAAGTGGAAGGATTTGTTTGGAAAATGAATGCTAGTGGAAATACTGCAGTTGTAAATAATAAGGCATATAAAACCTGTCCAATAAAAGTAAATGGGAAAAGCCCTAATGTTACTGGTGGTGTTTTCGATGATGGAAGACCTTATTGGAGATTTGGAGGGCATCCTACCCAGTTTAAATCTCCGGCATATGTTGAGACTTATTGTAATGGAAAAGTAGTGGTGACAGTTCGCATTCCAGATACAGGAAAGAGATGTTCCTATTATCCAGGCGGCTGGGGGGATTAATTAACTGATTTGTTTAATAACGATACTTGTTTTTAATAGTAATTGGAGGAGAAGATGAAAATTTTAAACTTACTTATGATGACAGTGATACTGTTGATTATTAGTGCTTGTGACGGTATTCAACTTACCGTGGAAAATGGTAGTGGAAGCGGGACCTATGCTTCCAATGCCAAAGTGACCATCAGGGCGAATATACCAAGTCCTGGATATGAATTTGAACAATGGGAAGGGGATACCCAGTATATTGAGGATATTTCCAGTAAGGAAACTTTGGTGCAATTGCCAGAACTTGGTAAGGACGAAGTTTTGCAAATAAATATCAAGGCCACTTATGCGGTTGATCCAAGTGCCAAGGAATATAATCTGGAGGTGGAAAATGGTAGTGGTTCAGGAAGTTATCTGACTTATTCAGTGGTTATGATTACTGCCAATGCACCAGCAGCTGGCTATCAATTTGATAAATGGGTCGGTAATGTGGAATATTTGAACAGTCCATATTTAGCTACCCAGAAAGTCATTATAGATAAAGAGGATATATCATTCAAGGCCACTTATAAAGTGAAAGTGATTCCTACGGTAAATCCTACGGTTACTCCCACACCCACGCAGGGTTTTAGCATAACCCCGATTGGTGAATCCTATGAACACGGTTTTTTTATACTAAGAAAATTTAAAAATAAACTGATCGCAGGAGCATTTGGTTATAGTAATAAACAAAAGATTTTCACCTATGCTCCTTTTGCCCCAGCGAGTCCGGGCTTTTCCACCAAGGAATCGGTGTGTGACTTGAGGGAATTTGACGGTTATCTTTATGCTAATACAGAAAACCAAGGCCAGGTTTGGAGAACCAGTGATGGCAACAATTGGACAAAAGTTCTTGATGTAGCTCCTGATATTGGCTGTGGATTGGCGGTATTTAACGGTTATATTTACGCCACGGAAAATACCTTGGATAGTGCTCCAGTGGAAATCTATCGTTCGGCAAATGGAACTAATTGGGAAAAAGTTTATTCCAGCGGATCATCAAAAAGATATTTGAAAGAAATTGTGACTTTCCAAAATAAACTCTACGGTTTCTATGTCAACCTGGAAGATGATTCAACCGGAATGTTAGTATCCAGTGACGGAAAAAGCTGGTCGAAACAAAGTGCACCTATGAGATTTATCAGGTCATATGTTTTTAATAATAAATTGTGGCTGGCGGGAACTAAAAAATATTCTTCCAGCGGTGAATCGGCGATTTATACTTATGATGGAAATTCATTTAAGAAAATGTATGCAGATTCTACCAAATCACACATTTCCTATATTTCAAGTATCGGCAATACCTTGGTAGCAACCACTACGGTGGAATGGAAAGGCAAGCAAGGGGGCGCCACTCTTATTCAATCATGTGATGGTGGCGTATCCTGGAAAACCATGCATAAATTCAAAGAAACCGAAGCGTGGGGTATAGAAGAATTTAATGGGGCCATCTACGTTGCCACAAAACAAGATGGTGGCGGTGGAAAGGTTTATAAAGTGACCGGGCTTTGTGGGTCGTCAGTAGACCCCACTCCAACTCCAACTCCGACTCCCACTGGAACACCTGGTGGACAATGGGAAAAACAAGTCAGTCTCTCTTCTGCTGGTGATTTAAGTGAATCAGTATCCATGGATTTAAACTATGACAGGGACTGGGTTTTGGAAGCTGATCTCAATGGTTGCAATGCAGATTATCGCAAACGTTATCTGCAAGGTGAAGGTTCCAACCATATCGATCTTTGGTACGAAGGCTCAAGTATACTGGGATTTCGCCTGCATAATAAAAAAATCTTTTTCACCCAGGCAATTAAAGGCAGTATTCGTGGTCTTGGTGCGACAGTCGACCATTGGGCCCAATCCGCACCTGGAAATTTTCAATCAGGAAATCATAAGCTTCGCATTGAATATTTGCTATCCCAAAATAAAAGCAAGCTTTATTGGGATGGGCAACTGGTCGGCGAATGGACTATTGATAAAAAATATTCTGTATCCAATCTAACAACCCTTAGGTATGGCAGAATAAGCGGAGGTGAACTCAGGTATAAATATTTGAATTAAAAAAAAGGTATATGTTTATCTGCCCTGGTAGATAAACCCAAGCCAAAGGCGGTATGCAGACTCGGTTGCTTGTTTCTTTTCAACGGCCAAAGTCATACCGCCTTTTTTGCTTAGAAAAAAATCACATCCAACGCCAACCCCATAACCGCTATCGTATCTGGTTTTTTCTTCGAAAGTACCAATACCAAAGGAACCTTCTGCATAGAGATAAGGTTGAATAAATCCTCGATTGATTTCGCCAAAAGGGTAAACGTGTGGTCCTGCCGAGAATTCCCCTTGTTGAAGTCCTCCGCCAGTTAGCGCAGTAAAGGCACCCACCAATCTAAAAAGCCGGGGTTTAGTGGAAATAGCAAAACGGGCCATGGTGGCATTTCCAGTTCTGGTCTCGCCTTCGTCGGGATTATCCTGCCCTAGATTGAAGTTAAATTGATAACCGGCAGTACTGGGGGAGGATAAACTGGTATAACTTGTTGACAATATTGAGATGAATACAAAAATCTTTATATATTTCATGATAAGTCAATTGTAATACAAAAAAGAAAAACAAATATGAAAAAAAGTAATGAAATAGAAAAAGTATTGCATTGCGTTGTGGTTTTAGTGTAAACAGACATGAAGTAATTTTTTCAAACCAGGGGATTCTAATGAAATTTAAACTAAGTATTTTATTTCTATTGCTTCTTTCACTTAATCTTTTTGCATTCGATTCACTACTTAAGACTGGAACAAATCATAACTTATTTATGAAACTGGAAACCTCACAAACGGACTATCGAATTAGTTATACTAAATGGATTCCCGAACCAGAAAAATTTAATGAGCACGTCATTATCTATAATCATGGATTACAAAGCCATCGTGGCTGGGAAAATGAAACATTTGAAAAGCTGCGTGATTTGGGATTTGCGGTTTTTGCCTTTGACCGGATTGGTTCTGGAACCAGCGAGGGAGAGTTAAGTCTTGATCATACCAAAAGACTTAAAGGCCATATAAAAAATTGGGAAAGTTTTGTAGAAACTCTTGATCAGGTTGTATCTTTTGCCAGAGATCTTTATCCAAATGCCGCAATTCACTTGTGGGCCAATAGTTATGGAGCGAAAATCGCCACGGCGTACTTATTACAAAATAATAATGATGAAAAAATTGCATCCACCGTTTTTACCACACCTGGATTATATCGAAATGAAGTCAGCATGCCGGTGACATGGGAGATGATGCGCTATTTCAAAAAGGCCAGTCCAGAAAGGTATTTCAAGTCTATGATCACGGATAAGTTTAGCAATGGTGG
>Ga0208375_1003638_pt1 | contig 12893 bp, 10 predicted proteins | sample RifOxyD1_FD_184038 | JGI IMG/M metagenome (GOLD analysis project Ga0208375, IMG submission 184038) | Soil microbial communities from Rifle, Colorado - Rifle Oxygen_injection D1 (SPAdes) | ecosystem: Environmental > Terrestrial > Deep subsurface > Rock core/Sediment | place: Rifle, Colorado... | reverse complement strand
ATGGTAATGCACAAAACCTTTCGAGCCACTATTTAAATTTTTCATGGATACCTAAAGAAGGTTATGATTATTTAATTATCGATTGGCGCGGCTACGGACGATCTTGGGGAGAGGCAAAAGTCGAAGGGGCTATCTCGGATTCGGTTGAGGCCCTTAAGCTGGCCTGGGAGATTAAAGAAAAAAGAAAGTATAAAAAATTTATTGTTTATGGTCAAAGCTTGGGAGGGGCGATTGTTGCTAAAGCGCTTCCTGCATTTAAAATGATGGAAAAAATTAATTTATTGGTTTTGGATTCAACCTTCTATGATTATAAAAAAATAGCCTTTGATGCTTTATCAAGTAACTTTATAACATTTTTGTTTTCGCCACTGGCTTATGTATTGGTAACTAACGAATTTTCTCCGAAAACAGAACTTAAAAACTTTCAGATACCAATCTTGGTAGTTCATGGAAATGCGGATCAAACAATCCCTTTTAAACATGGTAAAAGAACTTTTGCCCAGCTTGGAACTTCAAAAAAGTGGTTTTGGGAAATTGAGGGAGGAAAACATATCGATATTTTTATGAGATACGATGGAAAGTATAGAAAAAAGTTTTTAGATTTGCTTGATTCTCTTTAACGTATATTAAATTAAAAAAACGGGAATATTCATTTCATTATCGCTAAGTCCTGCATGAAAACCTACCATATTGGGAGGGGTCCCGTGTGGACGTAAGTAACTAAGCACGTGATTACCTTTAGCGACAGCCAGAAAATCGCCAATTCTTTTTTTGGTTTCTAAAGTAAGGGCCCCAGGTCCTAAAAGTTGTGATTTTTCTACTTCTTTGTTACTTAATAAATAAAAATATTCTCCATAAATTTCATTAAATATTTTTTTGAAAACTTTATTGGATCCTTTTTTTACATGAAAAATTGGAACTCGGGGCTCTCCAGATGGAGGAAATTGAAGATAATTCATCAAGGGGCTTTCGTCAGAAATATATAACTGGTTTTCTTTGGGAATAATGGTATGTCCATGATCCGCGGTAATGATAATCCTAACTTTGGTGTTAAGATTATTTTTAAAATTTTTTATTTTGGTATCTATTTCATGCAATAAATCAATGTTTTTAGGATGTGTATAGCCATATGCATGTGAAGTGCTGTCAAGACTTGGATAATAAATGTAGCTTAAGGATGGTTCATTAAGAGTTTTCAAATCATTAGAAAGTTGTTCAAGTGCTTCATGTAAACTTGAATAACCATAGGTTTCTTTTCCTCCACTGCTATAAGTCGAGAAAATACTACCCTTAAATTCAAGCGGTATATAAGTTTTAAAATAGTAATTTATTTTTTCGAATATTGAAGGTATTAAAAAAACATCTTCGATTCGAGCAAAATATTTGGATAGCGGATTTCCCGAAAAGCGTTCAACAAATGGTAAGACTGTGGAAGTTAAATTATATTGGGGGAGGTAGGTCCACCATCCCGTAATGGAATGGGTCGAAGGATATGCTCCTGTAGTTAGAGAAGTTATTGCGGAGGCGGTAGTGGAAGGAAAAACAGTTCGAATGATTTTATAGAGACTGTTTTTTAAAATACCATCAGGAGATAGTTGATCAAGAAGATTGGCACCTAGTCCATCAATTAAAATAAAAACATAATGTTCGTGTTCACCAATATCCTTTTTTAGTTGATTGACAATCAGGTCTGAAGAGCTTTTTTCATTTTTTGCCAGGGAGTGAAGCGCCTTTATTAAAGAGACTAGCGTCGGTTCAGTATATGTAATTTTCTTGAACGTAGTCAGGGTAGTCATTATTTTTTAATGAGCTATGAATACATAATATACAAACGAATAGTTTTATATAATGCGACTGAGCCATGGATAGAAGCGATGATGAACGTTGAATAACCAAGTGGTTTATGCCATCTTGGCTTTTTCCTAAAAAACTTTAAAGATACCGTTAATAGCATAAATAAAAATGCAACGATACCTGAATAGAGTATAAAATCAGACATATCAACCTCTACATTTTTTCTTTTAATATTCCTACAATCATTTTATCTCGCATACCATGGGACTTGTTACTATGGGGTTCATTAATTCCTTTGTCTGCATATCCTTTGGTACAGTCTTTTCCGCAGCACTTAAAAAGAATCTTATAAGAACCGGGGTGATCCTCTAGAAATTTAGTTACATCGTAGATATATTTATCAATGAGTACAAAACAAGATTCTTTGGTACTGTGCTTGATAAATTCATCAATTGTATAAATTTTTAATTTGGTTTTATCAATTTCTTCACCCAAAGCAATGTTGTGAACAATTATAAAAAATAATACTAGAAACTTTTGGTAAATACGCATGCGACTTCCTTTTTACTAACTGGTAAGAAATTTAAGGTCCAATCCATTGAAGATATAGCTGCCAGACCAAATGATACTGCTGTAACTGCAGCAAATAATTTGTGTGCATCTGCAAACGAGTCCAACTTTTTGCCATCCTTGTGCTGGTTGTGGGCACTTATCCCAGATGCTACCGTTAGAAACATGGCCGGAGCATGAACCCAAATAAGTTTTTTGTGGATCAATATGTTTTCAGATTGTTTAACACCACTGGGCTTGGGGGCTAAATAAGAAAAGGTGGCGGAAGTTATATATGAGAGCCCCGCTGTTATTCCTAGCCATTTATGCGTGTTACTTTTTTTATTATCAGGTGCGGTTACAAGAGTAAGTCCCATAAGTCCGACGGTCGCCCAAGCAGTATAAAAATGAGCATCAAGAAAACGGCGTCTGTCTTTTAGTACGGCTAATTCATATGCATCGTCGGGTGATGATTCAACCGCAAGAGCCGCCAAGGGATCGGCTTTCTTTTGTTCTTTGGTTTCCGATAAAGCCTGAGAAATGTTGGTAAGTAACAACACTAAAATCACTATGAAAAATTTCATATTTTCTCTCTTTAAAATAAAAGTTAATTATAAAAATTTAGCACTTTTTTAAGAGATGTACAAATGTTTAGAGACTAAAAGATTTCTGACTGGCTTGATTGGCAATATTAGTCGGCAGCTAATAACCTACTAAAAATATATGTTTCTCCCTCAATTAGTTGAATTATGGGATAGGTATTTTTCCTAATCAAATGTGGGCCTTTATTTCATCAAGAAAATTAAGGATGATTTATAATAAGGCTTAGAGTTATACGCATTTTTACTTAACGGAGATACCCATGCAAATTACCGTGATGATAGTTATTGAATTTGTGTTTATGGTTCTTATGGCCAGCTGTGTCCCGGAAGCAACTTTGAAAAAAGGCACCAAATGCCAAGATAATTTGATTGAAAATAGAATTATGTATCAGAAGGCTGTCGTGGCTTACGGAGAACAGTGTCAATCAGAGCAACAGACCAGAAAATGTGTAAATGAACAATTCGAGACGTGGACAGGCACATATTCATCCGAATCTTGCATGGTGGAGGTAGCTCAAAATTGTTCGTCGCTTGAGCATCTTCAGACTGAAACACGCACAAGATATTTGACGTCTTCAGTGCCTTCAGGTTCAAAGTGTGCTTTTGAAATCCAGACACGATCATGCACCAACGGTGTTTTGTCAAATTGGTCTGGTTCGTATACTCATCTAAGCTGCGCCGTGAGTGCGCCAGCAAACTGTGGCTCCATTTTAAATGGAGCAGTAGAAACTAGAATACGTTATTTTTTAGCTTCAGTTCCTGTGGGAGGTAATTGCATACCGGAGACTCAATCGAGAATGTGTAATAATGGAGAATTCTCAGCCTGGAGCGGTAGCTTTACAAATGTTTCATGTATTCAACAGGCAGCTTTAAGTTGTGGTAATATTATAAACGGTCAAAGCGAATCAAGAATACGTTTTCAAAATGCAGTTACTCAAAATGGGGCTGCTTGTGTAAGTGAATCCCAAACTAGAATATGTACTAATGGAATTTTTTCCAGTTGGACTGGTTCATATACAAATATAAGTTGTGCAGTAGGTGGTGCTAGTTGCGGAAATGTTCTGCATGGTGGTTCAGAGACAAGAACCCGCTATCAAACATTATCCGTACCAATTGGTAGCCAATGTGCTTTTGAAACTCAGACTAGAACTTGCACTAATGGAGTTTTTTCCAATTGGAGTGGAACTTATGGGGAAACGTCTTGTTCCATTTCTAATGTTTCGAAAATAATTATTAACCATAATCATACTAAAATTGAACAAATACCAGCGTATTGGATAGGCAAAGCCAAAGAGCTAACGATGCATTATGGACATACCTCTCATGGCTCGCAAATAATATCAGGACTTGGTAGGCTCGAAAATTCTAATGCCCTTTACAATGTGGCCATTCGTTCGAGTAGCACTTCTGCAGATCTTCCAGTTGAAGCAAACGCTATTAGAATTTATGCTGGAAATCCACCAGAAACTTATATTCAACCAGATGATTATTGGCAATCAGCGGAGGGCATTGCCCGAACCAAGGCGGTCGCTAATCTTGGAACATTTGATTTTTCTATGTGGTCTTGGTGTGGACAAGCTTCTAGCTACACTACTGCTCAGATAAACCAATATTTATCTGCAATGAGTACTTTTGAAGTTCAATATCCCAATATGCGTTTTATTCTCATGACCGGCCACACTGATGGTGGAAGCGCTACACTGACTGCCAATAATAATCTTATTAGAAGTTATGCCAATTCAAATAATAAAATATTGTTTGATTTTGCTGATATTGAAATGTATGACCCCGCAGGAACCTATTACCCCAATGCCTCTGATGGTTGTACTTGGTGTAATGCTTGGTGCACTAGTCATCCTAGTGACTGCATTAGCTTGCCCAGTTGCGCTCATTCTCATGGCTTACTTTGCATACAAAAAGCTAAGGCATATTGGTGGATGATGGCCAGACTGGCAGGTTGGGATGGAGTACCTACAGGTAATTAACACCTAAAATAAATTTTGGACATTTTCTTAATTTGAAATTCGAATAGTAATTGCAGCGAGGACAAGATTTAGAGTGTCATACTCAGAGTAGTTTTTTGTGTATTGTCTGATTTTGTAAGTTGGAGCCTGAGATACCCAGTGAAATTTAGGAATTTTAACTTCATCCAAAACAAACCTGACTATTTTTTCGTTATCGTCAGCACTATCGATGAGCAGAAATTCACTGGGTGACTTTTTGTTATATCCACCAACTACCATCCAATGACCACCCTCATATTGGTTCCAAGAGGTTAGATCCGCGGGGGTTTTTGCATTAAAAGATCCCATAAGTAATAAGACCGCAGTATTATCCTCGGTGGTTTGAGCCAGTTCTGTAAGCTTAATGCCTCTTAATTCATGAGGTATTGGAAACATAGGTAAAAAATCCTGTCTAATAACTTCAAAATTAAATTTCTTGTTTTTTTGTAAATCACTTAGATAAGCGATAATCATTGAGCGTAATACTGCAGATGTTATTCCAGTCGAAGGAGTAAAATCTATACCGTGAGTTGGTATATATGTACTGACGAGGTAAGCTATTTCATCTTCCTCGCTTTGAAATCCAAAAAAGTCGTAATAATCAAGATTTAAAACGGTTCGTAGTTTTTTCATAACATTTACAAAAGCTGTGGGCCCACATAGATTGTCGTTGTAAGCAAAAACGTTATCAATGTTTTTAAATGCATTTGTTAAAATGTTTCCTGATTGAGATATTTGTCCATAGCGGTTATCGAAAACAAATTGTGAATCGATTTCTACTGTATAAATATGAAAGATCAAAAAAAAGGTAAAAATAAAAATTATTTTTTTCATAACGTTCCTGGAAATCCATTTACTTAATATCCATTAGAATGGACTACACACCATGAAAAGATCAAAAAAAAGACATGTAAATTTTTCAGAATTTACTTAAACATGATGTGATCGTTAATTCATAAATTTTAATATCAAGCAGTAATTATTGAATTAATATTTTAGATTTGTGAAAGGTAATTCAATTACAAGTCTGAATTTTCGTTTTCCTGATTCATAAAACATTGTACGAAGAAATAGATGACATTGTGATGAATTTGAATTGTTATTGAGGCACTGTACACCTGTTCCAGGGGTGCTTGATACTAGATTCCATCCATATTGTGAAAAAGACACAGTAGTATCATCGCATTTTCCATATTTGACAGCAGATCCACTATCTACACCAATTTGAATATAATCGAGACAGTTGTCGCTATTAATATCTCCTACTGTTGCCGCATCAGTATGATTGTCAAAATTACTAAATGTCATCAATAATTTAAACCCTTGTGGGGTGCTTAAAAATAATGATGTTTTTGAAGGAAAATCTAAAATAAATTCCGATCTTTGAGCAATTAAATCGGGGTATCCATCCCTATCAATATCCATGACTTCGAAGTCATCACCATGAACTTTCGCTATCGTTACTTCAGATAAATTGTATTCATTTTTTGAAAACAGGGCCCACACTCCAAAGTCCTTAACTCCAATGATGATATCTAATTCTCCATCATGATCAAAATCACCAATTTCAAGATCCCCACTATCACTAAGAAGTTGTTCAGGTAATTGAGCCACTTGTGTACACTCAGTAAGTGAGCATTTATCTAATCTTCCTGAAGGGAGTAATCGTATTATTTTATAACCTATAAACATAGGAGGTGCTTCTACAACACTTAGAAGTACATTATATTTTTCAGCTATAGGTAGTTGTTGAAACTGAAATTTATTATCTCCTGCATTAATCAATATTCCATAAGCTGTAAAAATGTCTTTCTTATGATCATTATTAAAATCTTTTACTAGAAAAACGTTAGAACTTGAATCGCGAACAGATGGCCAGTTAAAAACTTGAAAATATTTTCCTATATTAGTTTTATAGACTTGAGGAGTGTTTATATTTCCCCAATGAATATTCATAAATAACTCACCATTTAATTCAGAAGTTATAAATATCAGATCGTTACAATTATCTCCATCCAGATCGGTTAATTGAACAGAGGAAGCATCACCAGCTAAATCCATAGTCTTGAATGGTTTACAATTTGAAATCACCGAATGTGATAATAAGAAAAATACAATAATCACAAATATATATCTCAACATGTTTCCTCCAATCTATATTTTATTAATACCGGAACAATAGATGACGGGTATATCAATTTCAATAAAAAATTACTTATAATGTAAAAAGGTTTAAGTGAATTGGTCCAAAATTTCGGTAACAGAGATTTTGGATCAATTCGGGGAATCTGTATCTTATTTGTATATTGCTTTGTTTTTATACAATAGTGATCATGCAAGAGTTTTATTCGATTAATTAAAAGGATACTAAATTACTTAAATAATCAAGATTATTTCTCATTTTGTACCCCATTGTTGTAAGCCAGTTAAATACGTCACCGTTAACTCCGATACATTAAAGAGAAGAGTTGTATGGTTATTTATTTTACTAATATTATCATATATTTTTTTGCGATTATGATTGGAATAATTGTTATTCCCACAACATTATCGCAAGAAAATGGTGCAAGCATTGAAGAAAAACGAGCACAAGATTTAACACAGCTTGAGAAAATAAGTAAAAATGGGCAGTATGGCCTAGAAGTGCAATTGGCCTATGAACTTGAGCTAGGTGGAAGACACCTGGGGTCATATATTGAAAATTTTGATACTTCGTCCTTTAACATTGACGTCGAAACATTTTTAAACCAATCTTTTAGTGAAAAGCAAGAATTTGAGAGACTTTTGCAAAAAGAAATCATTGAACGATACCCTACCCGGGAAAATTTGCAGATTTTAAAAAAGAAGCACCCTGAGGCTTTTTTGAAACTTACCCAAGGTTTAAATACGCACGAAGTGAACGCATGGCTAAGTGGTGAAGTGTTACATATTATTTTACCAGGGCAGCAAGTAGCTGACAAAGTAGAAGATAATTTTAGAATTTTAGGCCCGGATGGAAAACCTGCAGAAAAAAAACCTATTTTAATTGAGCCATGGGGTAATAACTTAGTTGATTTAAATAAAACACAGGCGGGTGTGTATATACCTCAAACTATTATTTCTCCAGCGAAGGTTGAAAATAATTTCTTAATCAAAAAAAACAATGTGGATATTGGAGATGAAATCAGCACACGCTGGAACAATTATCCTGAGTTGGAAAGACACAAAATAATAGAATTTGATCAACTACTAAGAGAGCAAAAAGGCTGGCTGATTCAATATTTTAAACTCAATATTCGCCTAGAAGATCTGAAAAGAAAACCTCCATCATGGATGAGTCATACTAACGAACCTCATTGGGATGGAAGTATGCTGGAAATCGAAACAGATGGTACATTCAAAACCAGATCGCAATTTAGAAAAGAGCTCTCTCAAGTTACCAAGACGCTCGGACTTAGTGATAACCTAAAAATTCCATTGATTGATGCTTCCCGAGACTATAGTCTTCATTTGAATATTTCTGTCAAAGATTATCCTCCTGGTAAATTGAGAACCTTTCTTATTTATTACCAAGATATCATGCTAGGGCGTTTGTTAAATAATGAAAAAAAACAAGTAGCAGCATTCACAGACAGTTTTGTTTCCTATCAAAACGCATTAGAATATAAGGGTTTCCTGCGTTTGAATAATGCTTTCTCGGGATATTTTGAAATCAGAGCACAGACCAAAGGGCCGGAAGAAACACTAGACGAGGTATTCAAATACCTGGCTGATATGAAAAATAACGAGGAAGAAACTATTGCGAGAATGAAAAATGAGGTAAGAACATTGCTTACGCCAAAATTTTTTGAAGAAATGTTAACCAGTCCTTTATTACCAGAAAAATTAAATAAATTAGAAAAAGACATAGGCAAAAGCTCTCCAGCTTATCAAAAGGAATTAGAATCGATTATTGCAGACGATGCAAAGCAATTAAAAAGAAAATATGATGCTTTAAACTCCATTCTCGCTAGATGTAGTGGAACAAACATGAAGGAATTGCAAAACACACTTATCAAAATTGGTTTCTTTGATGAAAATCTGGCAAGAGAAAAATTATTAGAGCTTAGCCAAAGGCCAAATTTTTCTTTAGATAATCTCATCAACGATCACAAAAATTTTCTGGAAATGCAAATTGGTGAATATTTCAAAGACAATCCCACAATCAAAATACATGCACATAACTTATGGCGAGGTTTATGGAAACAAATCCCAATTAACGATCAAATTAAAATAATCCACGAATCACATAAATCATCTTCTCAATGGGTTTTCAACCAGTTGCTTGAAATTGCTAATCTTGATAAAAAAGTTCAAAATGCAATCATTGAAGTTTTTGTTAAGACCCTAAATGATCCTAAAGTAATCCACGAATCACATACAGAATCTTCTCACTGGGTCTTCCAGCAGTTGCTTGAAATTGCTAATCTTGATAAACAAGTTCAAAATGAAATCATTGACGTTTTTGTTACAACCTTAAATGATCCTAATGTACAGACCGGCCCTTTCTCTCAAAAAGTAAAATTGCTTCTTAGGGATCGTGAAAACAAACAAGAACTCTTGGATCGTATTTACAGATGGTGGAAAAACCACCCCACACCCTCGCCTCCATACAATCTTGTCTCATTGGTTACCATTTTTGAGAATTATTCAAGGCCGGAAGATGTGATAACTTTATTAAAAACAGAGCTCAATAATATTCCAGCTAAAAATTTATTAGAAATACTTGATAGGACAGCAAAATTCAAAAATCCAAACTTTGCTTTAACAATTTTGGAGACAATATTTCAAACAGCTAAAAAAGAAACCAGTAACTTAAACAGTAAACAAGCTTCTGCGATCTTAAGTTTATTACCAGATCATATAACGCCCATATTAGAAAAAATCTATCCTCAAAAGATGGAGCATATTTATGGATTACAAGAAATCATTAAGGACCAAGCTATAATTAACCGTCAAATTGTTTCCGCCCTACAAACACATATTAGCAATAACACCTTAAATCTTGATCAATTAGTCGATTTAATTGACAAAGAATTATTGCATGCTGCTCTACCGATTATTAATACTCAACCATATTCAATCAATAAGCTACGTGCTCTTAACAAAAATAATCTAGATGGGTTAAGAGTAAAAGAAGTCAATGAGTTTATTAAGAGTGTTATAACTTCGAAAGATCCACGTGAATTCCATCAGGCATTATCAATATTGGAAAATTCCTCACAAATCCCTAAAGAATCTATCGAATATATTATCCAACAGTTTAATAATATAGATATTGTAGATTATATTAAATTTTATGCAAATTCAAAACTTGAAAATAAGTTTAAAATCTCTCCATCTTATAAAAAAGAACAAGCCGAAGCTCTGAGATCATTTGAAGGGTTCCTTAACCCATACAACTCTGACAGAACAACAATTTCTCTTCTTGAAAAGGTGTTGCCGCAGTCTGAGATATCTGGGGATTTTATTGAGGTGTTGTACGAAGAAATAAACCTAAAAAGACTTTCTTCGCTAGAGGTTCTGACCTACTTATATAAAAATCACCTATCAAATTACCCCCATGCACAAAAGAAAATCGCAGATATAATGAATGCTAAGGATCTTAGCAGACTGGAATATTCTATAGAGCGCTATCTTGAATTAACCACAGGATTGGAAAATAATAATTATCCTATCGATAAATTTTTTATCAATTTAGTTTTACAATTTCCGGATACAATTCCACAAGATAGTCTTAATCAAATTTTAAACAGAATCAAAGATAAAAACAGTGCTGAAAAAATATTCAAGGATGCTTATAAAAACTATAGTGGTAGTGGGAAAAAATCCAATCTGGTCAATGCACTATTACTATGGGACAACAATCATGCCCTTCAAGCTGGTCAGAATATTTCAGAAGCATTGAAATGCATATTGCATAATTGACGAACAAATTAATAAATTCTAAGTATTCAACTATCTAAATTAATGGAGTTTTGCTCATTATTGGTGTCCCATCGGCAACAAAGTGTGATTTGGTCAAATTATCCTGATACTATTCCCCTCCAATCCTGGAGGCCCTATGACGACAGAAAAATTATAAAAAAAATTACAGCTTACAAGAAAAAATAAAAAATTATCTAGTGAGAAAATCCCTGAAGATCAGCTAAAAAAACATTTCCGATATAGAGCACTCAAGATACAAAAGACTTATTAATTTTGTGGTAAATATCTTAGCTGGATTGATTTCTTACACATACCAATCGAAGAAAATATCTATACAATGGACTACTGGCCCGATTTCATTGGGAAATTAGGCCGAACTCAGGTTAATTCGATTGGACAAAATATCTGTTATCCAAATTTAGAATTTTACACAATCCAAGCTTTTTGTTGGTAACCCAATTATGAGTTTCAGGACGATCAGCTTGTTAAAAATATGTGTTTTCTAGTAGTTTAGTCATGGCATATCAATCAGTTGCGATCAAAACTTAAAAATTTGCAAGAACTATTGGCCCGAAAATACTGCATCCAATTAGTTTTTGCTACGGTCCCAGGTTGAAATGGAGTAAAAGTTTTTTTTGTAAGTCCTTTAATTTAAATTCCACTTGCTTTCGTCTAATATTATAAAAAACTTTTATTGAATTTTTTGTAGATGCTGGTAGAATATAAGTTAGAAACTGGTGGTTGATGACAGAAAACATGCAGTTGCTTTCTTCAACCACCAGAAAACTTTTCAAATTCTTGAGAAGTCTTTTGGTTCGTCTATCATTTGCTATGACTCATCTCCAGAAAAAATTAAGTAACCTTTGGGATTTTTCAAGAATGGATTTTTAAACTGATTTGTAATTTTGAATTTGATCAGTGCAAAAGTGGTATCGGATTAATTGCAATATTTTTGTAATGTGTCCCTTCGGCAACCAAGCGTGACTAGCTTATTCTTGGGGCATAGCTAAGGCATAGTTAATATTTCATACTTTGATTTCCTGATTTGACAGAACACATGGGGCGCAATAGATTTCACCCTTGATGTAGTTAATTAAGCTAATGGAGAAATCGTGAAATTAATTTACCTTATTATTATTTGTGTATTATCTTTTTCCACAGCCTATGCCCAAAATGATCTTACTTGCACAGGTGATATTGAGACCATTGATAATCCGATGTGGTCGGGAGTGTCCAATGTAAATGTTAGCTATGTTAATAGAATTATGACGATAAGTTATGTTGATAATGGTACCCAATATAAGATAGAAGGTTTCGCCAATCCAGATATTATGAGTTTTCACTTACTTTTACTCTTCAAAAAGTACGATCAAGAATACGGAATTGTGGTTGATATGATGAGCCTGCAAGGAAGGCTTAATTGGGGCGATGAATACTTTTCTATGGTGAAGTGCCAGTATTTAAACTAGTCTCATTTTTATTTCTTATCTTTTAAAATATCCCGTATCTCAGAAAGGAGTAACTCTTCTTTAGAAGGAGCCTGTGGTGCTTTAGGAGTTGATGCTTCTTTCCTTTTGAGTGAATTTATACCTTTGATGGCAATAAAAATGGCAAAAGCAATAATGGTAAAATCAAGCACGGTTTGAATAAATTGGCCATACTTAAGCAAAACTGCTGGGGCGTCACCTTCTGCAGCTTTAAGGGTTATAGCAAGGGCAGAAAAATTAATACCACCCACTAAAAAGCCCAGAGGTGGCATGACAATATCGGCAACCAATGAAGATACGATTTTTCCAAAAGCTGTGCCGATGATAATCCCTACGGACATATCGATTACGTTACCTTTAACTGCAAAATCTTTAAATTCTTTCATTATGTTCATGTGGTTTCCTTTTATTTACTCATTAAATTCCAAGTTCTTTCTTTACTTTAATAAATTTGCTAATCGCAAATTCAAGGTCAGCTTTGGAGTGCCCGGCAGAAATTTGGGTTCTAATGC
>Ga0208375_1003637_pt1 | contig 12893 bp, 8 predicted proteins | sample RifOxyD1_FD_184038 | JGI IMG/M metagenome (GOLD analysis project Ga0208375, IMG submission 184038) | Soil microbial communities from Rifle, Colorado - Rifle Oxygen_injection D1 (SPAdes) | ecosystem: Environmental > Terrestrial > Deep subsurface > Rock core/Sediment | place: Rifle, Colorado... | reverse complement strand
TATAGCTACATTGAATGGTTCAATGAGCTACAACAAGCTCATTCAAAGCAAGACATTTAGAAATAAATACATTGCGGCGCAATTCATCCGTCCCTTAAAAGAGGACGGATTTCTTGCGAAAGTTTAAATTTTTCCGAAAATAAAAATTAGGCTGCTTGCTGAGTAGGAAGATTTTCAATTTGTTCTAGAATTTGTTTTGATGTTAAATATTTTCTTCTTTCAGTAACGCGGCCGAAAAGACGGCCGATGCCGTCGACAGATCTGTGAATTGCTATATCAACTCCTTTAAGACGAGATAACATGGATTCATATTCTACGACGATTTTTTCTAATTCTACATAAGGCTTTTCGATTAATTCTTCTCTGCCGTCTTTGAACCAAGCCATTTTAGTTTGTAGGAAAAAGAGTATTTATATTTTTATAAAATTGAGGATTAGAATAAAATTAATTTGGATTCGAGAATTAAATTCTAACTTTAAAACTTACTTGTCTAGGTGAATCCTTAAAACCGTCGAGTAGCTTTTTCAAGGGTTCTACTAAATTTCTTACACTTCTAGGGACGTCTTCGGGTCTTACTTCGGTTCCCTCTCTATAAAACCCTCCCACATATTCGTTTCCGTCTGGATTATTCAATAGTACTTCATATTTAATTGTCATAAAAATCTTCGATTATTTGGCTATTTAAACTTTTCCAATTAAAAAAAATATTTTAGAAAAAGAAAAAATAACGAAGCAAGTAGGAATGCAAGAACCAGAAGGAACTAAATTAAAGTGAAGCTATTAGTGGTCGAGTGCTTAAATTCTTGTTGCCTTGAATCTTACACACCGACTCTATCAACGCCATCTTCTATGGCGGCTTCAGTTGTTTCGTTTTGCGGACGGCTTCGTGCTTAGATGCTTTCAGCACTTATCCGCTAATGCGTAGCTACGCGGCCTGCTTCATAACAACCGCTACACCAGAGGCATCCGAGCTTCGTTCCTCTCGTACTCAAAGCTCGTTCCACTCAAACAACAACATGCCTATTAGATATCATACAAACTGTCTCACGTACTTAATCAAAACTTATGATTTTGTTTTGCGTGGACTATACCTTCATCCTTTCTTTTGAAAGGAGATCAGCGTGTTACCTATTCGTTAGAATAAGTCCAGCAATTTCTTGCTAAGTCTCTACGGGGATAAACGAATTGAATTGACAATCTCGTCATCTTCCCTCGGTATTATCATAATATCAACAGTTAATAAATATTAAGACTTCACCGATATGAGCTGATTTTATTTTTCGCCGGATTACTCCGACGCAACGCCGTGTTAATTACTTATTTTTACTTGCTAATTTTTTGTTTGTGTGCTTCCGTTAATTGGGTTTTATTTTGACGTTCTTAACCCAGCTAACGATCCCTTTTAATGCGTGAACTCCGACACCCTTGGTACCTTGTGCAGTACCAGGATAGGAAGAGCCGACAGCGACGCACCAAACCGCGCCGTCAATATGGACTATCGGGCGCGACAAGCCAATTATCCTTGGAGTACCTTTTCTGTCACACACGGATCCTATTAAAAGATCACGTGGGGTCGCTGAGCCAGACTTTCATCTCTGCGTTCTTTGCTGTGCGAAACGCAGTCAGTTAAGCTTTTGCCTCTGCACTCAACTCCAGATTTCCGACCTGGATGAGCTTAACTTTGGGCCCTGCAGATATCTTTTCTGCAGGGTGCCGCCCCAGCCAAACTGCCCGCCTGCTGGTGTCCCCGCTAAAGCGAGTGAGCAACTTCAAGGGAAATAGGTAGTGTTACAGGGTTGCTCCGTTGCATCCTAAAATGCAACATCGACGCTCCTACCTACTCTATGCATTCCCCTTAAAGCTACAACAACAAGTTGCAGTAAAGGTTCACAAGGTCTCTGCTTCCCAATAGGCATTACTGGCGTGTTCACCAGTAGATGAGTTCAGAAGGTTCTGGTTAGGGACAGCGACCACCTCATTAAACCATTCATGCACGTCGCCATTCAGACGACAAGGCATTACGCTCATTTTGTTAATCTGAATTCTAATTGAATTCAATTCTTCATATCGCTATGAAGTTCGGACTTTATCTTCGCGAATTAATTGCTTCGCATTTGTCTTCGACAAAATGCTTCGCTTGGAGAATAATTATTTGATAACTATTCTCGCGAATTAATTAGTGTCGAGCGTAAAGTCTCTGAGGATTCGAGAATTACTTATGGCTTTCTCGTTCAAGTCTTCTTTTAGCAAGACTGAAATATACCATATCAACTTTTGGATTATCTCCTGAAATATATGAAATTATCTTCCTACCTAGAGATAATTTTTCAAATTCTCTAAGTTCGGATTCATATCTAGATACATAATCTGCAAGCGCATCTAAGCTTGCTCCGTCTACTAATGAACTACGATTAGTCATACATTCAGGACCATATCTGTGTATGTTATTCACGGTTGTTGATAACATTACCATAAAACTTATACAGATATTCTTTATTTAAACTTTCCTCGTCTTTCCTGCTGATTGTCCGCAATCTAAAATTTTTACTGACGATGAAATTAAATTTATCGACGAGTATTTAGATATTCTCGGAGTTTCCAGCAAATAGCTCGATTTTCTCCATTTTGGTTTTTTATTTTCTGTTTATTCTTAACTGTGAAGCTTGGAGCATTACCGTTTTACCGACGATAATGTAAAGCTAGCGTTACTTAACCTTAAGAGCCTCATAGTTAGGCCCGCCGTTTGATGGGTCTTAGCTCCATTGAACTGAAGTTTGAAACACCACCACTGGACAGGTCTCACCGAGTATACTAGTCCTTTCGGGTTTGCACTCGGCTATGTTTTTGATAAACAGTCGGGCGATCCTTGTTACTGCGATCTACAAACGCACCTAATGGTACGAACATAGACACCCCTTCTACCGAAGATACGGGGCCAGTTTGCCGAATTCCCTTAACCAGGTTGTCCTTTCACGTCTTGGCCTTCTCAGCCAGAGCACCAGTGTCGGTTCTAGGTACGGCTAACTAAACTCTAGACATAAAGTTTTCAAGGGCTCTCGGAGTCAGCAGATTCACGCGCAATTCTCTGCTTCTAATCATTATGATCCACAGACTTCTTGCGCATTAGTCCTTCCGGACCTCTGCTTATCCCAAAGCGATTTATGTAATAACGAGTTTAATTAGTTCTGGAATATTAACCAGATTTCCATTCGCCACAACCAGCTAAGGTGTGACTTAGGCGCCGACTAACCCTTGGTTAAACGATAGTGCCAAGGAAACCGCGCTCTTTCGACGTTATTCGTTCTCAGAATAATTTGATCTTACTTACACCAAGATTCTCGTCGGATTCCGCTCCATCTTTCCTCTCGGAAGAACTTCTGCGCAGAATCCGCGCCTGTCTACCAGAACACTCTTGCGAGTGCCTCTAAAGTATCGGTAGTATGTTTAGCCCCGTCCATTTTCGGGGCCTAAAACCTCGATAGGTGAGCTGTTACGCTTTCTTTGAATGGTGGCTGCTTCTAAGCCTACATCCCTAGTGTCTTAGGTTTCAGACTCCCTTTGTCACACTTAACATACTTTTTGGGACCTTAACTTTAGTCTCCCTTGTTCGGGTCTCGGAACAGCACCTTACGCGCTGCCCCCCATTCCTATTTTTTGCAGAAAACAAGTTCTGAGTTGGAAAGAGTTCCGTACCCTTGCGGGTCTGCAAACTCTATCCGTACTTTACCTCGTCTCCAAACTAAATAAGACTATACGGAGGCATATTTCGACAGGAACCAGCCATCGCTAAACTAGATTGGCTTTTCACCCCTAATCGCAAGTCATCCAAGTACATGCACATAACACTGGTTCGGACCTCCATTTCCCTTTCGGAAAACTTCGTCCTGCTCACGATTAGATCGTCTAGCTTCGGGTCTTATCCAAGTGACTATCGCCCTTTCGGACTCGCTTTCGCTTCGGCTTCATTTTAACCTTGCCACTTAAATAAACTCCTTGGTTCGTTTTTCAAAACGCACGTTACAACACCTTAATGCCGTAACCAGATGTAACTATTAGATTTCAAGTCTTTTGACCCCCGTTTATGGGTACTTTTCAGCTTTCCCTCGCGGTACTCTGTTTGCTATCGGACTTGGATTGATGTTTAGGGTTGCGAGTTAATCCTCGCGTATTCAGACATCCTATCTAGGAAGCCCTACTCTATCGAGAAACAACATATTATTTTCAGATACGGGACTATCACCCTCTGAGGTATTTCTTTCCAGAAAACTTTTCTTCAATAACTTAGCTATTTATTCTCACCACATCTCTATCCATCTTTCGACGGAAGATTCGGTTCGCCCTGAGCCCTTTTCGCTCGCTGCTAATGGGGGCATCTCAAATGATTTCTTTTCCTGCCGGTACTAAGATGTTTCAATTCCCGGCGTATGCTTGCATTTCTGCATTCTCCGAAGAGAACGTTTTCGCATTAGGAGATCTCAGGTTCAAAGGCTGCATGCGCCTACCCTGAGCTTATCGCAGCTTGCCACGTCCTTCATCGCAATCCAAACCAAGCTATCCACCTAATAGTGTTAATATCAAATTAGACCTTCTGAACACAAGTAATAAATTACTTGTATTTTCTTGCCTTCCTACTTGCTTCATTGAATATTTCTCTGCTTGATAAAACACCGACGGTGTTTCACCATTGCGGATGTTTTAATTCATCTCTGAATTTCACATGAGTGAATATGATTAAAGATTTTGGATAAATTTAATTTGCGGGAGAAGAGGAGAAGTTTGACTTGCTCTTGTCCGGATTTGGAACAGGGAAAGTTCGACTCACTCTTGCTCGAGTACTCGCTAGGTGACGAATACGTCCCCATACGTCGTCGAGATTACTCGACGCCGAGCGGTGAGCGAACTGGACTCGCCGGGAATCGAACCCGGACCTTCTCAGTGCAAATGAGATATCCTACCATTGAACGACGAGCCCAAATATTATTGAGCTGTTTTCGTTGGTTTTAAATCTTATTGTTTACATCGTTCCAAAAATTTTTTTGGAAGTCATATGCTGTGAAAATGTTAACGATGCAGAAATTCCGTTAGGAATTTCTGGTCCATAACTCGAATGAGTTATGAGGTATGCAACGAATTTATTTTATTAATTTAATATTTTGAGAAAATTAAAAAATATTTTTTAAAATATTTTTAGGAGGTGATCCATCTGCAGGTTCCCCTACAGATACCTTGTGACGACTTAACCTACCTTGCTATACCGAGGTTCGTCCCTAACGGGCCTCGCCAAAGCATAACTCGGTTGGTTTGACGGGCATTTCCTTTTTCACTCTTAATTATTAAGAGCTACTTGGTTCCCCACAGTACAGACGATTTTCTCGTATACTGCGAGCCCAATGCATTTGTTCTTTTAGAGATTGAATTAATTGCAAATCAAGATTTTCTTTTTGAGATAAATTTGTGATTTGCTTAAACAATTCAAAATCTCTTGAACGAGATTTAATTCTTGGAGGATTAGTTTCAAAGAAAGGAATTATCTTGTTGATAATATCCTTTTTGTTGTTGACTTCAAATCTGTAACAAATTTCGTGATTTGGACGTTTGTCTCTTTGAATGTAGATATTTCCACAATCAAAAAACGATTTGAGTTGTTCAAGAATTTCTTTGTCTTGATGACGAAGTTTCAAGCTGAATTTTAATTCAACTTTGTTTCTTCTGCGTTTGTCTGTATTGAGACGCACGTAAAAAGAACCTTCTCCGTCGACTAATCCGACAATATAATCGTTGTTTAACATTGGTCTAACCCCTTCCTTTTTCAAGTACTATGAGTTAGGCTGACTTCCTATTTAGTTTTTGCGTTTAGAAATTTAATTAGCATTACTAGCATATTGGATTATCTTCCAATTTGTTCAGTTTTATCTGCTTTTTCTGAGTTATATTTCTTTCTAAGGATATAACTTTTTTCAGCATGTTTACCTGCTGCTATAATTGCTCCAATATATAAAGCAGTTACAGGCACTGTAAGTGCCAAAATCTTTACAGCTTCAGTAATCTTTTCTAAGTTTTCCATAATTATACGGAAATATTTCTCTATTTAAACCTTTCTTTAATAGGATCTCCTTGGGTCACTTTATTTTCTGTTTCATTCATCCACGTTAAATTCTTTTGACTTCCATCTGCCACCGACCCGATGCAGATGTCGTCGTGAAGTTCCTTGCGGAACACGGGCTGAATTTTGTCTCGGGCCCTTCAGCTTAACCATTACTGATTACGCCTGCCGTCGACTAAATTATTTTTCCGCACTAATTGACGATTGAAAAATAATTGCAAGATTTTCACTTGCTAGATAATAAAGCTGCCAAGCACATTTCTTTCGGTGAGTGCACGGGACATTGACTTATTCACTGGACTCTGATAAAATCCGATTACTACCAATTCCAGCGTCATGAGGATGAGTTGCAATCCTCAATCTGAACTAGGATACAGTTTATGAGATTAGCTTCTCCTCTCGGAGTTGCGACCCTTTGGATGTATCATTGCCGCGCGCGTGTAGCCCAGGGCATTCGGGCTGAACTAACCTAACGTAGCCCGCACCTTCCTCCTTGTTACCAAGGCAGTCTGTACATTGTACAAAGTAAATGTACACGCGGGTCTCGCCTGTTATCTGATTTAACAGATCATCTCACGACACAGGCTGACGTCGGCCTTGCGGCCCCTCTCAGCGTGTCAGGTAAGCCCTTTAGACTGACCTTCATTCTGCTGTCGACCCTGGTGAGGTTCACGGTGTAGAATCTAATTGACATTTATGTTACAACTGTTATTTTTAAAATAGATTTAAATAATTTAGAAATTTAAAAAAAGTCAGATGGGCCAGTCGTCTAATGATTAAGACTCTTGGCTGATCCCCTTGAAATCCGGGTTTGATTCCCGGCTGGTCCATCTAATACTATTCGTTAGTATTTGGATTATTTAAATTTTACTGTAACAGTGGTTACGCATTTCTGCGCAACTCCTTACATCTCTGTAAGGATCGGACTATATCTTCACTAACTGAAATTATTTGTTAGTGTCTGGCATGTAGTCTCTGAGGGTTCTAGAAAATTAATTATTATAAATGTTGTCGTGCAATTCTTCTAACTGCAATTTCACTTTCATATTGCTTAGCATGATGTTCATCCATTTCTTCTAAAATTAATGAAGGAGAATCGGATATTAAATGTCCATCAGAATCCTGATGGAAACTTCCTAAAGGAGATCTTCCAAGAAAGTTATGAGTTACTTGATAATTTCCTTCCTGTCTTGAAACAATTTTCATATCGTGTTCCTGCATCGAAAAAGACATGAACTTCGTTATGTGAACATCTAAGCACTCCTATCTCTAGTGTGTGACCTGCTTCAAATTTTTTGGTGATTTCGTAAAATCTTTCCATGAAATCTTAGAAGATTAACATTATTTAAACCTTTCTGCTTGTTATCTTTTCTAAGTGATAACATAATTTCTAGCCTTCCCTGCGGATTTTCTCTATCGTTCAGATTTTTAGTAATCATTATCATCTCACGACGATAACTTCCTACTGAACGCTTAACGAGACGTTCCCGCATATAGCCAAATTTTACTGCGGCAATTTTATTCACCGCACGCGTCACTGGTTGTAGTATCCCGCCGCCTATTCCTTTAAGTTTCGGCCTTGCGACTATACTTCCCAGGTAGCACACTCTCCGGCTTCCCTACAGCACCGATACCTCTCGAGGAGGGACCGATGTTTAGTGTGCAGTGTTTACTGCTAGGACTACACGGGTATCTAATCCGTTTTGCGCCCCTAGCCTTCATCCCTCACTGTCAGATTCGTTCTCGTAAGATGCCTTCGCTATCGTTAGTCCACAAAGGATCAACACATTTGACCGCTACCCTATGCGTACTTCTTACGTCTTCCGATCTCTAGCCTCGCAGTATCTCTTGCTCGCCTGACCCTTAAGAGGCCAGATTTCACAAAAGACTGACGAGGCAAGCTACGGATGTTTTAGACCCAATAAAAGTGGCTGCGACTTGGACCGCTGGGATTACCGCGGCGGCTGGCACCAGTCTTGCCCAGTCCTTATTCATGCGACTTTTTACATCGCATAAAAGATTCTCAATTATTAGAGAATCACTTTGGCTTGCTCTGTCATACTTTCGTACATTGCAGAATTTTCCTAACTGCTGCACCCCGTAGGGCTGGGAGTAGTGTCTCAGACTCCCTCTCAGGGCTTCTCCGCTAAGAGCCCTTACTGATAAATGCCTTGGTGGGCTATTACCCCGCCAACAAGCTAATCAGCCGCAGCCCCATCCTAACTTTGAGAAATAAATCATTCCAGAAATTATTTCCTATTCGGGTTTAATCTCAGTTTCCCGAGGGTATCCCAAGCATTAGGGCAGGTTAGCTACGTGTTACTGAGCAGTTCGCCGTCTTTCAACAGACTTGCATGTCTAATTGCAAACCAAATAGCCGCAGCCGCCAGCAGGATCAACTGGATTTAAACTAGTTAAATAGTTGAAACTGGCGACTGTTAATTACAGTCTTAGATTGGCAAAATTAATCTTTTTTACACTCGTATATTAAGACCTCTAAATTCACAAATATTATTTGTGCCTTAAAAAAATAAACAACGTTGCATACCTCATACCTTAATATGCAAATTGCGACTTTTACTTCTGTTTAAGGAAGTTTTGTCGACGTTAAACATTAAGGCACTCATTAAAGTTAACATTTTAACAAGTTGTTGAGATATGAGTGGTTTATAAACTTTACTGAGGGGAAAGGGATTTTTTGGCGACGGGAATTTTGAAAAGATAATTAACGAAAATAAGTTTAACCTAAAGCTATTGAACTTTTCTCTCTTATCAAATCTAATTTTTCTTTAGCACTTAAACTGCCTTGAGTTGTTAATTTTTCCATTATTGCATTATACCTCTTTGCTTCTGGAAAAACTTGATTGTGTAATCTTGCTAATTCTTGAGCTAATTCCAACTGCTGTTCGTAAGCTTTTCTTATTGCGTCGATATAAACACCTCTTGAAAAACCAAGGTGTTTTAATTCATTATCTACTCTTTCTCCAACTATTCTTGCTGATTCTTCAAGAGTTTCTTGGAAAGCCAATACTCTTTCGATTAATTTAAGTTCGTATGTCATAAAAATCTGCAAGTTATTAGGTATTTAAACTTTCCTGAAATTAAAATTTAAATTGTAAATATTTAATTAAGAACTTCTAGGTGGCTAATTATTTCAGGGGAAACAAATCATCTGAGTTATTTATGAAATTTTTCTAAGAAGAATTATTGCGTTTTTAGCCATACATAAATAATAGGTATTTTTACTAAATTGGTTAATTTTATAAGCCATAATACATACATAGTAAGTAATGAAAAAGGCCCAGGAAGTGAAGTATGGTTTAGTTGAACTAGAAGCGAAAATAAAGAAGTGCAACGCTGAAAAACAAAGGATATATGATTATCTTCAGGGGCTGAAAGAAAAATGGATTGAGAGAGAAATTTCTTATGCTGATTACGAACGGATTGTTAATGAAAAAAGAAATGGGAAAAATATTCGGGAGTGGATTGAGTATTACGATTGGTACATTGAAGAATGCGAAAAAAGAAAGAAGAGTCTAAACAGAGAAAGAAAAAAATCTGCGGCGAAAAAAATTACTGGTTTTATTGTTTTGTTTATTTTATTTGCAACAGCGATTATGATTCTTCTTTCTTATCAGCCTTCTGTTTTTTTTGCGCCGCCAGCAAAAATTTATACAGATAATTTAAGTCTGATTTTTGAAAACAGCCAGGAATATATTTGGAATGTTGAAAATTATGGAGAGCTGGCAAGTGTTAGGATTTCTGGTTTTGTCGAGGGAAATGGAACCGCGAGAATTTATTTGGAAGACAGATTAGTCTTAGACAGCGCTGAATTAGAAGTTAGCAGAACAAACAGCATAACTGGTTTTGATATTTCTGAATTTAATGATTCAAATTCAACAAGTGGCGAAGAGGAGAACGCGAGCACGGCACTTCCTGGGCCGGAAAATGACGCGCAAGCAAACGCTTCTTTGCCACTTGAAGAAAATATGAGTTTGATTGAAGAAAATTTGACAGAAGAGCAGAATATCACAATTGAAATTCCGGTAAAAGAATTTTTTGAATATTGCGCTGGAACTTGCGGTCTGTCTGGGTTGGGTTTAAACAAAACAAGTTACACACTAAGAATCGAGATTGAGGGAGATGCAAAATTAAATTTGAATTCTGTAACTTATGAAATATCGAAAGAAATTGAAACGAAAGAAATCTCTCCTAAAATAATTAAAAATGAAGAAAAGACAAGCAGAGGAAAAAGAGTTAGAATCTCTTCTGAAACAGAGATTCAAAATGCTGAAATTTCCAGCGATATTCCAGAAAGCTGGAACATTCGAAAAGCGTCATCGCTGACTGTTTATTGGGTTGAAGAAAATAATTACATTGATTTTTTTGCATCTGATAACGATAACGACGGGAAAATAGATAAAATTAATTGGACTGCGCCCCACCTAAGCAATCAGACATTCGATATAATTGTTATAACGCAAGCGGAACATTTAGACTCTAATAAGAACTTTCTTAGTGATATTTTTCCAGAGATAGAAAAACTAGATGGGATTTGGAGTGAAACTATTTTTGATAATGAATATGTTCGCGTTCTTTTTGAAAAAAATTTGACTTCTGACAGAGATATAACTTTGTATCCTCGGATTATCAGCGGAAAACCAAAAATTGAAATTTATGAAGCTGGCGGAACAGAAATAATCGCGGAATTTGAAATCTTAAACAGCGACGAATACAACAAAATTTTATTGGGAGGACTTGCTGGAGAGCAAGATAGTTTTGATTTGAAAATTGTTGGCGGCAAAGTAGAGATTGACTACATAATAGATCCTGCTGCGGAACCTGGAGCTGGAGTGGAATTAAGACCTCAAACATGTTACGCTCAAGACATTCAGAAATCTGCCAATGTATTTTTAGATCCCTGCGACGGCTTTTATCCTAATTCGAACTGCGATTCCGGCGGAGATTATATCAGCTGCGCAGACAACATTCTAGAAATTCACGCTGCTGAAAGGAGATACGGAGGAATTAAATCTGAATATTTTAATCCTTCAATAACTAACTGCGGGGCAATAACAAAGGTTGAAATATGTTATGCTAGCTGGCTGCCTCTCGGTCAAGCTGCGAATCAGTGGGAATGCACTATTGCAGTGGACAACGACAAAGACAATACTTGGCAACCTGTGACTACTTCGTGCAATGTAGGCTCAGCGCCTGTTGTTTGCACAGATATTTCTGATTTAGAAGATTGGGCTTGCAATAATTTCTTTGGGGCGGGGACTATGAGAGCTGAAGCTAAAGCGCAGGCGAGAAAAATAGCTGGAAGAGGAATCACCTTGGATTATAGTATTGACGCATTGTATTATAGACTGAGCTATAGTGAAACGAATCTTCCTCCGACGATTGTTTCTGTAATCCCGACGGATCCTGTAAGTTTGATTGCTGGAGGAACAGCAGATATTTTTGTTCAATTTACTGCTGAGGATTCTAATGGGGCGAGCGATTTGATTGAGGCGAGTGCGCACGCTTCTTTTACTAAGACTGGAGAAGTTCAAAGAGATTCTGTTTCTTGCGTCGGGGGTGCGCCCTCAGGAAATCAAATAACTTACACTTGTTCTGTGCCTATGGAATATTACGACGCGGCGGGAATGTGGGGAGTTACAGTTAGCGTTGGAGATGCTGCTGGAGCGCAAGCAACAGATTCTTCAAAAACATTTATTGTTAATTTATTACAGGATATATTGATAACTTCGGGTTCGCCAATTAATTTCGGGACAGTCATTCCGGGAACTCAGGTCGTGGCTCCTGTTGTAGAAGTTACTAACACTGGAAACTACGAGGGGACTATTGATGTTACTGCTTATGATCTTATCGGTCCTGCGACTATTTTTACTGAGAATTTCAGAGCTGCTGGTTCAAATGAAGCTTCAAGTGTTTGCACAACAGGAGATCAACTTCAAAGCGCAAGTGCAACTACAATAACGAGCACAACGCTACTGAGAGGAGACGGCATTTCAAAAGACAATACAGAAACTCTTAGTTTTTGTTTAGATGTCCCTTCTGATATAATTCCGGGAACATACACAGCTACCGGAGGAAATGCCTGGAAAATAAGCGTTCTTGTTTTTGTTCTTTTTGCAAAGAAAAAGAGAAAGAAGAAAGACAGAATGGGCGAGGCGTTGAAGTTGGTGGCGGAAGAGCTGAAAGAGAAATATTCCGAGGGCAAGGAAAGAATTGCTAAGGGCATTGCGAATGAACTGGCGGAGAAATACAAACTGAGCCAAAAGGAAATATTTGAAAAATTGGGCTTGAGGAAAGAAGAAAGTATTCCGGTTAGTATTTTCTCGAAAGAGCTTGGCGGGCTTGAGGCGTTGTGCAAATATTTGAAAGAAAATCTTGGCAGGACGTATCACGAAATTGCTGAAGAAATTTCCAGAGATGACAGAACTGTCTGGACTGCTTATAATAAGGCGAAGAGTAAAAATGTGAAAATTAAAGTTGACAAAAGTTCGATGCAAATACCTGTGTCGATATTAAAGAACAGAAGATTAACAATATTTGAGTCTGTTATTGTTTATCTGAAGAAAAAAGATTTGAAATATAGTGAAATAGGAAGGATAATTGGAAGAGACCAGAGGAACGTATTAACTATCTACTCTCGGGCTGTTAAAAAGTTTAGAGAAGAGAGAAAGAAGAAAGACAGAATGGGCGAGGCGTTGAAGTTGGTGGCGGAAGAGCTGAAAGAGAAATATTCCGAGGGCAAGGAAAGAATTGCTAAGGGCATTGCGAA
>Ga0208375_1003635_pt1 | contig 12894 bp, 13 predicted proteins | sample RifOxyD1_FD_184038 | JGI IMG/M metagenome (GOLD analysis project Ga0208375, IMG submission 184038) | Soil microbial communities from Rifle, Colorado - Rifle Oxygen_injection D1 (SPAdes) | ecosystem: Environmental > Terrestrial > Deep subsurface > Rock core/Sediment | place: Rifle, Colorado... | reverse complement strand
GATCTTCTGAAGGTCGGTAGCACGTTTCTTCTGGTCGGCTGAGCCGCGAACACTCTCAAGGAGGTCATCGACGGTCTTGTTGGCGTATAAAGCTATGTTAAGACCAGGATCATTCCGTTCCTGAGATGACCAGAATGCGTAGAGATCCTGGTCGCGTCCTATGACCATGCCGTAGAGAAGTGCTTCGTATTTGCGCGGACGAATGACGTTTTGGGACAAATCGCCCGGCTCATATAGCTCGATGTCGACATGGATGCCGAGCATTTCCCATTGTGTTTTCGCAGCACTTGCGACGTTTTTCAGTTCAGGCACATTCGAGGTGCGGAGCGTGATGCGGTCGAGAGTCTGCTTTGCAGCGGAATGCTTCCAGGCATGCTGAGTGCCATCATAAGTCCATCCGGCTGCTTGAAGTACGGCAGCTGCGTCAGCAATCGGAGTTTTTGATAGTGGTACCGATGCCTGGTCTACATTTTCTCCAGGAGGTACAGGACCCATGATTGGAGTTGCGTAGCCGCCGAGCATCGTGTCGATGATATCTTGCCGATCAAGCGCGAGGGATAGTGCCTTACGAACCTCGAGACGCGTAAACACTTTCTTCTCATTCTGGTTCCAGAATACTCCGAAGACGCGGGCATATGGAGCAGTCAGAGCATTTTTGGCCGGAATGTTATACGAACTCTCTTCGGTGCCATCCGATATTGCGCGCACGAGATCCTCATTTCTCGAATAGAAGTCGAAACGAATTTCATCAAGATACGGGCGGCCGAGTGCATATAGGGGGTTTTGGGTGAAAAGTACGCTCTTTATCAGTCCCGACGCATCTCGTGAGACATTCGTGACTTTGAACGGTCCCGCCCCGACAGGGTTTGTCTGCAGGGTGGAAAATGGAAATTCTTCGTTCGACATATTTTGCCAGAGTCGTGAAGGAAGGATTCCAAGAGTGGTGATGCCAAGGAAAGGCGCGTATGGTTTTGTGAGCGTGAATCGCACAGTATGCTGATCAATCGCTCGCACGCTGACTCCAGACCAATCGGCATATTTCTGGCTTTTGAGCGCAGGATTCTGTGCTTTTTGTATCGTGAAGACGACATCGTCTGCGGTGACAGGCGTGCCGTCTGAGAATTTCGCATTCTCGCGCAACGTGAACGTGTATGTTCTTCCGTCTTCAGACATCGTGTAGCTTTCGGCAAGTACTGGGACGAGTGATCCTGAACCGGAAAGTCCCATGAGACCGGCATATGCGAGTGCGGTCAGGTCGCGATCGGCGTCGCTTATGGCGAGAAGCGGATTTATAAATTGAGGGCTTCCGACCGTTCCTTCTCTGAGGCTGCCGCCGTAGGCAGGGACTTCTACGAGCAGCGACTTTTCAAGTGCGTACAATCCAGAAAGAGATGCGATACCAACCAAGACAGAGAGTCCATAGAAAATGATCCGGTCACCAGGTGAGAAAGTATCAACCCGTTCGTGCAGATATTCAAAGAATCGAATTCCGCGTGAGCGAGTGAGACGTTCGTACCAAAGAGTAATTATTCCGCGAGTGTCTGCAGTGGGTACCTTGTCAGAAATCAAATGTGAGTTTGTTTTTGTGGATGGTTCCATGCCTCTGAATGTGTGCCGTACGCACCGGCTGTCTTACCGTGTTTTTAACGGAAAGCTTTAAGAGCCTGATAGAAGGAAGTTTACTACGGCTGCGAGTACGAGCATGACCGCGATAACGATCGTTGCGTTGAATAGGAATTTTTCGGCGCCTCTGCGCTTGTAAAAAGTTGACGCGAAGTTATCGCCTCCGAAGGCTCCGCCGAGGGTTGTACCGCGCTGCTGCAGCACGATGCCAACGATGAGGAGTATTGAGAGAATGATTTCTGCGTAGGGCAGTGCCGATACGAGTGCCTCCATCTGTACAAAACAGACTAGCACGGGTGGGGAATGGTGTGCAAGCGATGGCCTTGAAAAGGCAACTGAAGAGCTTAAGTATAAAAACAGGCGCTATGACAAGTGGAGATTGTCATAGCGCCCTACTCAACAGGACTGCCGCTTGGCTGCTTGCTAGGAAGACACGCGCCTGTTGGGGCGCGGACTTGTGGCGGGAGTCCTGAAGAGTGTATGGATGAGTATGACAGATGCACCGAATAAGATGACACCGCATGCTGCAATTTCCATTCCTGAAAGGGTGGAAATAGCTTCGGCCAAAAAATGCATAAGACACCTCCTTTATTGACAAAGTAACTCTAATATTCATGATAGCAGATTATATTGTCTTTGTCAAGACTTTGCAGTGTTGGTAAGTTTTCTTATACTTTTGCCACCTGGGTTTTTGGCGCGATTATTCATTTATATAAAACACGTATGGCAAAGAAATTTCAGATTACACCGCTGGGTGATCGAATTGTCGTAAAGCCCTCAGAAAAGGAAGGGGAAAAGAAACTTGCGTCGGGTATCATCATTCCTGAAACCGTGGACAAGGAACGTCCGGCTAAGGGGGAGGTAGTCGCAGTCGGTCCAGGCAAGTACATAGAAGGGGAGCTTGTACCGCTCCAGGTGAAAGTAGGAGATGAGGTGCTTTTCAGTAAGTATGGCTACGATGAAGTGAAGATTGAAGGCAAAGAATATTACATTCTTACGGAATCGAATGTGCTCGGCATACTTAATTAATCTCTTTCAATCAATTACATCATATGGCGAAACAAATTCTTTTTTCTGAAGATGCACGCAAAGCAATCGCAAGAGGTATCGCGCTCGCTGCGCACACGGTGAAGGTGACGCTTGGGCCGAAGGGACGCAATGTTGTCATTGAAAAGTCGTATGGCGGTCCTCGCATCACGAACGATGGCGTGTCGATCGCGAAAGAGATTTCTTTAAAGGATCGTTTTGAAAACATGGGAGCGGAAATTGTGAAAGAGGTGGCAAGCAAAACGAATGATAATGCTGGTGACGGAACAACGACCTCGGTGGTGCTTCTTGAGGCTCTTGTCGAAGAAGGTCTTCAGCATGTGTTGAAGGGCGCAAATGCGATGATGATCCGTAGTGGTATGGAGAAAGCGAAGATCGCTGTGCTTGCTGAGCTGAAGGATATGGCGAAGCCAGTAAAGCATAAGGCAGAAGTGAAGCAGGTGGCATCGATTTCAGCCGAGTCTGAGGTGCTTGGAGGAATTATTGCTGAGGCTGTTGAGAAAGTAGGGTCTTCCGGCGTAGTGACCGTCGAGGAAAGTCAGGGTATGGAACTTTCGTATGACATCGTCGAAGGTCTCCAGATCGATAAGGGATACGTGTCGGCATACATGGTTACCAATACCGATCGCATGGAAGCTGAGATGAAGGATGCGCTCATTCTTATCACCGACCGAAAGATCGGTAATGTGCAAGAGATCCTTCCGCTTCTTGAAAAGGTAGTGCAGTCGGGCAAGAAAGAGCTGGTCATCATTGCGGATGATGTGGAGGGTGATGCTCTCTCGACGTTCATCGTGAATAAGTTGCGCGGAACATTTAGCGTGCTTGCAATAAAGGCGCCGGGATATGGCGATCGCAAGAAAGAGATGCTTGCAGACATCGCTACGGTCGTCGGTGGGCAGGTTATATCTGAAGAAGTCGGTCTCAAATTCGAGAATGCGACTCTTTCAATGCTCGGCAAAGCTTCGCGCGTGGTGGCTGCAAAAGATGCGACGACTATTGTAGGCGGCAAGGGTAAGAAGGCAGACATCGCCGCACGTGCTTCGCAGTTGAAGGCGCAAATAGAGCTTTCAGATTCAAAGTTCGATAAGGAAAAGTTGGAGGAACGTATTGCGAAACTCTCAGGCGGCGTAGCGGTCATTTCGGTCGGTGCTGCGACTGAAACGGAGATGAAGTATTTGAAGGATAAGATCGATGATGCAGTGAAGGCGACGAAAGCTTCGATCGAAGAGGGTATCGTTCCTGGTGGCGGGACTGCACTCGCAAAGGTTGCGAAAAAGCTCGCCGCACATGAAGGGAAAATGACTGCAGATGAGAAGACCGGCTTCGACATTGTGGTGCGCTCACTCGAGAAACCGCTGATGCAGATTGCAATCAATGCCGGGAAGGATGATGTTGCAGACATTGTAGCGAAGGTGCAGGCAGGGAAGGCACACTCAGGGTACGACGCTCTCGCAGATGAGATTGTCGACAATATGTTTGCGAAGGGTATCGTTGATCCGGTAAAAATGTCGCGTATGGCAGTGGAAAATGCCGTATCAGCAGCAGCGATTCTGCTCACGACCGAAGCTGCTATCGCCGATATTCCAGAGCCGAAAGCAGCATCTTCCGGTGCTGGCATGGAAGGGGCGGGGTATTAGGTTAAAAAGAACACACCCGCGAGGCGATCATCGCCTCGCGGGTGTGTTCTTTATTACTGCTGAATATTTGGCTGCTCGTTGTAACTTAGAATCTCCCACCCGCGAGTCTTCGAGAATATTTTCCATGGGTGGAATTCGCACACGCTGATACCTCCATTATCCGATGTGTTGAAGAATGAAAGCTTCACATAGCTTGGAAGATGCAGATTCTCGCGATAGAGCATGTACGAAAGAAGCATCTTAAGGAATGCGTGATGTGTCACGACACAGGTCTGTGTCCTGCCTGTTTTCGCGAGATACAACAGGCACTTGCGTGCGCGGATCTTCAGATCTTGGAAGTTTTCCTCGTCCGAGTATCGATAATCATCTTCATGATAGGCAAGATCCATCTCGTCCACGATACGGACGACTTCTGGGTCGCGCGTGCTTTTGCCGATGAGGATAGATGCATTGCGTCGCTCAGCAAGAAGACGTGTGTAAATAATTGGTGCGTGTACTTTCTCGCTAATGATCATCGCTGTTTCTTTCGCGCGTTCGTATGGGCTCGCGATAATTTTCTTAATACCGAGTGGGGCCAGCAGTTCTCCTACAACAGAGGCTTGCTTTTTCCCTGAATCGCTAAGACTCCCTTCCTCACCTTGTTTGATGTGTTTTTCGTTTAGTAGCGTTTCGCCGTGACGAATGAAATAAAAGCGTCTTGGACGCATAATGAGGACGATACCGATCGCGACGAGTGTAAGGGCTGCGAGTTCAAAAGGGGGCATGATGCGTTTAGTATACCTGAGTGTTACACTCTCATGTAATGAGTACGGGTATGTGGAAATTTGCAGTTTCGTACTGGCGCTATGGGGTCGTCGCTCTTATTGTGCTTGCCGGTATTGGGTATTTTTACTTTGGCGGCAGGATGAATGTTGGCGCCACCATGACTATCGTCCCAGGGGATTTCAAAGAGCAGATAAGTGTTTCTGGGACGGTGGTAGCGGCTCAAGATGTTGACCTTGGCTTCGCCTCTAGCGGGCGCATTGCTGGTATCTACGCGAAGGTCGGGCAGTATGTCGGTGCCGGAACCATCCTTGCCGAGACAGAGAATGGCGACCTTGAGGCTTCACTTACACAGAAGCAAGCGGCACTTGCACAGGCACAAGCAAATCTTGCCGTGCTCCAGGCGGGGACGCGTGTTGAAGAGGTTGCGGTCGCATCTGTCGCGGTCGAGAGTGCGAAATCGGCGCTCGTAAGCGCGATACAAAACGCGTATACGTCTTCCGATGATGCGGTGCATAACCGTACCGACTCTTTCTTTACGAATCCGCGCAGCAATCCAAAGCTGTCATTTAATGTTTCAGATTCGATACTCAGGGCACTGGTCGAGCGCGAACGGACGACTATAGAATCAGTGCTTACGAATTGGGGAGTGCTGATTACGACTCTTTCAAACGGAAATGCCGCAGATGTTGCTGCACAGTCTCAAAAATATCTTGGACAGGTCGCATCGTTCCTTGCCTATACCAACCTAGCAATCAATCAAGGTATCCCGGATCAGACTACTTCCGCAGCAACGCTTTCTTCATATGGAACCACGCTTGCCACCGCGCGTACAAATGCAAACACGGCAGCAACGACGCTTGCCGCTAATATCTCGGCCCTCGGTGCTGCTGAGACTGCACTTGTGCTCAAGAAGGCTGGTCCGACAACCGAATCTATCGTGGCGCAGGAAGCGGCTGTAGCGGTGACAGCTGCCGATGTCCGATCCGCCCAGTCAAAACTTGCCGCGACTCGTGTTGTGGCTCCTTTTTCTGGCACGATTACTCGCATGGATGCGCGGGTTGGAGAAATAATATCGCCGACAACGTCAGAAATTTCGATGCAAAGCAATGGAGTTTTTCAAATCGAGACCTATATTCCTGAAGTGAGTATTGCGCGTGTATCTCAAGGGAATGCAGCGAGCACAACACTCGACGCATACGGTTCGGCGGCAGTGTTTGCTGCAGCAGTTGTTGCTGTTGACCCTGCAGAGACGTTGAAAGATGGCGTACCGACATACAAGACAACTCTCGTATTTGAGAAAGCAGATCCGCGAATACGGAGCGGCATGACGGCAAACGTCACTATTGTAACGGGGGTGTTACACGATGCGATTGTCATTCCTTCTGGTGCGGTGGGTATGAAGGAAGGTGTTTCTTACGTATCCGTTGTGAATGGCGATACGACGGTTTCGCGAGCTGTCGTCACGGGCCCATCCCCAGCGCTCGGCCAAGCGCACATCCTCTCGGGCCTTTCTGCGGGTGATGTCATCCTGCTTGCTCCCGTGCTTCCCGCATCGGGACTCCCGACGGGGAGTTAGCGCATGTTTTCTTTCCTAAATATTCGCGTCGGTTTCTACCTCGCAGTGCGGCAGCTCCGGCGCGCAAGTCTATGGACTACGGGACTCATTGTGTTTGTCATGCTTCTTACGTTTCTGAATCTCGTGGTCGTCACGGGAATCCTGGTGGGTCTCATCGAAGGTATTAATGAAAGCTATCGTACCCAGTACACCGGGGATGTCATCCTTACCGAGCTTCCTACGAAAAATTATATAGAAGATACGCCGAGTATCATCGCGTTTCTAAAAACGCTCCCGGAAGTATCTATGATGACGGAGCGGTATCAGTCAGGAGGAACCATTGAAGCTAACTACCTTACGCGCACGAGCGATACGGAAAAACCGAATGCTACCGGTGCGCAGGTGATCGGTATTGGTCCAGAGTCTGAAAATGCATTCACCAACCTCTCTTCAAAGATAATCGATGGATCATATCTTGAAGAGGGTGATTACGATCAGATTCTCGTCGGGCATTATTTGCTTGCGAAATATGCTTTTGGTCAGCAGCCAGGACTCACGCCGCTTACTGATGTCGAGCCCGGTACCAAAGTGCGGCTCAGTATAAACGGTTCTACGCGTGAAGTGATTGTGAAGGGTGTCATAAAAAGCAAAGTCGGTTTGCTGGCGACTAGTATTTTTATGCCAGCTTCTGAACTCCGTACTCTGATGGGGCGCACCGATCAGAATGTTGCGCAGATCGCGATACGGCTTACTCCAGGATCTGATCCGGACGCATTCAAAAATCTTCTTCTCCGGAGCGGTATAGGGGATAAGGCAAAAGTGCAGACGTTTACTGACTCCATTCCGAACGGCGTTGCTGATATTAAGACTACGTTTGCCATGCTTGGGAACGGGTTTAGTTCTATCGGACTTGTCGTGGCAGCGATCACCATATTTATTGTGATATTTATCAATGCAATCACGCGCCGCAAATTCATCGGCATTCTGAAGGGGATTGGTATTTCAGGTGAGGCAATAGAGATTTCGTATATATTTCAATCCCTCTTTTATGCCGTTATCGGCTCGTCGATAGGACTGCTTATTTTGTATGGAATATTGGTGCCAGCAGTAGCAGCACACCCAATAGATTTTCCATTCAGCGACGGTATTCTTGTAGCGCCTTTTGATGGTACGGCTATACGTATCGGACTACTCGTACTTACGACTGTCATCGCGGGGTACCTTCCATCGCGCATGATCGTGCGCAAGAATACTCTCGATTCTATCCTCGGCCGAGGCTAATACCATATGATTGAAGTCAAAAATATCGTAAAGACGTTCAAAGATGGTCCAATCGAGACACGAGTATTGAAAGGCATTGATTTCTCTGCGGACTCTGGAGAGTTTGTTGCGATTATGGGTCGTTCTGGTGCGGGGAAAAGCACGCTCCTATACCAGCTCTCGCTTCTTGATGAGCCGACTTCAGGCGAAATACGTATCAACGGCAAGGAAGCGCATATGATGAGCGAGCGTGAGAAGATGCTTTTTCGTCTCGCGGAGTTCGGGTATGTGTTTCAGGACTACGCGCTCCTCCCAGAACTTACTGCGCTTGAAAATGTCGCACTTCCTCTCTACATGCAGGGTGTTTCGCGGGACGCTGCAGATGAAAAAGCAAGGGTAGCCCTGGAACGGGTCGGTCTAGGAAAGCGTCTCGATAATCTTCCTAGCCAGCTTTCCGGCGGCGAGCAGCAGCGCGTCTCCATTTCCCGTGCAATCGCACACATGCCGGATATTCTTTTTGCGGATGAACCTACTGCAAATCTCGATAAGGAGTCTTCAGCAACGGTGATGAATATCTTCAAAGAGCTTCACAAGGGAGGGCAGACCATCATCATGGTCACCCACGAGGAAGAATTTTCACTCTTCGCTGAGCGCATCGTTAAGTTAGATGACGGTAAGATAGTTTCCGACACTCGAATTTAGTCAATACGTACGTTTTGCACAGAGCTTCTCAGAAAGCGTTTTGGATGAGTCATACTTACCAGTAGCGGAAAAGTCACCCCGCTTTAATAATCATTTAGTCGTATGAAGTCACTGCATATTGTAGCGTTCGTTCTTCTTGTGATTGGCGGAATCAACTGGGGTCTCTATGGTCTTGGGATGTATATGGGTAGCGATTGGAATCTTGTGAAGTTTCTTTTCGGTTCGTGGCAGAGTCTCGAGAATCTCGTCTATGTGCTCGTTGGTTTTTCAGCGCTCATCGTCCTTTTCTCTCATAAGAAGGATTGTCGCGTGTGCGATGCGTCCGGTTCGGGAATGTAAGGTCAGCAAGTCTCTGAATTCAGGGAGAAAAGAATCGCCGGCGCGCCGGCGATTCTTTTTAGAATGCATGAAGGGGATTATTCGCTAAAATAGTTTCGACTTCTTCGTATCCAGCGGGGAATGCGTAATTATATCGCGCGGGGAGTGCAAAAACGTACTGCGCATTTCGTCCGAGTTCACGCGGCCCTATGGGCGCCGCACCGATGTGAAATTTGTCTTGCTGCAGCAAATTCCATTGCTGGATCGTGAAGACCATGATGGGAATGTCTTGTCTCGGGATTTCTGCAGTCCATCTTGGATGTCTGATTGAAATCAGTGGACCTTGTTCTGCTACAGTGCCGTCACTTGTGCCGGGGGCATATCCTTTCCAGGTGTCTGGTACGATGGAGTATCCAGCCCAGGATTTCGGAAGTGAGAATTGGAATCCATACTCCTTATTTGTATAGGTAGGTACACCAAGTATGTTTGGAGAAAGTACGTGCCATGCAGTGCCGGCGAGAATGATGCTGATGAGAGTAAGTATTCCAATAATGCTTACTTTTTTCATACATACATTTAATCACACTATGGTGAGATGAATAGTTCTCAGAGCTTGTACCAGGGTGCTATAGTTGGCGAACACGTTACGAATATTTTTGATTTGAAATGGCAACAATACAGTCAGTGAAGGGTAAAGAGGTGCTTGATTCGCGCGGTACGCCGACCATCGAGGTGGCGGTAGAAGTCGCGGGCGGGATGGGTGTCGCGTCGGTCCCTTCTGGAGCGAGCGTTGGAGTGCATGAGGCGGTCGAATTGCGTGATGGTGCTGGTGCAGCGAATCCCAAAGGCGTCTCAAAAGCGATTGCTCAGATTCGCGATGAAATTGCTCCTGCAATCATCGGCAAGGATTTTGATCAGAAGTCTCTCGATGCGTTCTTGTGCGAGCTCGACGGCACAAAGAACAAGGGTCGCCTTGGGGCAAATGCCATTCTCGGCATTTCAATTGCATTTGCTCGGGCAGTGGCCCAAGAGCGCGGCGTTGAGTTGTATGAATATCTTGGTTCGCTTGCCGGACAGACCATGTTCTCTTTGCCGATACCACTATTCAATGTGTTGAATGGCGGTAAGCATGCGAAAGCGGGTATCGATATTCAGGAGTGCATGCTCGCGCCGGTTGGTTTCAAGAGCATGAAAGAGCAGGTTGAAGTGGCGAAGAAGTGCATGGCTGAATTGAAGACCCTTCTCGAGCAGAAACATTGCAGCACAGAGATGGGAGATGAAGGAGGATTCGCTCCAGCGCTTGAAACGAACGACGAGGCGCTCAGTCTGCTTGTGACCGCCATTGAAAAAGCGGGATATACGACCGAGCAAGTAAAGATTTCACTCGATGTCGCATCGAGCTCGTTTTATGAAGGTGGAAAGTATGTGTTGCGTTCGGGCGGAGAGCGCTCACTGAGCAGCGCAGAGCTCGTCGAGTGGTATGCCGCTATGGCAGCAACATATCCGATCATCTCCATTGAAGACGGTCTTTCTGAAGACGATTGGGAAGGATTTTCCGCGCTTAAGAAGAAGCTCGGCTCGCTCAGCATTGTCGGCGATGACCTTACGGTGACAAACATTGAGCGCATCCGCATGGCGGTAGAGAAAAATGCGGCAAATGCCTGCATCATCAAGCCGAACCAGATCGGTTCTGTGACGGAGAGTATCGATGCGGTGCTTGCGGCGCGCAAAGCCGGCTGGAAGGCGTTTGCCTCACACCGCTCGGGCGAGACACTCGACACGTTCATTTCTGATTTTGCGGCCGGCCTCTCATGCGATTACATAAAAGCAGGAGCACCGACGAAGCCAGAGCGTACAGTAAAATATGATCGCTTAATTGAGATTGAGAATCGTCTCGTTGGGTAAGCTGGTAAATTAGCATGAGTACAACAGGAAAGCTTCTCATCGCTCGCCACCACGAGTCGGTATGGAACAAGAAAGGTCTCTGGACCGGCACACGCGACGTCCATATGACTCCGTACGGTTTTGAAAAGGCGGGGGAAATGGGGCAGTGCATAAAAGGAATCCACATAGATGCTGCATTCACGTCAATGCAGGTGCGCACTATCGAGACGCTCTCGTGCATGCTTATGTCTTGCGACAAACATGAAGTGCCGGTGCAGCATGCGCGCGAGCTCAATGAGCGCGATTACGGAGACTACACGGGAAAGAATAAATGGGACATGAAGGAACTTGTCGGCGAAGTAGAGTTCGATCGCATGCGCCGTGAGTGGGATTATCCAATTCCGAACGGAGAGACGCTTAAAATGGTATATGAGCGCGTCATCCCTTTCTACAAAAACACCATTCTCCCTCTTCTTAAAGAGGGTAAAAATGTCATTGTTGTCGCACATGGCAACTCGCTTCGCGCGCTCATGGTCTATTTAGAGTCCATTTCCACTGAAGAAGTAAAAAATCTCGAGATGTTGTTTGGCTCAGTGATTATGTATAGTGTCGATGATGAGGGGCGCATGACTCAAAAGGAGGTGCTCCAAATAACATCAGAAGTAAACGCATAAGTTTCCAAGAAAAAAGAAAGGGCGTCGACCGTAGTGGTCGACGCCCTTTAGTGTGATGGTTATGTCAGTGCTGCCATTTCTCGGTCGAAGTATTCTTTCGTTGCTTCGAAAATTCGATCGTCATCGATGAGAGCTCGGATGAATGCAGGTAACCGCTGGTACTCCGAACTGGCGATTTCCTTTGGCATGCCATCTGTGTGGTTGTGCATGGCCAAAGTGAGTGAGATAACTAACTGTTCTGCGGATACTTGAAGTCCAGCCAATTGGAGGATTCGTGGGTAGAATCGACCCTCGTAGTAGGGGTTATCGTCAACTTCGCGTAGACGTCTCAGCATTTCGCATGCGGATGGAAGTGTGAGGAGTCCTGACATGGAGCTCTCCTTTCTCTAAGAAATCAATGAAATGTGCTGGACTGAGCCGAAATAGCTCAAGCAATATCTACCACCACGATAGCATGACAATAAACAATTGTCAATATGCTGAAATAGAAATGAATCGTTCTTAGTAGTCAAAAATTTTCGACAATATGGACCTGTGTATCTTGTACGGCATCCTTTTCTCCAAAAGTAAAAGAAGCCTTAACCTTTTTGCCCGTTACTACTTGAGGTAACCAAAACTCATCATCTGACCACATTTCCGTAAAAGGAATTTCCTGCGCGGAAAACCATTTCGGCCTCATTTCTTCACTTTCTGAAATTTCGCCAACCCAGCTTTCCGAAAAATACACATGAACTAACTGATTCCATGTGTTGTTGTGAGGAAAATAAAAGGATAATTCAGCTACTTTCTGCAGATCTTTTGGGCTGATATTTATTTCTTCTTTTGTTTCTCGCTTTGCTGCGTCTTCAATTGTCTCAGCACTTTCAACTTTTCCGCCTACACCATTCCAGCGGTTTATTCCAAAACCTCGCTTTTTCATAGCCAAACATATTTCAGCGATACTTCCCCTGTCTTTTTTTATTAGAAATACGAGAGTGCTGTTTCTTAATGTATTCATAGTTCGAATCCCTCCCTATGTGCGCGACGTTGAAAACATGCTCATTTTCGACGTGATTTTCGCTCGATGGAGTGTCATCGAAAAAATCAGCGGAGGGGGAGGGATTCGAACCCTCGATACGGTTTTACCCGTATAGCGAGTTAGCAACCCGCCGCACTAGGCCTCTATGCGACCCCTCCGTATTGCGCCACAATATCAAATTTAATGACTGAGGGCGAGCGTTCAATATATCTAGATTATGGTATGGTCGTAGTAGGTTGAAACTACTAAAAAAGGAGGGTGCCGATGCTAGGAGAGAAAATAATCTCCGTTATTGAAATGTATGAAGCGCGGTTGCGTGAGGAGGGAGTTCCTAAGGTTCGCATGGATCCTGGGCGTACGTTCGGAGACCCGAGTAAAGAGGAATTGCTGGCACATGCCCACTTCCTGTGC
>Ga0208375_1003633_pt1 | contig 12898 bp, 15 predicted proteins | sample RifOxyD1_FD_184038 | JGI IMG/M metagenome (GOLD analysis project Ga0208375, IMG submission 184038) | Soil microbial communities from Rifle, Colorado - Rifle Oxygen_injection D1 (SPAdes) | ecosystem: Environmental > Terrestrial > Deep subsurface > Rock core/Sediment | place: Rifle, Colorado... | reverse complement strand
AAACAAAAGACCAATGGAAAATGAATCATATTCGTTATTTACCCAAAGAATACACACTCCCCACCCCGATTATAATCTATGGTAATAAAATTGCCCTTGTTACACCAGATGAGAACTTCACAACAATCTTAATCGAAAATGAGAAAATTGCTCAAGCATACAAGAGCCACTTTAATATATTATGGGCAATAACAAAGAATCAAAGAAAATTAATGAAATAAAATGGAAAAAACACAAATAGAAACAGCACAGTTTTGGGCCAGAGAAAATCATACCCCCCTATTCACATTAACAGACCCTCAAAAAAAGGATATTCAAAATACATTAATCATTTACAAAAAAGGCATTTCAAATTTTTATTACATAAATGATAGTGAATATTTAAGATCCGAAAAAGGGTATAAGTACTTCAATAATAAACCCAAAGTTAAAATTTACCTAAAAAATACAAAATTAAAAATATTATTAATTAAAAAATTCATTAATAAACAACAAACAATAAATTATCAAAATCTGTCTAATTTAGAATTATTTAATCAATTTATAAAAACAAAAACAATAATTCTCCGTTTTTTTCAATCATACTCCAAAACCGAAGCCTGTAATTTTAAAAAGTTCGAAGAAAACAACCTAAATTTCAAGGAAAACTTTGAAGAAATAGGCAAAATTAGACTAAAGATGAGGGAATTAATGCAACCACTATTCAATTTGTTTATTGGGGATATAATTCAAGAAGCCATAAAAAGAAATAAAATGAGCCTAAATGATAGTTATTTCTACACACTTGATGAGATTAAAGATTTATTCCTAAAAAATAAAAAAATACCCGAAAAAACATTAAAAACACGAAAAGAGGGATATAGTGTAATAATAAATAATAATGGTTTTAAAATACTCACTGGGAAAAAATTTCTAAGAACTACCAAAATTATTGATAAAAAATTTTCAACAAATACCAAAATATTACAGGGTTCAGTAGCGTGCCAAGGCAAAGTCATCGGAATTGCAAGAGTAATAATTCAAAATAAACAAAACCTCAAAAAAGAACTTTCAAAAATCAAGGACGGTGAAATTCTAGTCACAGACATGACCAAGCCGGAAATGATAACCTATTGCAAAAAAACATCAGCAATCGTTACAGATGAAGGTGGAATTCTTTGTCATGCAGCAATAATTAGTAGAGAATTTAATATTCCCTGTATTGTTGGCACCAAAATTGCAACCCAATTAATAAAAACAGGTGATAAAATAGAAGTTGATGCAATTAAAGGTGAAATAAAAAAAATTAATTAAAAAAAATTAATCCAAAGGCTTCACTTCATAAACAAAACAACCAGAATTTGTATTCCAAGGTTGTAAAGGAAAAACACAATATTCTGAAACAGATACTACTTTTCTATTTTCATAAGCATCTTTTAATCTATCATTAAGCTTCTCTAAATCTTCTCCACAATAAGAATCTGGATTTAATCTAAATATTCTAACATTTCCAGTTTCAGTTTGAAGAACTCCTTCTTTTCTTTGATTAAAAATACCTGCCTCACCAAATTCTAAAATATTAACTCTTTGATTTATTCTTTCTGAAGTATGCTTATTCCAAAAATAAATACCACCAGTAACAGTTGCTATAACAAAAAGAGCACATCCCATCTTAACATTATTTTCCAAATACATTTTTTACTCCTATCACCAAATTTTTAAATTTATTTTTCCAATAATTTTTCTTCTAAACCAGAATGTTCTGTAAAAGATTCTGGCTGGGATTTTTTATAATGATCATAACAACTTCCACCATAGACTGCTAAAAACAAACTTCCAAATCCAACAATAAATAAATAATCCATAAGTGTAGGCTTATGATCATAATCACTACCAAAAATCTTATCATCAATCTTTTGCATCATTCTTCAAATTTCTCCTTTAATTATTAAAAAACTGAGATTTATATTCGGAATCTCTAACTTTTCTAACAATATCATAAGTTCCAGCAACAAAACAAGCTATACCAACTATTCCAAAAAGAATATTCTCTAAATTTGGTTTAGAATATTCATTAATTACACCAGGAATAAAAAACAAAGACATACCAACAAAAGTACTAGGAGGTAAATATTTTTCAATCATTTTATCAATCATTTTTATTTATACCCAATCTTAGCAAGCTCTTTAATCAACAGGTCAACAGCTTCATGCAATTTACTTTCAGATCGAGTTCCAGTACAAACAATTTTTCCGTTACTGAATAACAAGAATGTTGCACGAGTTCCAGGAAGTTTATACACAAGGCCAGGAAATTGCTCAGGTTCATATTCAGTGTTTGTTAATTGAACAGCTAAAGCGTTTAAATTCAAATCTAAACCAATAGACCCAGCAGCAACTAAATTTTGCACTGTAAATTTTGGTTGAACTGTAATTTTAACTTTAATCTTTTCAACATTTTTAATAATCATATCAATTGATTCTTTAACAATCTGCATGGACTTTGCTCCAGTACAAACTATTTTTCCAGAACTAAATATCAACGCAGATGTTTTAGGTTCTTTAATTCTCATAACAAGCCCAGGAAACTGTTCTGGATTGTATTCAGTATTAGGTAATGCCTCTGCTAACTTCACTAAAGGAATAGGTCTTTCTAAACTAGAAGTTGCAACAATATTTACGATTTTGATTTCTTTCTTTGCTACCATATTATATCCTCCAAACTCTATTTTACATTTTTTAGTAATCAAAATTCCTTTATAAACCTATTTATAAACAACTTGTCTCTAATTGGAGACTAAAGATTAATTTTCTCAATCCCCAAAATAAATTTCTTTCCTTTAATATCCCCAACAACTGAAGAACCTTTATCTAAAGTCTCAGCACCAAAATTAATTTCTACAGTTCCACATCTCTCAGCAATCATATTCTTCCAACGTTTTAAATCAACTTCAAATTTCAAATACAACCTAATTCTATCATTCCTATTCAACCCAGCATCTTTTCTCATTGATTGCACTTTTCTCATAATCTCTCTAGCAAATCCTTCTTCTTCTAAATCTTTAGTCATCGTCAAATCCAATTTAACAGAAATTTCTTTACCTTGACTATAATCAATAGTTTTAACATTCAATTGTTTTGAAATCAATCCAACAATTTCTTCATCCAAATTAACATCACAAATAACATCCGCTTTTCCTAAAGGCCATTTCAATCCAACTTGTGCTTTATCTCTTTGTCCTAAACCCAGTTCAATAATTTTCATAACTCCAACAAATTCTTTTTCAATTTCTTCATTAATTAATTTTTCATCATACTTTGGCCAAGTAGTCAAATGTACAGATTCTTCAGAAACAATATCAACACTTCTCAAAGATTGCCAGATACTTTCACAAAACAAAGGACAAATTGTTGCAAACATTTGTATAGCTTTCACATACACATCTTTCAAAGTATTATATACAATTCCAGGACTCTCTAAAGATTTATCACGAGTCATTTTTATATAAACTCTAGAAATATCCAACAACAATTTTTCTAATTCAGTAATAGTTTCATCAAACTTGTATGCTTCAAACAAAAATGTAACCTTCTTAACAGCAGAATTCAACCTAGAAAGAATATATTTTTCTTCTATTCCAAGTTCTCCACTTTCTAAACCTTCAGAATTTTTTAATTGCAATAAATAGTTAGCCATATTCTGAAAGACAATCAAGTTTCTTTGTTTTTGTTTAATAGTCTCCCAATTGAAATTAATATTCTCTCCAGCAGTAGTCTCACAAATATAATATCTCAAAATATCCGAGGAAAATTTATCCACAACTTCATATGGCGAGATAATATTCCCTAATGATTTAGACATTTTCGTGCCCTCAAAATCAAAAATCATCCCATGATTATAAGCTCCTACATAACAAGGCTTCTTGAACATGATTGCAGAACATATTTGCAACATACTAAACCATAATCTAGTTTGCTCAGTAGCTTCTAAGATCAAATCCGCAGGAAAATATTTTTCAAACAAATCCTTTTTGTCCGGATAATACAAACAATTCCATGAAACTGTCCCTGAATCCAACCAAACATCTAATACATCTGGAATTCTTTCAATAATCTTACCACATTTTGAACATTTAATTTTAACTTCATCAATCCATGGCTTATGCAAATCATCAGGCAAATCATCAATAGCTTTTTCTTTTAGTTCATCCTTACTACCAATCACTTCAACATGCCCACATGAACATTCCCAAATTGGTGCTGGTGTTCCCCAAAACCTCTGCCTAGTAACTCCATTATCTCTTAAATTTGAAATCCAAGATTCATAACTATCTTTTGAACTCTTTGGTTCCCATTTTATTTTTTTATTATACTCTAAAATTTCTGGGATTAAATCTTCAATCTTCAAAAACCATTGTTCAGTTGTTCTGAATACAATAGGATTATGACATCTCCAACAGTGTGCATACTCATGCTCAACTTCAGTTTCAGTAATCAAACAACCATTATTTTTAAAATATTCAATAAACTTTTTATCATCCTTCTTTGCAACCCAGCCATTAAATTTTCCACTAGTCAAAACACCTTTTTCATCTAAAGAATTAAACGCTTCAATATTATATGCTCTTCCAACTTCATAATCTTCAGGCCCACAACCAGGAGCACAATGAACTAATCCACTTCCAGCAGAAGTATCAACATATTGTTTTGATAATAAAACTGTATGCACATTAGGACACCTTTTTTTCAAATCAGCATACTCTTTTTTCAATTCTTCATGCAATGGATGCTCATAACTTAACCCTTCTAACTTCTCTCCTAAAAAAGTTTCTAAGGTTTCAAATTTATAACCTAATAATCCTGTAATGAAAACAAACGCCAAATCTTTTGCAACTATCCAAACTTCTTTTCCTTTTTCAGTTTCAACCTCAGCTTTAACATAATACAAATCTGGGTTTACCATAACAGCTAAATTATATAAAATCGTCCACGGAGTCGTTGTCCAAATTACTAAATATTCATTTTGTTTCTTATTCACTTTAAATTTTAAAAAAATAGAATCTTCCTTCAGGGTTTCATACTCTAATTCATGCTTTGCTAACGAAGTCTCACAAGAACCACACCAAGACATAACTTTTTTTCCTTTGTATAATCTTTTTTGCTTCCAAGCTTCTTTGAATAACAACCATTCTCCACTAATGAAATCATTTGTGATTGGCATGTACGCATTTTCAAAATCCATCCAGATACCAAGCCTCAATAAATCTAGATTCATTTGTTTTGCTCCATTAAAAGAAAACTCTTTACACCTTATAGCAAACTTATCTAATCCAAAATTAATGATAGCATCCTTATCTTTAAGATTCATATCTTTTTGAACTTTATTTTCTGTAGGCAAACCATGCATATCATACCCAGCTCTATCCCAAACATCATAACCTTTCAATCTAAAGTATCTCATAGCAATATCTTTCATGCTATTATTCCATGCATGCCCAATATGCAATTTACCAGAAGTATAAGGCGGCCCTTGCAAGAAATAAAATTTCTTTCCTTTAGCATTATTTTTCTTTGATTTCAGATAAATATCATTATCTTCCCAAAACTTCAACATATCTTCTTCAATTTTCTTAAAGTCCTGCATATCAACAAAAAACTTCCCAGTTGTTTAAATAATTTGCCCAAAATAGCAACTCTAAAATATATACCAAAAGGTTTATAAAGAATCTTCTTACCTAATTTATATTAGAGGTGATAGGAATTGATAAATGGAAGATATTATAGACAAACCGATGCTGGTTATGCAAATACGACCAGAGTTTTCTGTAGTTTACAAAGCAAATCCTAAACTTAAATTAAAAAAAGAATTTATAAAATCAAAAAAAGAATTCACTGATTATCTTACTAAAACCGCTAAAAACTGGAAAGAAGGAGATTATTTCTTAAGATCTGGTCTTGGTCCATTTGCAGCATTCAACGTCAAAAAAGGCGGAAAAATAACTTTATACAAAGAAAACAAAAATAAAATCCCCTACTTATGTTGGGGCGTTTTTAAAAAATGAAATTATTAAATTTTAATTTTGAAAATATGAAATTGTACCATGTAGTTTTTGCAGGCTTAGGTACTTTAGGTGACATATTAAGCAGAGAAGAATATAATAATCCCAAATTAGAACACTATCTCCATTCATATGGTTCAGATGTAACAGTCCCATTTGGATTATATTTTGTAACAAGAGCATATGGAGCTTCAAAAAAAGCTACACTATTAACTTGGGGAACATTAGCAACTTTATCAGAGTTAGCAGAAATAGGTTCAGAAACAGGAGTATTCGATCCAAAAGACTTTCTAGCATTTGCCACAGGTTTTAGCCTAGCCTTAGGAATAGAAAAAATTTTCGAACCTAAAAAAGAGTCACCAAAACCCTTATAAACATAATAAAACCTATTTTTAGCAATTAAATTAAGGAGTTAAATGAAAAAATGATGAATGACAGATTTAGAAAACCCGTAGAACAGGGAGACGAAATAGAAGTTACTATTGAGAGTACTGGAGCAAAAGGCGATGGTATCGCTAAAGTAAATAACTTTGTAGTTATTGTTCCAGGTGTTAAACAAGGAGATGTAGTTAAAGTCAAGATTACAAGAGTCCTAAAGAAAATGGCTTTCGCAGAAGTTGTTGGCGAAGGTTCAGGCAAATCAGAAGAATCATATTCTGAATCCGAAGAAGAAGCAGAATCAAACGAAGAAAGTTCAGATGAAGAAGCTTTAGAAGAAGACGAAGAAGAACAATAGATTATCTAAAAACTTATAAATAATTTTCTTTTTTATTAATTTATGACAGATTCTACAATTTGGACAGAAAAATATCGACCCCAAACTTTTGAGGACATTAAAGGCCAAAAAAAAATAGTTGAAAGAATAAAAGCATTTGTAGATCAACGAAATATGCCCCATATTCTTCTTGCTGGACCCGCAGGGGTTGGTAAATCAACAATTGCATTAGTTATAGCAAAAGAACTTTTTAAAGAAACTTGGAAAAATAATTTTTTAGAATTAAACGCATCTGATGACAGAGGGATTGATGTTGTTAGAAACACAATTAAAGAATTTGCAAAAACAAGAGCTTTAGGAAATGTTCCATTCAAAATTATTTTCTTAGATGAATGTGACTCTTTAACCAAAGAAGCCCAACAAGCACTTCGTAGGACTATGGAAAACTTTGTTACTTCTACTAGATTTGTTTTATCCTGTAACTATAGCAGTAAAATAATAGATCCAATTCAAAGTAGATGCACAGTTTTTAGATTCAAACCATTAACAAAAGAAGATATTGAAGATTATGTAATGAAAATTGCAACCACAGAAAATCTTAATGTAGATAAAAATACCATTGCCTCATTGGTTAATATTAGCCATGGTGATGTTAGAAAAATAACAAACGTCTTACAAAGTTGTTCTTCAATTGATCACAACATCACTGAAAATTTGGTTTATTCATTAGTTTCCGCGGCAGAACCAAAAGAAATTCAAGATATTTTATTATTAGCAATTAACAAAAGATTCATCCAATCAAGAGGTTTATTACTAGACACAATGCTTAAACATGGTTTATCAGGTTTAGATATCCTAAAACAAATTCAAAAAGAAACTATGGAAATAGATTCCATCTCTGATGAAAAAAGAATCGAATTATTAGATAAATGTGGAGAGATAGAATTTAGAATGGTTGAAGGCGCAGATGAATTCATACAACTAGAAGCATTATTAGCTTACTTTGCAAAATGACATACACAATAGAAGTTCATCGTGAAGAAAAAGGATATTATTTAGAAATTAATAGAAATCCTAAATCAAATGGAACAAAAAATAGAATCATTAAAGCTAATAGTTTAGATGACCTTGCAACAATATTATCAACAGAAACTATCAAAGCCCCAACGATATTTCAAATTAAATACTTTGATGGTATATCCAAACGTGACCTGCGAAGCAGAATATATAAATAATCATGAATCCTTGGACCAAAAAATATATCCCAAAATTTACCAGAGAAATTATTGGACAAGAAGCATCAATAATTAAAATAAAACAATCTCTGAATTTAAAAAAACCTTTCTTAATCCATGGTCCAACAGGAACTGGAAAAACAACTGCAGCAATTGCATTATCAAAAGAATTAGGTTTAGAAATTTTTGAAGTTAATGCTTCTGATACAAGAAACAAAGAAGGTATTCAAAACCTCCTAGGCAGTTCAATGCAACAACAAAGCCTTTTTTCAAAAGGAAAATTAATATTAGTTGATGATATCGACGCCCTTTCAGGGACCAAAGATCGTGGAGGTCTAGGTGCAATTGAAGAATTAATCACAAAACCAAAACATCTAACCTTTTTAACTTGCATAGATCCTTGGGAGGATAAATTTTCAAAACTCAGAAAAAAATGTATTTTGATAGAATTCCAATCATTAAAAAGAGATTCAATAATTAATCATTTAAAAAAAATATGTGAAGAAGAAAAAGTAAATTATACTGAAAAAGACTTACAAGAAATAGCAAAATTAAGCAAAGGCGATTTAAGAGCCGCAATTAATGATCTCCAAGCATTCAGTATCACAAAAACTATTTCAACAGAGGATAAATCAGAAAGAGATAAAGAAGAAGATTTAATTTTTTGTTTAAGAAAAATTTTAAAAAGTAAAAAATGGAATGAAACCATAAATATTTTTGATAAAACAAATGAAGATCTAAATGAATGCATGCTATGGTTGGATGAGAATCTCCCAAAAGAATATTCTTCTGAAGATTTAAAAAAAGCTTATGAAAAACTTTCAAGAGCAGATGTATTTCAAGGTAGAATAAGAAGATGGCAATATTGGAGATATTTAGTTTACATAAATATTCTAATTACCTCAGGCATTGCAATTTCAAAAAAAGAAACAAATCCTGAAACTCCAGAATATACTAGAACTTCAAGGATATTAAAACTCTGGATGGCAAAAGTTAGAAATGCAAAGAAGAAATCCATTTCAGAAAAAATTGCAACAGTAACACACACCTCAAAACATCGCGCATTAAAAGATACTTACCCATACTTACGTAAGATTTTACAAAATCCTGAAGTTATAAAAGAATTAGAACTAGACGAAGAAGAAATTGAATGGCTTAGGAAGTAATTAAAATTAATTGTTTAACTCTATCCATCCTCAATTCAATAATAGATTCTTGTAATTCTTTAATCTTAAAAAATACAAACCTTTTATCATTATCTTCTAATTGTTCATAAAAAGGTTGAATCTGTCCATAATAAATTTCTGCAAAATCTAATTTATTTTTTAGAACAGCATTATCACATTTGTTTAACAATTCAACAATTTTAACCCAAGGATCTATTTCATCAAAATCAACTTTTGGTACTTCAACAGTTCTCAAATAAGCTTTAGGCGAAACGTCTTTAGGTACAGGAACTTCTATTTCAATAAACTTAGGAACTTTTTTTAATTGTTTTTCTTTATACTTTGGAATATTCCTTAATTTTTTTCGAGATATTTTAATCACACTCTTCATAGATATTTTAGGTTTAGGAGCAACACCAGCCAAATAATCAACACTACTTTTATTTAATTTAATTAAATCTTTAGCAGGAACAGAATAATTTTTCATAAACTTTTGTTGAAATTTTGAAACTGCATCCTTTGAAATCATACTCTTATTAAAACAAAAATAATATATAAATATATCTTAAAATTTCATAGAGTTCAATCTTTTAATTCTATCATCAGTTGAAGGATGAGTACTTAACATAGACATAAAACCTTTCCAACTAAAAGGATTCACAATAAACAAAGACGCACCAGCAGAAGATTCATTAGTGAAAGGATGTTCCTTAACGCCAGATTCCAATTTTTTTAATGCTGAAGAAAGTCCTTTAGAATCTTTTAAAATTTTAGCCGCACTTTCATCAGCCAAATATTCCCTGCTTCTCGAAATAGCCATCTGGATTAAGAAAGCCATTATTGGTGTAATAATTCCCAAAACTAATAACCCTAACAATCCTCCTCCATTATCATCATCACCACCACCAAGAATTGTACTCCATCTCGCCATAGCACCAACGAATGAAATAACACCAGCAATTGTAGCTGCAATTGTAGCCACTAAAATATCTCTATTTTTTACATGTGAAATTTCATGAGCAATAACCCCTTTCAATTCCTCTTTATCTAATAATTCCATTATACCAGTCGTCACAGCAACAGCAGCATGTTTCGGATTCCTTCCAGTAGCGAATGCATTTGGATTAGCAGATGTAACTATGTAAACTTTAGGCTTTGGAATATTCGCCAATTTTGCAATCTCAGAAACTAACTCATGCAACTCTGGATACTTACTTTTTTCAGCAAGCTTGGCTTTATACATCCACAAAACAATTTTATCCGAATAAAAATATGAAACAAAATTCATTAATAATGCAAATATAAAACCAATAATTAATCCATAAGGACCAAATAAATACCCAATTCCTAATAATATTCCAGTTAGTAACCCTAAAAATATTACAGTCTTAAAAGAGTTAAAATTCATAGTTTAAATAGAAAAATCTCAATTTAAAAACTTTACGAAGTATATTCTAAATAAACCTCAGGCAAAGTCTTCCATTCAACTTGTCCAGTTTGAATATAATTTTCATCAACATAATCTAACCATTCTTTCAATAAATTTTCATTATGTAAATCTGTATCACCAAGACTCCAACCAAAATAAATTAAATTAATTTCATTAGAATCCACTTCATTTAAAACAATCTCAATATTCTGATAACTTGCTTCCAAATCCTCAAAGGTCAAATCTGCATTACTAACTTCTGAAATCCCTAAACTATCTTCATATTGAGCATATAAAACATTTCTTGCATTAAAAATTACTAAATCTCCACTATTACTATATAACCAATTTTCACCAGAACTAGCAAGAATAGGAGTTAAACTTTGAGTAATATCCTCAGGTAAAGGCCCATGACATTCACCAGGACTCAAACAATTTTTATATTTTTCAGGCCTCAAATCCTCTGGCATAGACATTGCACAATATCCCACACTACCAGAAGTAAATTTATATCCTGCATCAATAGCAGCTTTAACCCAATCCATTTCTGAACAAATTCCAGAAACATGCAAAATTTTAAAATCAACTAACTTTTCAAGATCTAATCTTGAGTCCTTAATTTCTTTAACAAAAATATCATAATCATAATTTTCATTCAAAGAATACCCCGCATCAGCATGAACACCGACACCATGACCCCTATCATGCAAATCTTGAATAATATTTGAATCCCACCTTTCAGCAGCTTCAATAAATTCAGGACTAAATTCAAAAGTTCCAACAGCCCCATAATCTTCTAGAATAGAAGCCATATTCTCTACGGCACTCGCATGCAAATTAAAACTATCCTCTAAATTAACTTCATTCTTCCACCCTTCAACATGTATCATCAACCCCAGGTATAATTTTTCATTAGAATCTTGAATCGAACAAGAAGATAAAAACATTAAAATCAATAAAATGAACAAAATAATTTTTTTCATAAACAATCTAAATACAAAAAGTTATAAAAAACTTTCCTTTAAGATTGAGAAAATTAATAAACAATCATTCCCACATCAAAAGAATGACCTATAATATTATTATCGGAAGAACCGAGTCTGATAGAAAGAAGTTTGGAGAAAAAGGAACAATTCTCATAGGCCGTTCTTATGTTAAAATGGGCCAAACCACGACCTTATCAAATTATGTTTATATGGATGTAATCAAATCACATGTAGTATTAATTGTTGGAAAGAGGGGTTCTGGCAAGTCATACTCATCATCAGTCATCACCGAAGGGATTATAGACCTTCCAGATGAAATTTCAAATAATCTTTCTGTAATAATGTTAGATACAATGGGCGTTTTCTGGACAATGAAATATCCTAATGAAAAAGATACAGGATTATTAGAACAATGGGGACTGAAAGCAAAAGGATTAGAAAGAATTAAAATCTTCACACCAATAGGAATGTATGAATATTCCAAATCGATTGGCATTCCAACAGATGCACCATTCTCAATCAAAGCTTCAGAATTATCTGGAGAAGATTGGCGTCTAGCTTTTGAACTTTCATCTTCTCACCCAGTTTCAATTTTAATTGATAAAATTCTAGGCGATTTAGCAGATTTAAGAAAAGAAGAATTTAATGTTGATGATATAATTAATTTAATTCAAAAAGATAATACTTTTTCAAATGAAACAAAAAATGAAGCAATTAATAGATTCAAAGCTTCAAAAGGTTGGGGTTTATTTTCAAATGAAGGAACAAAAATTGAAGTTCTAATAAATCGTGGAGCAGTTTCAGTTTTAGATATGTCTGCTTACGCAACTTCTTCAGGTGGCTGGGGAATCAAAGCTCTTGTTGTAGGATTAATATCTAAAAAAATATTTGTTGAAAGAATGCTTTCCAGAAAATTAGATGAAATTGAATCTATCAGAACAGGTTATTCATATTTCAAAATCAAAGAAGAAGTTTCAGAGGATAAAAAACCATTAATTTGGTTTATTTTAGATGAAGCTCATGAATTACTTCCTGCAATCGGAAAAACTGCAGCAACAGACGCCTTGGTAACAATATTAAGGGAAGGTCGTCAACCTGGAATTTCATTATTATTAATTACTCAACAACCAGGAAAGATTCATTCAGATGTTTTAACACAATCAGATATAGTCCTTGCACATAGACTAACAGCAAAAATAGATGTTGAAGCTTTCAACTCCATGATGCAATCATATTTAGGAGACACCTTAACAAGTTACTTGAACATCCTTCCAGCAGATCCAGGAGCAGCAATTATTTTAGATGATAACTCAGAAAGATTATATCCTA
>Ga0208375_1003632_pt1 | contig 12898 bp, 14 predicted proteins | sample RifOxyD1_FD_184038 | JGI IMG/M metagenome (GOLD analysis project Ga0208375, IMG submission 184038) | Soil microbial communities from Rifle, Colorado - Rifle Oxygen_injection D1 (SPAdes) | ecosystem: Environmental > Terrestrial > Deep subsurface > Rock core/Sediment | place: Rifle, Colorado... | reverse complement strand
ACCGGGAAAGGGCTTACGCTCGTAAATATCAACGGGCAAACCCAGATGGCGGCCGAGTTTTCTGATGCCGTCTTTTCTCAGCTGGATTAAGGGCTCAATCACCTTGTAACCGAAAACTTCTTCTGTATCAATGCCCAGCTGCGCCAGCACGTTGTGCTGCCGCTTTATGCCGGCTACGGTTTCCTCAACGTCGGTAAGGTTTGTGCCCTGCAGCAAGAATTTAACGCCGCTTTCCCTCACAATCAGCCCGAAAACATACTTATAAAAAGTCTGGGTAATGGCTTCTCTTTTTTCTTCGGGATCGGTTAGGGTACGCAGAGCCGCAAAGAACGTGTCTGAGGCGTCGTAAATCTCCACATCAATACCCATACTTTCAAAAACCCCTTTTACGTAGCGGGCTTCGTCTTTACGCATTAACCCGTTCTCGATAAAGTAAGTTTTGAGCTGTTTTCCCACAGCCCGGTCAGCCAGCATCGTTACCACTGAAGAATCCACGCCGCCAGACAGAGCGTTAATTATCTGCCGGTCGCCCACTGCCTCCTTAATTTCTTTGATTTTCTGCTCGACAAACTCTTCGCAATTCAATTCGTCTTTTGGAATCTCTCTCGTTTCTTCCATACACTACCCCTTTCTTCAAATTATTAATGTTCGGTTTTAGTTTAATTCAACTTAAACACTTTTGAGGTTGTTTGTCAAAATTAAAACCGCCTATATGTTTGGGCGGTTTTATCATGTTTTTAATATATTAAGTTGTGATTTTATCCTTGTAGAGCCACGTTTGATTGCTCGACAAAACGGCAATAACCGCATTTTGGACCCGGATCTGGGATATTATCGGCCTCAAGACATTTTTTAATTTCAAGAAGGGTTGGTTCAATCCAAGAAGTATCGCCCTGATGGGGCAAAATTGAAAGCTCGAATTCCAAATGGCCGTCAAATTTGGGCCGGTTCTTATCGGCATTAGCAAAAACAAAATAGCCTGTTTCTGAAATTTTAAAGCCCAGCTGCTTAAAAATCCACTGGTAAACCTCCATCTGTTTTTTATAGCCCTGCTTATACTTATCTTCTAAGGAAATCTCGCTCTTGGTGCTGGTGGCTTTGTAATCAACAATATGAAGCTCGTCATTTTTTTTATTAATCCAAATATCATCCACAATTCCGCAAATGTGGAAATTGGTTTTTTTGTGCAAAACTTTGGCGCCAATATATTTACGGTTATCGTCCCGCCAAATAGATAATTCCGGATGCTGAAAGGGCACCGCATCTATTTTATACTGTTTCATTAATTCGTGCGCCTGGCCTTTTTCGCGCAACAAATCAAATTCGTTTTTCATTAACTTATCCACTGCGTCGTTTAAAGTCCAACCAGGCATCTCGGGCCTTTTAATGCCCAGCTTTCGGTCCAAATAAAAACACCTCGGGCACTCCAAATACATATTAATTTTTGACCTGCTGATGCTGAAACCTTCAGAAGATACGGAATTGTAAAAATTATTGTTTTTATAAGCCATAATGTTTTAATTTTTAAACTTTCTTTTACGATACGCCTATTTTTTATAAAATTCAAGTAAAAAGAAAGAAAAAACGCCCCTGGCAAGCCAAAGGGCGCTATATATAACAAACATCTCAAAAATCAGTAATAATTTTCGTATTCTCTCCTGTTGTTGTCAAACACCAGGTAGCGCCCCAGTATTCTAACATCAGAAATTTCATAGTGATCTTTAAACCACGACTCTGCTGGAAAGCGTAGAACTGGCTTCCACCAGTAATATTTCCCACATGAAGGTTTAAGCTCATGAAGAAATATTTTTAAGTCTATCTCCCCGCCCTTAATACTAACGGGCAATAAATCGCCCTGAGTGGTTAAAACTTCAAGATGAATCCATCCGTGCTCAGCATAGCCGTTGATTGTAATCGGGGTTCCAACCATTGTCGATTTATCAGAATTATCATAGGGCAGATTCGGGAAATCAAGCAATTCTCTTAAAACATAGTAGTAGCGATCTTTTGCCACACCCCTTTGAATATTAAAAGGAGATGTAGCATATTTTCGTATTTCCGCCTCTCGAGTCTGGAAAGTTATAAAACAGACTACCCCATAAAACACCACGGCCGCTACAATTAAAATAATGATTGTCTTACCCTTCATAGTGTCACTCTCCTTTCTGTAAATGCGTTACTGTGATTAGAAATCTGTTATTTCTATGCCCGCGTCCTTTTCGTCAAAAGCTTTTTGCAGGGCTTTGATAACCCTCTTTTTATACTGTACCCACTCTTCTGTGGTGGAGTTTAATTTAAACTCCTCCTTATGAGCACTTAATTCGTTTAGAAGAACAGCTTCGGCAATCTTCTGGAATATTTTTTTCTGTTCTTCGTCGTCCCAGCTTGGCGGAAACGCTTTAATAAATTTATTCTGGTTAACAATTTTGTAATAAAACCAGTGTCCATCTATGCTTACCCTTGGCAAACTGTTAATTTTGAACTCGTGCGAAAAGAATTTGTTCTCGTACTCCAGACTGGGCAACCTGGTAATCTTTCCTTTAACCAGGGGCTCAAACACGATAAATTTGTTTAAATACTCAACCTGGCCGTTTTCCCGGATCACCGCGATTTTATAATCCGCCAGGCCTGGAAATTCCAAATAGATTGGCGAGAAAATCACCAGCAAGAAAACCACAAAGACAATCCTGTTAAAAATTGGTTCTCTGCGCTCCTTGCTAATCCCTGCAGGCAACAGACGAATAAGTTCACCATCAAAATTAAGCATCACAAAGATAAAAGCTAAAACAGGCACTAACCATAAAACAATCGATAAAACCATAACTAACCTCCTTTACGTTTGTTTGATGTTTGTTTATTTAACCCATATATTTTAGTTTTAGGTACTACAATAAAAAAAGCATATCATAAATATGCCTTTTTGTCAAGAGAAAACGTTCAGGATCTTTCTGACAATGTAACCTGCAAATTTAATTCTTGGTCGCCTCTTAGCACCTTTAAACTTACTTGGTCGCCCGGATTGTATTTTGAAATCATCTTAGATAAAGAATTATCAGAGGTTATTTTCTCCCCATTAAATTCTAAAATTATATCTTTTTCCTTGATTCCGGCTTTTTCGGCCGGAGAACCTGCGGTAACCGCTGCCTCGCCCTGACCACCCCTTTGAACCAATGCTCCGTAACTAACCGATAACTTGTTGCTCTTTTGAATTTCCTCGTTAATCAAAATATATCTTACGCCCAAGAAAGGATAAGCGATCCGACCCAAGGTTTTTACCTGTTCAATATCTCTTTTAGCCTGGTTAATGGGAATGGTAAAACCAATATTCTGCCCGGTTTGAGCAATAGCGGTATTTACCCCAATTACCTCGCCCTTTAAATTCAATAAGGGCCCGCCCGAATTTCCCGGATTAATGGCCGCGTCTGTTTGAATTACATCTTCTAAAGTTTCCACAAAATCGCTGCCGCTGCCGCCCGAAGCGGTAATCTTCCGGCTTAAGCCTGAAATTACGCCCACGCTCACCGTATTCTTAAACTCGCCCAAAGCGTTGCCAATAGCAATTACAGTTTGGCCGCTCTGCAGTTTATCCGAATCCCCCAGTTTTACCACCGGGAAAGAACCGTCGGTTTTTTCAATTTTTATTAAAGCCAAATCCTGCGCCGGGTCTTTAGCCAAAACCTTGGCCGCATACTTGTTGCCATCATTAGTATAAACTGTGTAATCGGCTTGAGCGTCCAACACTACGTGCTTGTTGGTTAAAATCAAACCGTCGGCTGAAACAATAAAACCGGTGCCCCCGCCAATAGTCTGCTTTTCCGTGCCGTTTTGGCGGTATTGGGGAATTTTCAAGCCAAAAGGATCGGGCCCAAACAAATCTCCAAAAGGATCCACGTAATACTGCTCCATAATCGGCACATCTTTGGTAATAATAATACTGACTACCGCTGGTGAAAAATCTTTTACCACTGAAATTATCGCCTCTTCCTGAATGGTTTGAGGCTGATAATTATTTACCGCTGCCTGATCAATCTTGCCGCCCAAATTAACATTAAACCTTGAAAGAAAATCCTTGGCGCTTGAATAAAAATAGCCGCTGGAAACCAATCCGCCCAAAAAGCCAAAAATTAAAGAAAAAACAATAACTAAAACAATAATTTTAAAGTTTTGGGTCCGCCAGAACTTGGGCGGGTTTAATTGGGGAATTTCATTAAAGGGCATAATTTTATTTTTATATTAAAATTATAATACTTCTTTTTTTGAGTAGTCAAATTTATACTTAAAAAGATTAGATCTGATCGGCCCGAAAAACAGCATGTAGACGCCCGCTACTAGGTATTTAAAATGTGTTCTTATCCGACCGTCCCTTTCAAAGCGGCGCACGGAAGTTAACACCGGTTTTGTTTTAATAAACCCGAATTTAGCAACTTTTGAGGCTTGGCGGCCATAATAGTGGTCTTCGGCAATGGTAATGGTTTCATCAAACCCGCCAATTCTTTCATGAACCTCCTTTTTAACCAGAATGGAGTTAGACGAATGGGGTAAAAATCTTTGGGTCAACCAAACCCAAAAATGATAAACAGTAAAAACTATCTTATCAAAAACATTGCCTTTGGGAAAAATGGGAAAAGAAGCCACGCCCAAATTTCTTTTTTTGAATTCTAAAATGAGATCGTTTAAAAAGCCATCGGGCAGGCAAAGATTGTCTGCATCGGTAAATAATAAAATATCGCCTCGGGCGATTTTCGCACCCTCGTTCCGACCCCTGGACGGATTTCCGCCCTTGGCAATTACGCACCCGAAATTCTTGGCAATTTCAACGGTTTTATCGATCGAATTAAAATCAGCCACGATTACCTCATAGTCTTTAAAACTCTGTTTCTTTACCTGTCCTAAAAAAATAGGCAGGTATTTTTCCTCGTTTAGAGTTGGAATAATAATGGAAAGCATATCAATTCTAATTCTATTTAATTTTTACGAAAAAGAAAAGGGAAAAGGTCGAGCCGAAGCTCGACCTTTTTTTGGTTCTCTAACTTTTTCTTTTTAAATAACTGGCGGACATCGTCACGCTAAACAATATCAATAATAATTCTATCGCCAGAAAAACTGCCCATTCTGTTTTTTCCCCTGCTATAGCGGCTAAAATAAAAGATAATCCTACGCCCGCTAAATAATCTTGCGGAACCGGTCCCAACCATTTCTTGTGCCAGGAAATAAATTGGGGTTTAAATCTTTCTACGCCGTAATAAGGGTTCCAAACAAACCAAAGGAAATCCCAAATCACACTAAAAAGATAATTAACCGAGACTATCTGCAATTCTTTTGCCAAAGTCCATTTTATTCCCGCAATAAATGGCAAGTGAAGAATTAACAATGGCAGGGAAAACATAAAGATATGATACCCCGTTAACTCTTTCCCGCTCATTATTCCAGCATAAACCTTGGCCGCCAAAGAATCTGTTTTCGGCCGCCAACAAGGCAGATTTTTTGCCCAACCGTCTTTTCCTTCAATCTGAATTTCCAATAGAGCGATAACCGTAAAAAGCACGAATAAATAAACAGCATAACCGGCGGTAAACATTTCTTCTCCCTCCTTCTTTTCCTTATTAAATTTTTAAGCCTATTTTAAATTAATTTTACCTTATACTGCTTAAATTATAACGCTTATTTTATATTTTGTCAAATTAAAATAAAGATCTCGCCTCATCCCAAATTTCAGGCTTTTGCTCTTTTGCTTTTAAGTAGTACCACCATTCCGCGCCCCATAGGTAGAATGTATCAAAACCAGATTTTTTGGCAAATTCGATATTGTATTTAAACCTTTCTAAATCCATGGTTTGTAATTGTTCCGATAAGGGAATTCTATAAGATTCTTCTCTCCCCCAGGGCTCGGCCTGCAATTCGGCCACGATTATTTTCTTATTGAATATTTTGTTTATTAAAAGCGCTTTTCTCCAGTAGTAAACAGGCGGGAAATAATAATCAACATTCAGCCCCAACTCTTTAAAGTAGGCCTTTTTGTACATGGTAATGCCAATTTGGTCTGCCAATTGGGCTGAATTTAGCCAAAAAGAAAACTCGCCACTGTCGGTAATCAAAACCGGGCGACTGTCCAAAGCTTTTACGGTTTTAATTTCTTTTTTGAAAAACTCCTTATCCTGCCATGCGCAGTTGCCAAAATTAAACAGCGCCTCGTTTTCCACCTGCCAAGCTAAAATGGAACTACGATTGCGGTATTTTATAACAACGTTCTCTAATAACTTTATAATCTTATCCTGCTGTTCTGCCATTGGAAGAGAACCAACCCAGCCGGGTTCGTGGCATTCTGGCCAACGGGGCATCTTGCGACCAATTACCAAAACAATCTTTGCCCCTCTTTCCTCGGCCCTGGTTATCTGCCATTCTAGATCGTCAAAATTATAAACACCTGGTTCGGACTCAATTAAATCCCAGTAAGCGATCAGCCTGACATTCTTTACTTTCAAATCATCTAATAGGGCCAGATAGCTTTCTTTCCAATCAAGCCCTAAAAGCTGGCTGTATTTTTGGGAAAAAGTTATACCCCAGGTTCTTTCTTTCATCTCTGGCGCTTGGCCTAAAAACAAATAAGCCAAAACCAGAACCAATATCAAAACAATAAAAAAAACTATTCTTTTTACTAATGTTTTAGTTTTCATTGTTTAAAAATTATCTTTTCTATGTTGTAAGTCCCCATTTTCTCGCCTTCAATAAAACCTTCGAAAGCCGCTTCGGCCAAATAGCCCTGCTTAATCCAATCAAACAGCCACTGGTTGGTCCAGGCCGGATTCTCCTGGCGCATCCCGAAACCAGATTTTAAAAGCCATCTCATGTTGAATTGTTCTTGCGAACCAATGGGCGGAGCAATAATTATGGGCAATCCCAGGGCCGAGTAAAAAGAAAGCTCTGAGGGTTTGGTCCATAAAATATCGGCCTCTCTTAAGCATTGGTTAAACTTTGTAAAATATCCTGAGATATCATTATTAAACAGAATCTCAATGTTTTTATACTTGCCTTTAATCTTTTCGAAATATTCTTTCACCTCTAACTTCTTGCCGGCCGAAAGAACAATCTTTATCTTCCCCAGTGCTAATTCCTTTTTCAAGCTTTTTATTATCTTTGGTGCCAGATCTTTCTGGGCGCCCGCCCCGCCCACTGAAAAAAGCAAAGTTAATGGCCGGCCCGATTTTTCAGGGAATTTCCCCAATGTTTCCTTGGCAAAGTTTCTGTACTTTCCAAAGAACCTAGATTCTGGATCTAAATTCAATAACCTTTTCTTTAAATCTATTTTTAAAATCTTTAAATTCTTACCGCCAATGTTTTCCTTAGGTAGGGGGTAACCGGTAAGAAAAATATTTCCTTTCTTAACACCGTACAATTCTAGCCTTTCAGCCGTTCTTTTATTAGGGGTTAAATACTTAATCCTGCTTTTTTTGGGATTCAGGGGTACCCAACTTCTAGAAATATCGGCATCGCAAACCACGCAAAAGATTTCGCCCGGATAATTAAAGTATTCGGCCATAAAAGCCGGAGTAAAAAAAGTGGTTAAAAAAGGCAGGGGTTTTTCTTTTATCTTTTCTATTAAATGCCGTCCCCAGCCCCTTTTAATGCCCGCGTAAATTTCTTTTAGGGTAGAAGTTGGTTTTGACAAATCTCTCCGAGGATAAAATTTAAGGATTTTCTGGAATTGATCGTAAAAAGAAAAAACTGCAGAACCGACCAAGGGTATCCGGGAAAACCGGGAAATGAATTCGTAAATATTTCTGGTGGTTTCCCAAATCTGACGGTCTCCCTTAGGAATGCCCCGATAATCGTTAGCATTGATAATTTCACCCTTAAAAGCGATATCTTTTAAGGGGTAAGCCGTTCTTTGGTGGCCGTAGCCCATATTTACCGATATTAGCCAGCACTTTTTCATTCTTTTATTATATCTTAATATTAGTAATTTAGAAATTTAAACCTTTCTTTAATTTTTATTCTACGGGTTAAAAAAGCCAGAAAAGCATAAGCCAAAACCGGAAAAAACCAATGAAGCTTTACGATATTGATTGAAGCAAAAGATGGTCCTGAAAAAAAATCGATTACTCTTAAAATATAAGTTAAAAATAGCCAGACCGGCCAGGAAAGAATCTGCCCTAAAAGAGGTAAAAAAATTCCAGCCAAAGAAAATACAAAACCTAAAACCGTAATAAAAGATAAAAACGGAACAATTAAAACATTAACCAAGGGAGAAATTAAAGAAAAGCGCCCAAAATTATAAACTAAAAGGGGTAAAACAAAAACCTGGGCCGAAAGAGTGGCGGCCAAAGTTAATCTTAGCTGAAAAACATTGGGCACCTTTTTCAAAATATCTGATAAAAAGTTCTGCCAGTAAACCAGGCCCAATATAGCCAAAAAAGAAAGTTGGAAACCAACGTCAAATTTCAGAAGAAAAGGATTAATTAAAAGCATTAAAAAAGCCGCTACTACGACCGCCCGATCAGCCTGAGAAGCCCGGCCCAGATATTGGGCAGTAAGAAAAATAATGCCCATAATACCCGCTCGAACGGCCGAAGCTGAAGCGCCGATCATTAAAATATAAAAAACAATCAGAAAAATTGAAAGGTAAAAAGCCTGCTGCCGCCAAAAGCCAATCCCTAATAAAAAACTAAAAATCAGGGCGGAAATAATGGTAATATTCATACCCGAAACCGCCGTAATGTGCCGGGTACCCGTAATGTTGAATTTATCCCTCCACTCTTTTGATATGTTTTCCTCGTCGCCAAAAAACAAAGCTGCTAATAATCCTGATTCCGGTGGCGATAAAAAAGTATTTGAGCTTTGCTTCAGCCTGTTTTTAAAAGTAAAAAGTGTCTTAAATAAAGCCGATCCATGATCCGAATCCAAAAACTCAATATCGGGCCAATTAATAATAAAAGCAATGCCATCTTTTTTAAGGTAGTTTTTATAATTAAATCCGTTAATATCTTCTGACGGCTTTTCCAAAATACCGGTAATTTCTAACCTGTCTCCATATTTATATTCTGGATAACGGCTGACATTTACCAGAATTTTTTGTGAAAAATTAATAATCTCTTCCTTTGTTAAAATCTGCTCTGTTTTTATGATAAAGCTTAAGCTTTTTTCTTTAATTTCTGGTTCAGCATCAATTATACCAATTAGGGTTATTTTTTCTTTTAAAGCAAGGTTTTGCGATTTTAAAAATTTACTATCAACTAGAGATTGGCGGGAAATACCAAAAAATAAAAAAACAAAACAAAAACCGGCTACAACAATTTTCTTCTTTTCCCAAAAAACTGAAACTAAGGCCAGCCCTAAAATTAAAAAGCCCGCCAAGAACTGCCAGGACAAACTAATAATCGAAGCTATAAAAACTCCGATTATAAAAGACAGGCAAAGATACAAAAAAATCTTTGAACTACTCATTAATCTTTAACTTTAGCTTTTGGACCCCGAACAACTTCATACAGAAAGATCGTCAATAAAACAAAGAAAAAAACAATGATTGAGTTTTTTGAATAGTTATACGCTGAATGCCATAAAATATTACCTTTTTTAATTATCTTAAAATCGGTTAGGTAAATTGTTTCGCAGGCGCCGTTTCCCGTATCATCCCGGCTAATACTTGAACCTCGTCCGCCAGACTGCCCAACGATTGAATATTTGGCTAAATAGCCCTTAAAATAAACCTGGTCGCCCGTTTCCGCCTCCATAATCTTTTGATCGAATAATTCATTGTCTGATAAAAGATGGTTATTGGATAAAGTATTGTTCTTGTATTTGCTAAAAGCTAATTGGGGGTCACTGCCTCTTTTGTGGTCAATATAACAGGTCCAGCTGCCGTTCCTAAATTTTAAATCCTGATAAACGCCCGTTTCAATGTTGCTTCCCCAAATTACGCACAAATCCTTAATATTGATGAAATCCTTCCATTTTTCATGGTAATAATCCAGCCAATTGTTACTGTTGTTATAAGAAACTACCAAACCGTAAAGCTCGTAATCAAAAAGCGGAGTGATATTATAACTTATTCCGCCCTTTTGAACGGTAAAGGGCTTAACTTGAGTAATTTCTTGCCGAGGCGTCTGATAAAGCTCGGTTAGAATTTCTAACTGCTGGGGTAAATTATCTTTTTGAAAATAAGAATAGGCAAAAACGACTAAAGAAAATAAAAAAAGCAGCTGGATTATTCTTTTTAAAATTATCATCTTTTATTTTAGTTCCTTTCGTCCCGCCAAATAACTTTGCAGGACTTTTTGTCATAAAAGAAATCGGCGCATTTGCCATCGCCCCGGCCGGTCAAGCCACCATCGGGCGAACAAATAATTTTGCCGTCCTTGTCAAAAAGATAGCTTTGAATATCACAACAGCGCGGAGATAAATAATAAACAGCTTGATCTTTGTAAGCGCATTCCATCAAATATGAAGGCGGATTGGCAACGGAATTTGTTTTTTCTTTTTTAATTAAATTCTGAAGCCAAGCCGGATAATTGTTAAATTCTTTGGGCAACCTATTGTCGTCACCGCCCACATCCAAGGTAAAATAAATCTGCCTTAAGGTGTCAAAATAATACCAAAACAGTCCGTGAATTAATACTGCGGCAAAAATTATCAAAATTAGCAGATAAACAGAGGAATGTTTTAAATTATTAGTTTTTGTTTCCATAAAAATCGGCTTGATCGCCTATTTCTAAATTAAATTCTTTGGCTTGGCCATTATTAATTTCTAGAACATATTTAGCCGCCCTGTCTGGTACAATATTGGGGCAAAAATCATCAACGCAGGGTTGGGCGTTTTCTTTAATAAAAACTATTTTCCTCTCCTGATCAAGCCAAATGATATCTAAAGATATTATAGTATTTTTCATCCAAAATGGATATATTTCTTCCCTCTCAAAAACAAAAAGCGTGCCCTGGCCACTGCCCAGCTCTCGCACAAACATCAGTCCTTGTTCCCGTTTTTTAATATTATCGGCCAATTTCACTTCAAAACAATTGTTTTTAAAACAAACCTGGTAATTGCTCGTTTCTTTATTAATAGATAAAAGAGCTGAAATTATTATTCCGAACAAGACCAATAACAAAAAGACTGTTCTTTTATCCATGAATTTATTATCAAATTTTATCATAAAAAAAGGGCGGCCCAAAGGGTCGCCTTTATATATCTATTTAAGAGAAACAGCAATAATCGTTTTGTTATCGTCGCCACCGTCTCTTCGATCCGCTTCTTTCGCCAAATTTCTTATAATCTTTTCGGGATCAACTGATTTCCTGGCAATTTCAGCCACTTCTTTATTCTTTAATGGGTCAAAAAGACCATCGGTGCCAGCAATTAAAAACAAATCGTTTTCTTCTGTGTAATAAATATAAATCTCCGGGGTCGATATTATACCGATCGGCTTAAAATAGGCATCGCCAATGGTTCTGGTGGGCATTAAGCCTTCACCCTCTCGGCAGGCGTAATAACCGCTGATTTTTCCGCCCAATTTAACAATTCTTTTCTTTTCCAACCGATTATTAACCCGGTGATCTTCCGTTAACTGAAGTATGCCCTTCTTTCTCACAATAATCAGCCGACTGTCTCCAGCGTTGGCACAAATAATGGTTCTGTCTTTTATCAAAAAGCTTAAAGCCGTAGTTCCGGAATTGTGGATTCGTTCAATCTCCCGGGAAATTTCCTGATAAGCTTTTGTAAAAACATCTTTTACTGGGCCGGTTTGGTAGTAGCGGAAAATAAAATCGGGTAGATTGTTTGCCGTGTATTCGGCCGCAAATTTTCCAAAGTGTCCGTCACAAATCAAACCCAAAATTAACCCCTGCCTTAAAAAGTTTCTTTCAAAATAATAAAAGTCTTCCATTGATGCTCTACCACCCTGCAAAGATATAACTGCAGATTTCATATAAATCACACCTCCTCTCATTTCTAAGTTGTCAAACAAACTAAAAAAAGCATACAATATTGTATGCTTTTTGTCAATCAAAGAAATTAATCTTTTTTATCCAGCTTATCTAATCTTAAAAGCTTAAAGCCGTAATAAACCACAAGAGCAATTACCAAAAAATCGATCAGGGTACCAACAAAATGACCCCACATTATTTGAATCGGGCCGATTTTCAAGCTTAAAATAGCCAGGTCTCCGGCCTTACCCAAAACAATGCCTATTACAGGATTAACAATATCCTGCACCAAAGCCGCCACCAGCTTTGAAACAGCACCGCCTAAAATAAAGCCGACGGCCAAGCCCACTACCCCCTGTTTTCTTATAAAGCTAATAAAAGATGACATATTTTTATTATTGTTTAATTTATTATAACAGATTTTAAATTAAACACTAAGCCGCTTTAATTTATTTCTTTTTTAACCATTCTCTCAAAAGTAACCTCTTTGTAATCGTTGCAATCAACCCCTTTGAGCTCGTATATTTGATAGGTTGAAAATATTTTCTTATCCTCCTTATTAAACCCTAAAAGCGCTATGGCTTCATCTATTTTTTCCCAAGAAACAGCTTCTATTTCAAGATAGGGCTCAAGCCCGGGGAAAAAATCTATATCAAACTCAATATCGTCCAATTGATACCTAATGCGTTTGTTTTCAACGTAGTGCTTCTCTATAAAACCGGCCCTCAACAACATTTGGGCTGTTTTTTCAAAATCATTAACCTCTACCTCGATTTCTTCCATGCTTTTATCGTTACTATCTGCGTTTTTGCCCATGCCGATTCTCTGTTTAAAAGTTAAAGTTATTTTATCGCCTTCGTCCCGCAATCTTAACCAGGCCCCGGCTTTATCCAGCCTTAAATCCGGATAATCAAAAACCCGCCTCTTATAAAGCTTTTCAAAAACTTTTTTAGCACCGATTTCTTTTAATTTGTTTTCAATTAAA
>Ga0208375_1003631_pt1 | contig 12904 bp, 9 predicted proteins | sample RifOxyD1_FD_184038 | JGI IMG/M metagenome (GOLD analysis project Ga0208375, IMG submission 184038) | Soil microbial communities from Rifle, Colorado - Rifle Oxygen_injection D1 (SPAdes) | ecosystem: Environmental > Terrestrial > Deep subsurface > Rock core/Sediment | place: Rifle, Colorado... | reverse complement strand
GCGGAGGCTTTGAATTTCGGATTAAAAACTTCTACTTCTAACATTGTTAAATTACAAAACTTTCTAATTTCTTGTAAGGAGCCTGGAGATGTTTTTGAAGAGTCTGGAAAAAATTATGATTTTAGAATGAAATATAAAGAAATTGAGAAAAAGTATAGTGCTTTGCTTGAAAAAGCAAAGGAGAATATCGAAGGAAATTTGTTGTTTTTTGAGTATGGGGGTGATTTGAGTATTAGTTCTGAGTTGTCTAATAAGTTATGTTATCTATATCCAGATAAATATATTGTTATTTCTTTTAACAAAGGCAATGTTAGTAATCTTTCTTTGAGAGGCGAGAATGTTAAAGATATTTTATTAAAGATTCTTAAGGGTTTTGATGATGCTATTGGTGGAGGGCACAGGAATGCTGTTGGGGCTAAGATAAGGACAGATGATTTGGGAAAATTCAAGGATTTGTTTAAGGAGGAGATTAAATGAGTCAAAAAATACCTAGGCACGTCTCAATCATACCAGATGGCAATCGCCGTTGGGCGCGAGAAAAGGGATTGGTTGAAAGTATGGGGCATATTAAATCTACAAATTATGAAAATGTTAAATCACTTATTGCGAAAGCAAAAGATTTGGGAGTTGAGTATCTTACTCTTTGGGGATTTTCTACTGAGAACTGGAACAGAGGCGAAAAAGAAAAAGAAATTTTGTTTGAGATTATTGGAAACCTCACTAATGAATTGAGGAGGGATGCTAAAGAAAATAGGGTTAGATTTAGGCACATTGGAAGAAAAGACAGGTTGCCTAAGGAACTTGTTGAAAAGTTGAAGAAATTGGAGGAGGAAACTTCCGGTTTTGATGAATTCAATGTTCAGCTTTGTTTGGATTATGGAGGAAGAGATGAAATTCTTAGAGTTGTTAACAAATTATTAGAGTCAGGTAAGAAAGAAATTAATGAGAACGATTTTGTTAATAATTTGGATACTTCCGGAATTCCGGAGCCTGATTTAATTATTCGAACGAGCGGGGAGAAGAGGTTAAGTGGGTTTATGCCTTTTCAGGGAGTTTATGCTGAGTTGTATTTTCCTGATGTTCATTTTCCTGATTTTAATGACAAAGAGTTGGAAAAGGCTGTTGAAGAATTTGGGAAAAGAAAGAGAAGGTTCGGCAAGTGAAAGATTTATATAATTAAATTGATATGTTGATTTATGAAAATTGAGGTGAATATTCAAAAAAAATATGCTGTTATGATTGTTGTGGCTTTCCTTGTTTTAGCTGGCGTTCTTATTGTTTTTGCTTATGGAACTAATAATCCTTCTGTGGTGGGACATTCAGCTGGAGAGATTGAAATGAGTTGTTTTATTGCTAGGGGATTTGAGAGTACAACTATCTCTCTTATCAGTTATGTCGGAGATGACCCTGGAATTCCTGTTAGCGACTTGGTTACTTTTCGTGCTAATGGTGCTAATTTGATTCCTGGCCCTTATATTGCAGCTGATTATTTTGGAGTTTCGTGTAATTCTGGATGGGTTATGACTGGATGCACTCATATTGGTTATGGTATAGGAGATAGTGATGTTCTTCTTTCAAACAATGGATGTTATGCTAACGAGAATGATGGGGCTTCTGGTTCTAATTCTGTAGATGTTGTTTGTTGTAAAGGTTAAGGTTTAAATATTTGTTAGATTTTTGTAGTTTATGGAAAAGGGGTATATTTTAGGGATTGTCTTTGCTTTGTTTTTAGTTGGGGTTTTTGCTTATGCGAGCATTCCAAATCCGGGGCATGGTGGAAATAACGTTACTGTTTCTGTTGAGGGAGTGCAAAAATATCTGCAAACTGCGATTGATGACGGGAGTTTAATGTCTGGCGCAATTGTTTCTGCGGCAAGTCCGGCTACTCCAACTGGACATTCTGGAGACCAAGTAATGATAACAATTAATAGTTTGGATATGACATTACAGACCGCAATTGATGAGGATTTATTTGTTTGCGCTATTCCTAATTCTTATTCAGGAACTCTTTCTGTTTATTCTGAGTGGGATAGTAGTACTGGCAATATGGGAAGGAAGACAGTTACTTGTGCTCCTGGCTATGGTTTGATTTCTTCTCCTTGTGTTAAGATGTTTGATGGCAGAGGGTATCCTGCTGATTGTGTTAAAAATACTTTTATTAATGATATAGGTTTGGAAGGTGTTTCTTGTACCTATTTTGCTGGCATACCTCCTAGAGGTTATTGCGAGATTGATTACACTTGCACGAAAAATTGAGATAATCTTGGATAAGTTTTTATATCTCTTTATTATTATTAGGGTATGGGGGAACTTAAAGGCAAAATTGGGTTGGAGATTCATACTTACTTAGTTGCAAAAGAGAAATTATTTTGCAAATGCAAGGCGAGCAGGGAAAGGGGACTGAAACCAAATATTAATATTTGCCCGATTTGCACTGGACAGCCAGGTGCAAAGCCGATGTTGCCGAATAAGGAGGCTGTTTCTAAAGCTGTTTTGATTGGAAGGATGCTTGGATGTTTGATTAATAAAAATTGGAAATGGCAGAGAAAGCATTATGACTGGTCAGATATGCCTAAGGGATATCAGAATACAATTTCCGGCGGTTCTGTCAGGGGAATTGGAGTTGATGGCAACTTTAATGGAATTGGAATATGGAGTTTGCATTTGGAAGAGGATCCTGCTTCTTGGGAGCCAGAAAGCGGAAAAGTAGATTATAACAGAAGCGGACTGCCTTTGGTTGAAATTATCACGGCACCTGATTTTGAAAGTTCTTCAGAAGTTGTTAGTTGGTTGAGGAAATTGGTCCATAATTTAAGCTATCTTAAAGTTGCTGACTCTAACGCTGGAATTAAAGTTGATGTCAATATTAATATTTCTGGGAAAAGTGAGAGAGTTGAGGTGAAGAATATAAATTCTATTGAGAATATTGGGAAAGCAATCAATTATGAGTTAGAAAGACAAAGCCGAGAAGGTGGAAAGAAAAAAGAAACAAGAAGATATGATGCTTTGAAAGATAAAACAGTTGTTATGAGGGCTAAAGAGGGCGCTGAAGATTACAGATTTATTACAGACCCTGATTTGATTGATGTTAATTTGAGTGCTGAATTCATTTCCGAAATTGAAAAAAAAGTTCCTGAAAGTCCTGAAAAGAAATTGGAGAAATTGATAAAGAGATATAAAATAGATAAAAGAAGTGCTTCTGTCTTGGCTAAGAATATTGATATTGTTGAATTTTTTGAGGAAGTTATTAAAGAAAGTAAATTGGGAGTTAAATTTGTCCTGCCTTGGGTGGCTGTTGAGTTGTTGAGGCATTTGAATTATAATAAAGTTAAACTTGATGAAGTTGATATTAAGGTTAAGGATTTTGTTAAATTATTGGAGTTAGTCAATTCTGGAAAAATTACCGAATTGCAGGGAAAGCAGATTTTGAATAGGTTTTATCCTGAGAGCTTTGACCCTTCAAAAGAAGTTGAGGGAAAGATAAATGATGAGAGAGAGCTTGAGAGAGCTGTCAAGAAGGTTCTTGAGGCGAATAGGAAAGCTGTTGAAGATTATAAGAAAGGGGAGAAGAATAGCTTTAATTTCTTGATGGGGCAGATTATGAAAGAAACCGATAAAAGAGCTGATTTTGGTTTAGCTAGGAAGGTTCTTGCTGAGTTGCTGGATTGAATGGAGATGTATCCAAATTTATTTAAAGTGAAAATTCTTGTCTAATCCATGCAAAAAAGGGCGGTTGGATTTTTATTTGTTGGTCTATTTTTAGTTGGCTTTGTTGGTGCGTATGATGTTGGGCCCCTAATTGAGCAGGGATTTAACACTCATTTTGATGAAGAAGAAGCCGAATCTGATGATATAGTTTATCAGGAAATTATTAAAGATTATAAAGATGCTGGCTTGACTGAAGAAGATTTGATTGAAGATGTTGAGGGGATTCTGGATAAAATTGAGGAGACTGCGGAGGTTAAGACTGCGACTTCTGGAACAAGAACAATCAGCATTGAAAGAGCAGATAGAGAAACAGATGCGAGTAATAAAAATACAAGAAGAGCCCTTAATTGGAAGAGATATGAAAAGAGCTTTTGGGAGAAATTTTTGGATTATTTAAAGTCTGTATTTACAGATATTACTTTAGTTACTGGATATGTGGTTGTGGATGAAGAATTTGGAGAAATTGAATTGCCAGATTTACCTAATTCTCCTGGTGGTGTGGAAGAGGTTTTAGAACCAACTTTTGATAATATGAAGATTTATTCTTTTTTAACAGGAAACGCCATTCTCGGATTACCTGGTTGGGTTAGAGATGGAGATGGACAAGAGGGTGTTAGATTTAGTGCAGAATATACTAAGACAGAGGGTGAAAATGCTTTACATCATTTTGATATAAAATATATAATTAGTTTGGGTGAAGAACAGGAGGATTATACCCCATATAATCGAGGGGTTGTGTATAACACTGGTTACTATTTGAATGAGAAGCAGGGGAATTGGGAAGAATTTGATTTTAAAGGAACAAGAATTAGACAGACTGACTGGCTTTTGGAGAGTGCATCTGGGAAGGCCGAAAATGGAGATTTTGAGGTTAAACATTTTCCTGTTGTAGCTTCTTTGACACTTTCAGATTATACAGATAATGATTATTCTATTTTCTTAGCTTATTCCTGTAGAAAACCCTCTAACGAGAATCCCTGGGAGTGTAATGATGGGAAGTGGGTTTTGTTTGTTGTTGAAACAGGAGATGTTAATTATCACGAGATTAGTCCAGATACTCCAATATTGGAATATACTGAAAATGCAGATTTGAATTTAACAGATTTGCCAAGTTTGTTGGAGCAGTTAGGTTTGAATGCTTATGAAGTGCAACCAACATTGCACGATTTATTATTGGTTAGTCCAGAGGAAGGATATGAATATGGCTTGGATGAGGTTGGAGATTTGAGATTTATTATAAAGAATCTTGGGAATAAAAAAGTAGAGGATATTGAATATGAGATTGATATTGGTGAAAAAGATCTTGTTGATGTTGTTAGTGCCTCTCTTCCTAAAAATTTAGAAATTGGAGAAGCTCAATTAGGAACAATAAGTTTGAAGTTTAAAGAGAGAGGAAAGTGGAATTTTCCGGTTAGTATTGTTCCTAAGGCAGAGGAAGTAGATACAAGCGACAATTTTCTGACATTTGGTGTTACTGTTGGAGCACCTATAATTGTTAAGGAAGCTACAGATCCAATTGACCAAAATTGGAGCAGGACAATTAATTATCAAATAAAAGAGCCTTATACCGAAGAGGAGTTTGAAATAGGTGATGGGCTGTGGATAAAGAGCGGGACAGATAAAGTTAGAACTGTTTTTGGAGATTATCGGGGTGCTGCTCCGAGCGAGTTTCCGAGAATAAGAATTGACTTTAAGCCGGTTGTTTCGAGTGAAGCAATAGATAGGTATGTATTTTTGTCTGCGATTTTTATTGGTGCTGAGATGCTTGCTGGAGACAAAGAGATTGTTAAGTATTATCTTAAGATTAGTGATGATGAAACTGGGGAAGTTTATACAACTCCCGAAATGGAATCTAATTACAAATATTATTATGATTGGAGAGATTTGATTCCTAACTTTCAATTTTGTAGAAGTTATAGTGCTGAAACAGTTATAACAAGCAATCCTTATGATTCTTTATTGTTTGAAGATCCAGAATCTATTTATGTGAGAAATGAAAGTTGTAGCGGAGGGGGTGGTCAGAAAAGAGCAACTTTTCTTGCTAGTGTAAAAAGGTTGCTTAAAGTAGATGGAAATAATTATCTGATTACTTATGGTTATTTTTCTAATGATATTATCTTTGAGCCATTAGGAACAAGTTTTGCTATGGAGCTTGAAGATAGTGTAGCTGGCGTGACTTATTTAACTCCTAATGTTCAGATTGGGGATGTTGGAGTTTTCAGATTGGAAGAAGTTATTACAAAGCAGATAGATTTTGTGAATGGAGAAGAATTTATTCCAGATGTTATTTTTCCACAGAGGCAGAGTGTTGTTGGAGAGGGTCTTTTGAAGACTGAAAAAGGAAGGTTGGAAATTTCTTGGAATGATTGGTTTGTCAATGTTAATGCAGGACCAAAACTAATTTTGCTTGATAAAAGAATAATTTTTGATAAGAATCCTCCTAGTGTCGGTGGAGGAAAATCTAATGATTGGAAATCTGGTATTCTTGTTGGTTATGATATTATTCATCCAAGATATCATGATAATGATTTGATAAAATCAATTAATGAAGAAACAAGATTTGATTTTATAATAGAAGATGTAACTTCTGGAGAAATTGTGTATCATGGCAAGAACTTTAAGCTGGAAGATATCGGAAAATCTGAAGAAAATTATGGAAGATATCCCCCTAAGAAGGAAGGGTTGCTTTCAGGAAAGATTGGTTTTAGTTATGTGGCTATGACTCAAGATTATAAGAAAAATTCTCCTGAGTTTGTTCATGGACATTTTTATTATATGTATCTCAGAGTTGTTAGCGCTAATGCCGATATGTATGCTCCTGCTCCAATCTCCAAAATTTATTACATTGATCCATATCAGTTGGTTGTTAATAATCCTCTTTTGAGAACAAGATTTTTGAATATGCATAATGCTCCTATAGGAGTTCGTTCTGGGGTAGAAACAACAGAATATGGCAAGGATATTCCAAAAATTAGGATTAGTTATCTTCCAAGGAATTTGTTTTATAATTCAGACACGAATAAAATAGAAAAATTAGATATCTCTCAGAGAGAGATAAAGCCGTCTCAATTATTTTCTATTGAGCCACCAAATGGGAGCAGAAAAATATTTGAGGATGGATTGTATACAAGGGGTCCAGGACAGCAGATAGGAGAAATCGGATTGGAAAGAAAAGGTTTGTTTGAAAATAAACCTGTTGATTATATAAATGATGGAGAATATATAGAACCGTTATTCACTGGAATGAATATGGAAATAATTCCTTTAGAAGTTGTTGATGAAGAGATGTTTAGAACAAGAACAACCAAGAACTTCAATTGCAAAATTGGAAGATATGATGGAGTTTGTTATAGAGGCAATTCTGGATATATTTTTCTTTATGTAGATGAGGTTAATGATGTGGCATATAGATTCACTCTTTCTCTTGCTCAATCTACTGGATACGAATTGGAAACTGATGTTCAGAGAGAAGTTGGAAAAAGGATAAGAACAAAACAAAAATCAAACTTTATTGTTCAGAATAGACAAAACCCATCTTTACACGATTCTATTGTTTATGATATTTTGTCAGAGATTGACAGAAATCCCGTAAATACTTTTGAGTTGACACAAACATTTGAGAGAGAAATTAAAAGACCGGACAGGATTAATTTGTTGTATGAACCAATTCTGTATGAAGATTTGGGGATTTTTGATTATTCTTTTGTTTGCGATGATGCAGAAAATATAAATAAAGATCCCGAAGGATTTTTAGGTGAAAGAGGAGATTATCCTCTTATGGATTTTGTGCCTATTGATGATAAGTATGAAGAGTGGGCTATGCCTATGTGGCAGCTGAATAATTATATTGGCGATAAAAAATGGGATTCTTCTGATTACAAAAAAATTACCTACAACATTTATGACTCCCCTAAGAAGAATGTATTGAGCATGGAGAGGTGGTCTGATTCTTCCAGGGATGAATTAGTTTTTGTTTACAGAGGAAAAGCCAAAGTTCTTAATTTTGATAATGGAGAAGTTGTTGCTCAAAAAGAGTTTAATTGGAAAAACGAGAAAACTACTTTGATAAATAGAGTTTATGGGGGGAAGGAGACTCAGAAAGGTTTGGCTCTTGGCAATGCTAATGATGAGGTTTCTAAGTGGTTCTATTCTTTGAATTTGGAGCCATATGTAAGATATAGGATTGATTTTGAAATGCTGGAAACAGACAAACCTGATTTTGTTGTTGCTTCTTTCCCAATTGTGTTTACTCACAGACCAGATTATATTGATTTAATGGTGAATCAAAATGTAGATTATCTAAGAAAGATTGCTGAGTTGAATTCAACTGTTCTTTCATCTGGAACAATAGAAGTTAGCTGTTCTACAGGCGGCAAGGGAACTAGAAGAGAAGGTAAACTTGATCCCTTTGATGTTATTCCATCTTCTTTGATAGGCATTAATTCAAGACCACAGCAGAATATGTATGATGTTTGGCAGTCTAAAGAATTTATAACAAAAGGGCCATTTTTCTCTGCAACTTTTGTTGTGAATCCTGACACTGATAAAGATTATGAAGGAGAATATACGACGGAAGAAGAGTTTTTAGATAATGCTTATGGTTTAAGGAGAAAAGAATTGATTAGTGATAAAGCTTATGAATTTTCCGTATATAAACCAAATAATATTTATGATTGGTTCTTGTTAGCTCCAAGCAATGATTTGAATACTCTGGATACAAATCTTAGGGGAGTTATTTGTTATAGCACAGAAAATTTGTTAGAATCTACGTCTGATGTTTTCTCTGGAAGAGCGTTCACTCTTTATTGCAGGTGGGGCAATATTGATGAATTAACAATTTACAAATTGCAGATAAATATGGGTTTTGAAGGGAAAGAGATAAGAAGATTGAGAGATATACCACAGGGAACTAAAGATGAGATTAGAGCATATGCTGAAACGGTATTATCTAAGTATTTGGATTGGTATCCTCCATCACCAATATTAGAAACAACATATCAAACGTACTATTAAAATGAAAAAAGAAATGAATTTGGTTTGGATTGGAATTGGAGTTGTTTTCTTAGTTTTACTTGTTGGTGTGGGACTTACTGGTTATATTGTGCTTCCCAGTGGGCCTTCAGCTCCAAATATAGGAGATTTGGGAGAGAGGGATGTTGCTGAGAGTTCTGGAGTTGGTTTAGATGGAGTAGATGATGAAACTGTTACGCAGGGGGAAATTGATGAGCTTGCTGGAGACATAGGATTTATATTGGAAGAGGAAGATGTCGAAAATCTTGTAATTGAAGAGGTTGTTGGAGTTATTGAAGAGAATTTAGGAAATTTGATTGGGGAGGAGATTACAGATGCGGAGATTGATAATCTTGTTGATGAAGTTGAAGTTATGTTGGAAGAAGGGAATGTTGGGGAGGAGATTATTGAAGATATTAAAGTTGTTATTGAAGAAGAAATTGGCGAGGTCGAATTGGAACTTGTTTGCGGTGAAGGTTATGAAATGAATTTTGATAGGTGTATAAAATTAGAAGAAATAGAAGATTATAAGGAAGAGTTTGTAGAAATTGATTTAGAAATAGAAGAACTTGTTGAAGAAGAGATAGTCGAAGAGAATGAAATTGAAGGGATTGTTAATTCGGTTGAAGACATTTTAGTCAAAGAGGGAGTTGAACAGGAGATAGTTGAAACTGTTAGAGAAACTGTTGAGGAAAGTTTAGAGAATTCTGTTGGAGTAGAGGTTACAAAGGAAAGAGTCGAAGAAATTCTTGAATCTGTTCAAGAAGAATTGATTGTTTCTGAAATTGAGGAAGAAGTTAAACTTGGAATGGTTAAGGATGTTGAAGAGGTTATTGAGGAGAGAGTTTTTCCTAGGAGAACAATTAAGATAGTGAGGGAAAAGACACCCCTTGTTAATCTAAATCTGAAAAGTGCAGATTCTGAAAGAACCAGAGAAATTAAAATAATAAGGTCCAAGGTTAGCGAGAGGAGGGAATTTGTTATAGTTAGAAATATTGTTCTTAATAGGGACGAGAGTAAAACGATATATATTCAGCGAAAAAGCGGTGAAAGCAATGCAGTTTGTGTAAATGATAATGAAGGGTTGGAAGTTGTAGATGATATTTTGGAAGATTGTTTGGTTGTCCCTTGTCCTGGTAGAACTGGAGATTATAAATGCAGGGTGAATAAAGCGACGAATACTTTTGTTGTTTATGGGTTAAGTCATAGCGGAGTTATTGAAGATGTTTTGCGTTGTGGCGATGGATTTTGCGACTCTGGGGAAAGTTGCTCTTCTTGTGAAGATGATTGCGGATTATGCCAAGTAGGGATCTCAGATGAAGGTGTTGAGTGGAAAATTTCTGATGAAGCTATTAAATGGAGTATAATAATTGGAGGAGTTTTGCTTTTTGTGGTCGTGGTTTTTTCCATAGTTAAGATATATAATAACAGGTCTAGAATTCCAGAAGTTGGAATCAAAATAATTACTAAAGAGAATCCTTTTAACAAATTTAGAGGTTAGAGAGCACTCATTATTTCTAAAACAGCACCAACTATAAATATCAGAATTAATAACATTGTCAGGAGTTTTGAGTAAGGAATTGAATATTCTGGTTTTACATCTCCGTTCTTTTTTGCTGATTTTACCATTGAAAGAATTAAAATTACTTCAATACCTCCAGAGACAACCCCCCCGATTCCAAGAACCTTTGTAAAGTTGGCTAAGTTTAATACTCCCAATGTAACAAATAGAACTAAAGGAGTTGTTATTGTAAATATCCATGCCTTAAATCTTGAAAGATGAAAATCGTATCTTAGACAATCTATCAACGCAATTGATAATGCCAAGTATGAAGTGGACATGGTCAACATTCCAAGTAAAACGAAAGGTTTTCCGAGAGCGAGAGTTGCTAATTCTGGGGTTCCCAGCCCTTTATATCCCAAAACAACTGCTGCGAAAATGGCGTAGACTATCAGAACAATAACATTTGCTGAAATGATTGTCCTCTTCATCAGTTTTTTGTCTTTTCCCAATGTCCTTTCTACTTCAGGTATTGCTGTGAATCCTAAGAAGGCGAAAAGAACAACTCCAAAAGGCAAAAAGAAATTTTGGTAATTATTATAAGTTAGATTTGATATATCAATTTTGTTCCATGCTAAAACAGTTACTGCGATGACCATTATAAAAATCAGAACAATCCCTATTTCTTCTCCGTCTTCGAGTGCTTTTAATCCATAATAAGAAATTGCTGAAAGAAAAACCCAGAAAATAATTCCAAAATGCAATGTATAATTTAAATTATTGAAAAACATAAATGATAAAGATTCGCCTTCTCCAATTAGATAGGCTAAAACTGCCGCTTTAACTCCAAATGCAAATGCCAGAAACATCAATATTTTTCCTTTTTTGCCCAAATACTTTTCCGCATATCCTGCAAGATGATGATTTGTTTTTGTTCTTAATGCTATTTCTCCCAAATATAACATTGTTATTATCATAACAATTGCTATGAAAATTATGTGGAATAATCCTATCCCAAATCCTGATTGCATAACAACATATGGAATTCCGAGGATTCCCGCGCCGATAATTGTACCAATTAATATTGAAATAGCTGTAAATGTTTTAGACATTCGTTATCACCTTTGATTGATTAGACAATAAGGTTAAAAAAGGTATTTGTTTGATATTTTCATCGGGCTTATAGTTTAACGGATTAGAACGCGGGGCTTCGGACCCCGAAATCGAGGTTCAATTCCTCGTAGGCCTATTTTGCTTTTTGATTGTTTTCTTTGGGGGAGAGGAAGGGGGCTGGGGCGACTACTGATAAATAAGGGGGATTTTCTGTCTGCTTTTTATCTCTTTTTTCTAAAAAAGGAGTTTGGGTTGTTGAGAGGCCTGCTTTATTTCAAGGGGGCAAGTTTTAAAAAATACCAAGGAACTTTTTTAGTATGGAAATAAGAAAAGTTCAAACAAGAGATATCCCCCAGATTAAGAGGTTGGCAGATTCATTAGTTGTAACTTCAAAAAATGCAGATAAAAAATTAGGATTTTATGATTATTCCTTAAGTGAAGAACAATATAGAATGAGAAGCAGAAGTGGTTTATTTTTAGTTGGTTGTAATAATTCAGAGTTAGAAGGGTTTTGTATGGCTTATAATTCTGATTTTGTAAGACGATTAGTAGAACAAGAACTTCAATTGAGAGATGATGCTATTTTTAATTATTTTATATTACAACAAGAAGCTTTTGTTTATCTGGACCAAATTGCAGTAAGAAAACCAAAAACATTTCTTGGAGGGATTTATGCTTATGAATTGTTTGAAAGATTAAAAGAAAATTCTGAAGGAAACCAATTTATTCAAGGAGTTATTCCTCATCTCCCTTGGAAAAACGAAACTTCTATAAAGTTTTTTACTCATCAGGGGGGACGATTATTAAAAGAGATTACTGGAAAAAATCAAGTTGCGTTTGGGGTTTATAGATTGGATTTAGTTTAAATTAAAAGGATTAAACTTCGTATTTGTATCATAAAAATCTATGTCTTCTGCTTTTTTCAAGAATCCTACAATCTTGTAGGTTATTGGTGTTGCGATAATTTCATAAGCAACTTTGAATGTATAACCTGAGATTATTGCTAAAACTAAAATTCCTCCTGAAACAATTCCCCAGAAGGCAATTAAAACAAAAAGTGCTGTATCCACTCCTTCTCCGACAATTGTTGAGCCAATTGTTCTTGTCCAAAGATGTTTTCCTTTAGTTTGCAGTTTCATTTTTGCCATAACAAAAGAGTTAGAAAATGAACCTGCCCAATAGCCAATAATTGAGGCTAAAACAATTCTTGGCACTAAACCTAAAATAGTAACATATGCCTCTTGGTTTGGCCATGTTGGAGCAGAGGGCAATAAACCAACGAGCCAATAAATTAAAGACATAAAAATTAAGGCGACAAAACCCGTCCAAATAACTTTTCTTGAACGAGTATAGCCATAAACCTCGGTAAGTATATCTCCAAAAATATAAGTGATTGGAAAAATTAAAACTCCTCCTGTAAAAATTAAAGGGCCCAAACTAAAAAGTTTTGTTGCGACGGTATTTGAAATCATAATAGTAGCAACAAAAAGGGTAGAAATTAGACTAAAGTATCTTAGAGATTCTTTTTTTTCTGCCATGATTAAATTTTAGAATAACTGGTATAAAAAGTTA
>Ga0208375_1003630_pt1 | contig 12906 bp, 15 predicted proteins | sample RifOxyD1_FD_184038 | JGI IMG/M metagenome (GOLD analysis project Ga0208375, IMG submission 184038) | Soil microbial communities from Rifle, Colorado - Rifle Oxygen_injection D1 (SPAdes) | ecosystem: Environmental > Terrestrial > Deep subsurface > Rock core/Sediment | place: Rifle, Colorado... | reverse complement strand
TTGCTTTCCCATTCCCTTTGCAATTTTAATAGACTCCAAAAGGTCTATGTCTCCTGAAAGAATCACTGCAATATCAAAGACATTTTTATGAGTAAAGTCGACTAAGTCAGAAGCTAATTGGACATCAACTCCTTTTTGAAATATCTTAACATCCACATGGCTAAACTGCAAAGGCTTGGACCTTACTTCAAAAAAATAATAAGATTTCGCTCTTCTAAAAAATTCCTCCTGGATTTTCTGATTTTTCTTACATTTTTCTAATAGGAGGATTATTTCTTTTATTTTTTCGGGATTCTTTTCTAAGCTACTTTGTATTTTTTCAATTAATTTATCAGTAAACTCCCCTGTATAAAAATAAGTTCTTAAATGCAACAGTTCAAAACTCCTGTATTGTAAATTTTTTCTTAAATAATCCATTACAAAATTATTTACTTTATAAAAGTCAACAAATCTAAATTCATTTATCCTTTCGGAGATATTAAAAACTCCTTGTTCAAAGTTTTTAGCATCAATTAAAATAAGGACTCTCATAAAATCACCTCAAAATTATTAATAAGATGGGGTGACTCACTGCCCTGTCTTTCGACAGAGCGTCTCCCCTTACCGTATTTTACTAGTAATTTATTTAATGAACTTAAGCTTATAAATGTTTTGCATTTTTTCATCTTACAACTCTCCTATAAATGCTTTGCTCATCAAAGAGTTAAACAGCTCTTCAGAGTTTTGTTTAGTTTTCTTAACATTTTCTTTCATCTCTTCTACTTGTTCAACAATTTTAGCAAATTTTTGTTGGAGAGGGAGAGGGGGGATTGGGATTTTCAAACTCCTAAGAATGGAAAGATTTAGTCCACTCCGTTCATCATCTCCAGTTAAGTTTCTTAATTCATTATATCTTAATTTTAAATTATAATGCAGATATTCTGAAAGTATTCTTTTATTATTTATCATTATTCCAACAACTGACTGATTACTTGTAGTTTCAATTTTTAAAATTGCAGTAGTTCCCCTAGTCTTTCCCTGACCATTTAGAGCAATTACTACAGTATTTTTAGGATATAATGTAGTATTTGATTTATCAAAACCTTTTTGAGTTATCTTATTTGGAACAAAATTAATAAAATCGCCTTTAATATCTCCTGATTTCATCCAGTTTATATTTCCGTTTTCCCAATAATCCTTTATACTTGTTGAAGGTGTTCCCCCCATAGATAACTTTCCAATCTCATTCAGAGTAACTTTTTCAAATTTCTCCTTTAAAAACATCTCATTAAAAACACTCTTCAAATATTCGTCAAGCAAATCATTGGCATTTTTGCTTTTTTCTTTTTGTTTTTCTGCTTTTTCTAATATTTTAACTATTCTTTGTTGTTCTTTTAGGTCTGGTTTTCCGTTGGAGAAGGGGATGTGGATTTTTATACTTTGAATCTCTGTAATTCTAATTGAGGGATATGATTCGTCTTTAGATAAATGAGAAATACCTATCTTTTTCAAAAAATAGAATAAAAATAAATTATACACCTTATCAGATGGATTAACTATCGCTAAATGATTGACTACATAAGAATCATATTTTAAGATAGCAATATTTCCAGTTTTTATAGACATGCCACTCTTTGGAAAAACAATTGAGTTTTTTTTATATTTTTTAAGTTTATATGTATCTATAGCTTCTTTTGTTATTCTTTCACAATAGTCCCCAACATAAACACAGTCACTTAATTTATTTAAATCTCCAGCCCTTACAAATATTTCTTTTCCTTCAAAATACTTCTCTCCTTGTGGAGCCCCTTGTCCAGAATCGATTAAGGCAACATCTCCAAGTTCAACTTCTCGCCATTCAGTTTTATTAGTTTGTGTTTGTTGTTTCATTTTTTAATAAAAAATTCTTTTTTTATTTTATCTGCTTCTTCTTTTGCATAGCCCAAGACAGGCCCAAAGAAAAATAAGTCTCCATTTACTCTTTTAACAATAGTGGCTAATATTATTTTTTCTTTGATATTTTGTTTAAATGGCTTAACCATAATTATCTGATAATCTTTTCTATCAATTAAACTTCTTATCCTTATAATTTTGTTTTCTGAGGACATTTCTTTTACGATAAATAGCGATTCCCTAAAATTCTGCATATTTCTAATTGATTCCATCTCTTTTGGAAGGAATTGCATATCCGGATTAGTAGAGAGAAAATCTATCAAAGTAAGATAATTTTCAACCTTATATTTTAATAAAAACCATCTTAAAAATAAAAAAAACAGAATTTCTTCATCATGTATTTCTTTGTGATGTCTTTTAATTTCTTTTTCAAATTCAATAACTGCTTTTTCTTCCAGATTGGGAAAGTGCTTTTTTATTGTCCTTAATAATTTGGACAACATTTTCTCTTCAAATTGCCAATTTTCATCTTTTAGCACCATTTTCAAAAAGTGCAATCCCCTCCATTTTCTTTAAGCCATTTTTGTTTTTCCTTATAGTCGGACATAGTATTTTCTACTAGGGTCCAAAATTTATCTGAATGGTTCTGCTCAACAAGATGTGCAAGCTCATGAATGCAAAGATAATCGAAAACATCTGAAGGGGCAAACAATAATTTAGTGGAGAGATTAATGTTTCCTTTCTCTGAACAACTACCCCAGCTTGATTGGTTATATTTAAGGGATATTTTTTTAATCTCCTTTTGGAAATGTAAATTATTGAGTTCCTCAACTCTCTTTTTTACCTCAGGAAGCTTTTTTCTTGCAAGACATCTGCTTATTAATGTAGAAATATGCCTACTTTTTTGCATTTCATTTAGATTGGAAGAAATGCTCAAAAAAATAATGTTTCCATTAATTTTTGCAGAGCTACCTGCCTTGTTTAAATATTTAATTTTTAGAAGGTATTTCTCGTTTCCTATATATATTTCGGAGTTATCATAATAATTCTTAACTGGTTCTGACTTAAATTTTTGAGAATTTTCTAGAATTTTTTCTTTAGCCCATGCTTTCATTCTAAGTATTTCTCTAAAAATCTCTTCCCTTGACAAGAAGTTTGGAACAGACAGATTAACTGATTTACGGCTAATTGTTACTCGGGAATTATTTCTGTTCTCAATTTTAATTCTTACCTTAAACTCAATATTATTAATATTCATTATTTCATTTCTCATATTTTACCTTCCTTCCAATTTTTTGAGGATTTATTTTGTTTTTTCATTTTAAAAATAACCTGCCTCTGATTTATTAAAAAATTCGGTGATAAAATCTAAATATCCTTTTTTTCCATCAGTAAATTTATGTAATTTGACAGAATTCAACACTTTAGAAATAGATAGCGAAACATCTTTTTTGCTGTAATAATTGATATCAAGAACTTTTTTTATTTTATTAATGATTTCTTCCTCGAAAGTATTAAACTTATAATTTTCTGTGAAAATATTATCTCTTAATTTTTTTAAAGATTCTATTATCTTAGAATCTTCTAAAGAGGAATCCTTTTGAGAATACAGATAAATAGTTTCCTCAATTGTGAATAAAAGCGAATAAAATAAATTCTCGTTATTTTCATTTATTGAATTAAAACCAGTGCCTTCTTCACTGCATAAATCAAAAATAGATTGTTTATTTTTATCTTCTTCAGAAAAATAAAGTTCTCCAATTTGGGTTTGTCCTAATTCTGTAAGCCATAGCTCATCCTTATTCAATTTTCCACATTTTGGGCAAATTATCTCTTTTTCAAAATCCAAAATATCTCCGAATGTTATCCTTTCAGTTTCACAATCGAATTCTTCAAGACATTTTTTACACTGAAAATTTATTATTGCCATATTAATTTTTCTTCCCTCTTTTGATAGTTTTCTGTTTCATATTTAACAAATCTCTCATTCCCAAAAGTTTTTCATATATTTAATATATCTAATATGATCAATTTCTTTTGCATATTCTAAATAGGTTTTATAAATTTTGTTTTGCATAAAATATGAGAGTTGCGCTGCAGTAATGGTATTATCAAATGTTTTCTCTAAATGAATAGATTTAATCAGATTTGCCATAGCTTTTTCTTCATTAATATTAAACAAAAGAAGCCCCATTAAATAATAAGCTTCCCAGTGATTTGGCCATTCCCAAATAATTTTTGTTATTAGCTGAAATGACTCTTTTTCTTTATTAATCTCGCTTTGAGATCCTGCTTTGATTAACAAAGCATCTCTATTTTTAGGGTCATTTTTAAGTATATGGTCGCATATTTTAATCGCCTCTTGCTCATCACAGAGATAATTATGATACCCTCTTGCTTCGTTTAATAAACTTATAATTCTTTTTTCTTCTTTTTTTTCACTCATGCCAAAGCCTCTAAACCGATACTTTTATATATTCTCATATTCTTAGATATATTGTAAGCGAACCGATTCCGTAAAATGCTTGATTATTCAAGCTGACCACGCTTTATGCGGTGATTGGTTGGGAAGATCGCTAATCGCTTACAACTTAATTTTTTCTAGTTCCTCCCAATTTTGTTTAATTATCCCAAAATTTACTTCAACCACATTTAATTTCTTTCCCTTACCTCTTTGATTAAATTTTAGGGCTTTTCTTCTGTAAATATTTGCGTAATTATCTGCAAGCGAGCCAATATTTCTGCCTAATCTTTTTCTAAATTCACTTATATTAATTATCTCAAAATCACAATTTTTTAATAAGTAGTCCAAAACTTTTTTAACAACGTTAAAATCTTCATCATTACAAACAATTAGTGTTTTAATATTATCCTTAATATTTTTGACTAATAAAGAAATACAGATAGCATAAAGTTTTGCAGAATCTTTGTAGATATTTTTTTTGAATAAATTTTTTTGAATAAATTTTACAAGGTTGCTTTTTAGAGCACAGCCATAATGTACCTTTGTTTCTGTTCCAACAAGAGCAATGCCAATAGTTTTCTCTTCATAAATTCTCCCGCTCATATCAACATGAAAGTTATCTTTTTCTTCATTCATTTTCTAACTCCTTCAATTTTATTGGTTTGTGCTTGTTGTTTCATCTTACTCAATCACCTCTAAAAATTGCGATGGCTCTAAACTCTGCCATTTATGCCTGAAAGAATGAGTTATATAAAGATGTTCCTTTGCCCTTGAAATAGCCACATAAAATAGCCTTAATTCAGAATCTCTTTTTATATTTGTTAGTTTATCCTTATAATATGGAAGTATTTTTTCATTGCAACATGCTAAAAATACATATTTCCATTCAAGCCCTTTTGCTGAATGAATTGTTGATATTTTAACCTTGTTATTATCTTTTTCTTTTTTTTCTATTTCAATCAAGCTATCAAGAAAATCTTTTATGCCTTTAATATCATAAGAATACCCCACATACAAGTCCAACATGAGCTTAATATTTTCAAACTTATCTTCTAGTTTTAGTTCTTCATTTCTATATTTATTCTCTAATATTTTTAGATAGTTTATATTTTTTAATAATATCTCAATTGGATTTCCAGATTCATTAATTGAATCTAAAATTATTCTTAAGGAATATTTAACCTGATCATTTATATTAATACTATCAATTTTTTTAAGAGTTTCAATATAATTTAAATTATTTTTCAAAACAAAATCCTGGATTTTGATTATTGAACCTTTTCCAACCCCTGGAAGAATTTTTATTAATCTTTCAAAGTCAATAGAAGAGTTTGGATTTACTAATAAATTTAAATAAGATAAAATATCTTTTGTCTCTTCTCTTTCGAAAAATCCTTTTGATTTAGAAAGATGGCAAGGTATTCTATTTCTTATAAACTCTCTTTCAATATCTTTTCCAATATAATTTGTCCTTGTCAATATTGCAATTTCGTGCAATGGCTCTTTTTGTTTGATCTTTTTTACATTTTCAATAATATAGTCTATCTCTTCTTCTATATCTTCAAAACCTTGTATAATTATTTTATCTCCTTTTTCTTTAGTGCATTTAAGCTTTTTTGGAATTTTAAATTTCATGCTCTTTATTGTTTTATTAACAGCCTGAATAATATTCCCTGTTGATCGATAGTTATCTTCTAAGATAATCTTTTTATGTTTTTCTTCGAATTGAAAGACAAGTTCATTTGAGCTCCCCCTCCATTCATAAATATTCTGGCAATCATCGCCAATCAAACAGATATTATTATTAATAAGATGATTGAGAATTCTTATTTGGACAACATTCAAATCCTGAGCTTCATCAACCATTATTGCCTTAAACATTTTTGAATATCTTTCTTTAATATCTGGATATTTTTCAAATAGCTCTAAGGTATAAAGCAATATATCATCAAAATCTAATAAATTAGAATTCTTTAAAAAATCTTGATATCTTTTATAAAATAGAACTTTTTTATTTTCGATTCCAGAGCTAATATAGATGATTTCATCTTCGAATAATTCCTCTTGTTTTTTTATTCCTTCGACCGAATCTAATTCTTTATCATGAACAAGATTTTCAGAAAATATTCCAAAGCCTTTAAAGATTGATATTCTCCTGAGAATATAGTTAATATCATCTGCTTTTGTTTTTATTCTTTCTTTGTTTGCCAATTCTCTGATTATTTTCTTTTTTTCAGAATCATCGGTAATTAAGGTGAAATTAGGATTCTTTAATATTAAACTGGCATTTTCTCTCAAAATTCTCAAAAACAAGGAGTGCATGGTTCCTATCCAAACAGGAAGCTTATTTGTTTTTTTTGAAATTTTATCTATCATATCTTTTGTCGCTTTATTTGTAAAAGTAGTCATCATAATTTCATCTGGAGAATATCCTTGATTTTTAATCAAATTTATATATCTTTCAACAATTGTTGTAGTTTTTCCAGTTCCTGCGCTTGCGATTATTAATAAATTTCCATTAATAGTATTTATAGCATTAATTTGCTCTTCATTTAATTTTATTGTATTTTTCATGTTAATTTATCCCCCAAACCCCTAAACACATCAAAACTATCCCTTTCCCTTCTTTGAAGAAGTTATTATCTTATTATAATATTTTGGATAACTTACCTTTATCCTTTCAAGTTTCATTTTGATATATTCTTTTTTACATTTTTCATTGCAGAATAATAAAACTTTCTCATCTGCGAATTGCGGAGACATCCAAATTCCTGAATCAAACTTCTTATGGCAGGTTTTACATAGTTCACTCATGCCAAAACCTCTGCCTGAACTAATTTTTTCTTTTTCTTCTTTTTTTCTCTAATATCTTTTTCTTGTTCTTCTAAATAATTTTCTTCACTTATTGCACTTTCTCCAGTTTCTTGTTCTAATTCTTCTCTTGCATTTCTTGCAATTTCTCCGCCTTTTTTTGAGATTCTAATGTGCTCTTCAAACTCTTCTGGATTTTGTGTTCTTTCAATTTCTGAGGTAGATGCTTCTCCAAGCATATTAAAAATTAATTCTAAATCATTCATATGGTCTCTTAAATTCTCATTTTTTAAACCTTTGAATTTCTTATATTCATTAGGAGTCATTCCAAAACTTGCTTTTGATATTTCTGCTGTTAAAATTGCAAAATCACTTTGTTCTGCAATGCCTCTTTTTTTCCATTCATCAGTTAAATCTTGTCTTACTGCAATTCCTCTTAATCTCTTGTCAATCCATACTTTAGAATAACCTTTTTTCTCATAAATTTCTTTCATTCTTTCCTGTGCAAGTTCAGGATTTTCAATTTCATCAATTCTCTCACTCCCAACCATTGCAAGCCATAATTTAAATGGCTCTGCTTTTCTTGAAGGAATTGATTGAATTATCCTAAAAATTGTTTCCTTGTCAGCACAATCAGTTTTTCTAAGTTTGCCATCTTCTGCTAAAAGTTTGAATTGGTGACAAAATGTCACCACTTCACTCCCCTCTTCATTTAATCTTTGACTTAACTTATTCCAATATTTTCTTGCTTTCTGAAAATTTTCTTGTTCTATTAAAATTGCTATAATATCTACAACAGAATAAAACCATTTACTACTTTCCCAAATCCTTCTTATTCTTTTATTATCAAAAACAACTATTTTACTCATCTCTCCCCCCCAAAATATCTCCAAACTTCCTCTTTATTTCTTCCCTAATCATTTCCTTTAGCTTTTGATTAACTGATTTATTGTTCTCTTTTTCACATATCTTCTTAAAATATATAAACTCACTCTGATATAATCTTGTAGAAACGATCTTCCTCTCTTCTCCGCTTAAGGGATGATTCTTTAAAACCATAAAGAAATTAAAATTAATGGGTATTTAAACATTTGTATAAAAATGTGTATACATGTTTTTTTATAATATATACAAAAGATTTTTAAACTATTTTATTGTTTAATTATGGATAGTAATGCGCTTTAGCGTTTTGCAGTTTACTGCTTGACAACAAAGGATTCGGCTCTTAGAGCCCTGGTTACTATTGCTATTTTACTTCCACTTCAATTTATTGCATTTCAAGACAATTACTTCAAGCTGTTCTTTAGTAAAAACATCTAAGGGTCTGCCTTCTGCTAATGGATGTTCTGCAAAATTTTTTAATTCAATATGTTTTACTCTAACAAAGACTTGTTCTAACAATCTCAAAAATTTTAATTGCTCAGAATTATAATGCTCATTTTTACTCGCTACATATTTATCAAATTCCCACTTAATCATTTCTTGAGGATCTGGTAAGTTTTTTATTTCTAATAATCCTCTTAAGAAGATAACAAAATCTTTTTCTCTTTGAATATTCTCAATTGTAAACATAGGATTTAATTCTTTTAATTGCTTTTCAATTTCTAAAAGTTCTTCAGATGTAACTCCTTCTCCATCTTTTATCTTTTTTAATAATTTATTACTATTAATAAAATATTGATAATCAGGATCTTCTTTTACTTGCATCATTTGCTTTTCTACTTTTAAAACAATATCTGGAGCATTAATTTTTATCATATTCTTTCTATCAGGTTCATAAAATATCATTAAAGAAGCAATATCTCTAATCAAAAAATCAACATCTTCAAATGTAATTTCTTCCCAAAATGGCTCTTGCTGAATTTTTATTAAGTCCTCTCTCTTTTGTTTTATTGCCTCTAAATTTTTATCCCAAATGGATTCTACTCTTTCGATTACAAATTCTTCTACATTTCCAATTTTTTCTTTGTTGTTTTCTTTAATATAATCAAATAATTTAATACATTTAGAAATAAATCCATAAACCTTGGCATTTTCAGAAGGAGTATAAATTAAAAGTGGAACAATTTCTTCTCTTAATTCTTTAACATGCTCTCTCAAATCAAATTTAGAAGAAACTATTTTATTGATAATTCCCTTTTTTTCAATAACTAAAGGAGATTCTATATCAATTTCTTTAATTGTATCTCTAATTTGTTTTTCAACAATCTTTTTTTCTTTTTCATTTAAATTCTTTTCTAAAGCATCTACTTGTTCTAAGAATATTCTTGTCTTAGCATCTGTCCCAGCAGATTTTTGTTTTGAAGCTTTTAGATTATGTATTATAACATTTGACCAATCTCCAAACTTAAAATCTAAGATTCTAAAATCTTCTTTAGTGTGTATTCCGTCTTTAAGTGGAAGCCATAATTTATTTTGGCAGGCAGATAAACTTCTTGTTCCTCTCCCAAGCATTTGCCAAAATCTTATGTGTGAAAATACAGGTGTAACAAAAACTAAATTCATAAGTTCAGGTAAGTCTATTCCAGTATCTAAAACGCCTACAGATAAAGCTATTCTTGGACTAGGGTCTTTAATGAATCTATTAACTTCATCCATATATCTATCTTTATTAGATACAATAATAGAAACATCATCACATAGGTTAGGGTAAAGCTTATCAAATCTTTTCTTTAACTTTTCTGCATGAGTTACATTTACACAAAAGAAAATAGTTTTGCATGGTTTGTCATCCTCAGTTTTATAACATCTGTTCATAAATTCCTGAATGATTAAATCATTTGTTTTTTTATCAGTAAAGTATTTTGCAAATCTTGTTCCTGGAACTTGAAAGTGGTCTGGATCTTCATCTTGTTTTATTAATGCTGTTTTAAGTTCATTATCTAATTCAATTCCTTTAATTCCCAATTCCAATATTTTTGTAGAAATAACTTGAGCATCGTAAGGAACTAGAACTCCATCTCTAACAGCTTCATCATAATCATATCTAACAGTTGGTTCTCCTCTTGGACAATCAAATAAATCAAAAGTATCTCTTACTTCACTTTTTGAAGGAGTTGCAGTTAAACCTATTTGTATAGCATCAAAGTATTTGAATAACAATCTTTCTGAATCATAATAAGACCTGTGAGCTTCATCAAAAACAATTAAATCAAAAAATCCGGGTGTGAAATCCTGAAGTTTAAAACCTCCCTCTTTTCTTTTGCTCTTTAAGGTTTGAACTGTGGTAACATACATCCTTTTATCCATCTCAAAATCTCCCTCTTCATTAAGCAAAGTTTTTGGTTCTCCTTTTAAGAAACTACCAAACCCTTGATTAAACGCCTGTCTTCCTAAAGATATTCTATCAACAACAAATAAAACATTTTGAATATATCTTGCTCTAATCAAAGCATCTATTATGGCCATTGATACTCTAGTCTTTCCTGTTCCAGTTGCCATATTGATTAATGCTTTCCTGTTTCCTTTTTCTAAATGGTCTAAGATTTGTTTGACAACTTCCACATTTCTTGACCTATCAACTATCTTAGGATTAATCCCAATATTAGATAACTTTTGTCTTTCCTTTGCTAATTGAGTTCTTCTTTGTAAATCTTTTTGAGAGAATGGTCCAGATATTTCTCTGGTAGGATAGCCCTTTTCTTTAAAGAACCATTTTTGCCCATTTGTTAAGAATATTGGAACAGCAAAACCCGTTTGTGATTCTATATCTTTTTGGTAAGTAGTAGCTTGTATGCTTCCTTTTTCTGCATCTAATGAAAACCTTTTAGCTTCAATAATGGCCAAAGGACCTTTATGCTCATCTAACAAAACATAGTCAATGAATCTACCTTCTTCCTTACCTTCTCCTTGTTTTGGGTCGTATCTTTTAATTTTAAAATCAGACTTAACAGAATTAACTTCTCTTCTTATGTATTCTTCTTTCCAACCAGCATCTCCAAGTAGCCATGGGTCTATAATCTTCTCTCTTGTTTCTTTCTCTGACAAGTCCATACAAAATCAATGAAACAGAACCTTAAAAAGACTTTGTTAAGCAACCCCTACTTACTCCCAGTTTCGCACACTTCCCCTGCGCATGCACTCGCATACAATTTACTTATATATCTGATAGCTATTTTTATATAATATATACGGGTATGGATTTTTCCGACGATATAAATTTATATATAAATAAAAATTTATATATAAATCAATTCAAATAAACCTATTAAATATTATCTGAGAATTAAAATCTTTTAACATTAAAGATTAAATGAACCATTAAAACATCACTCTAAATTTTATCAGAGTTCATCTCACAAACCCTCTTAAAATCTTTAACACTAATTTTTTGTATATTAAAGTTATTTAATATAGTAGAAGTGCCATAATTACTTACTTTCTTTATAGTCCACAAGCCCAGAATTACCCAGAGTGTATATTAAAATACTATTTAATATATTAATAAAAGTAATAAGAATTTAGTTTAAACAGTTTAAGGGTTTAAAAGAACTGTTAAAGCCAATTAACGAGCTGGCATCAGAAGAGGTGGGCTTTTATTCATTCTTAGCAGACTTTACTTCTTCTACATCCATAGACCAATTACAATCTTTACTCTTCCAACACTTTATCCTATATCCCTTTCCATTCTCTTCAATGTGGAAAAGTGAAGACTTACAATCTGGACATTTAAATTCTTCCATATAAATCAGAGAAGAACATCCTTTTTATAATTGTCTATGATGTAAACTATTAATCACATAGACTCATTCTGGTTTCTTTTTTGCACACCTTATTATCCGAATTGTCAGAGCAACAAATCTCTACCCCATGTGATTCAAATACACTAAACATTTTTGGAGTATTATAAGATGAAAGAGTAGTTGGTTTGTTATCTACATAATAATCACAATCATAATCTATTTTCGTTGTGTAGTAAATTTCTATACTTTGTTTATCAACTCCATAATCTTTAGCATTAGTACAATCAACACCAGCACCCCAATCAGTGTTCCAAGATGTAGCTAAGTAAATATCTGTTTGTTTAATAGAATTATCATTAACAGAATCTGAAAGAACAACATTACCAGTTATTTTATTTCCAAAGAAGAACAAGCCAGCAACAACAATTAATACAAATAAACCCCCCACTATAATTTTAGATTTTTCCATAATTTATTTTAAATTAATTACTATATATATGTTACGCTTATGTTACCCTCATATTAAAATAAAAGTTACGCTTCTTCTTTATGGTTACAAAAGAGTTAAAGAAGGAGATTTTCCTAAAGAAAGGAGAGTTAAGAAGAGAAATATATAATAGTTTAACTAATCCAAAAACAGCAACAGAAATATCAAAAGAACTAGGAAAACACAGAAGTTCTGTCAGTAGGATTTTGTTGGATTTAGAGAAAGAAGGGTTAATCAAATGTGTTAATCCTGAAGATGATAAGTTTAGACATTATGTAAGAAAGTGACCGCAACCCCTAGCAATAGTTCTTTAGTCTTTTTGTCTTTGATACTCTGTTGTCTAAATAATCTCTACAAGTTATCTTGATACTATGTTCTCTGAATATGTCTAAGTTTCTTATGTAGTGTCCATCCTCCAGTTTAACTTTATCTCCATTAACATAAAATTCACAATTATATCCATTAGGATAATCAACAGAATAAACTAATGAAACATCTCCTTTGTATTCTCTATCTACTTCATTACATCCGGGGAATTTGTATAACTCAAAGTAAACATCCATAAACCTCAAATCTTCTCTTGCAATTCC
>Ga0208375_1003629_pt1 | contig 12910 bp, 18 predicted proteins | sample RifOxyD1_FD_184038 | JGI IMG/M metagenome (GOLD analysis project Ga0208375, IMG submission 184038) | Soil microbial communities from Rifle, Colorado - Rifle Oxygen_injection D1 (SPAdes) | ecosystem: Environmental > Terrestrial > Deep subsurface > Rock core/Sediment | place: Rifle, Colorado... | reverse complement strand
AGAGCAATGCGAGGTTTGACTTCTGCTGCGAAGAAATCCCGTGGATTAAGAAGCAAGCATCCGACGAACAAAGCGCGCCCAAGCCGACGAGCTGGTGACAGAAAAGGAAATTAAAATGCCTACATTTAGAGAAGACTTATTAAAAGAAGGAATTAAAAATAAATTTTATTTAAAGGATGACGATTATGTATACCAAGTAAAGGATATTTATTATGGTCGCAATTCCCACACAGGAGTGGAAGAATTTATTGTTGAAGCTATTGGCTTTTGCTTAGATGGAAATACTCAAAAACTATCAGGAGCACCAACCCATCATAGTTTAATAAATTGCATGAATAATAAAAGGTTAGACAATTTTATAACTCCTCCAAAAACAATATAAACCCTTTTTTCTTTTTTCAATTATGCAATTAAAAGGAAGTGATACCCTAAAGGGCACAAGTACAGAAAAAAATTTATTGAAATCTTTTGCAGGCGAAAGCCAAGCGCGGATGCGTTATACTTATTTTGCGAGTGTTGCGAAGAAAGAAGATTATGAACAAATTTCTGCGATTTTCACAGAAACAGCCGACAACGAAAAAGAACACGCCAAAATTTTCTTTGAATATTTAAATTCAATGAATGGTGAAGCGCTTGAAATTACAGCGTCGTATCCTGCTGGAAAAATCGGAACAACAGAAGAAAATCTCCTCGCTGCTGCAAATGGCGAAGAAGAAGAATGGGGTGAGCTTTATCCTGAGTTTGAGAAAGTTGCAAGAAAAGAGGGCTTCAAAAAAATTGCAGATTCATTCAAGGAAATCGCTGAAGTTGAAGAACAGCATGAAAAAAGATATAGAAAACTTCTTAGTAATATTGAAAATAAAACAGTGTTCAAGAAAGATGAAGTTGTGAAATGGAAATGTCGAAACTGTGGTTATGTTCACGAAGGAAAAGAAGCCCCCGAGGAATGCCCAGCATGCAAACATCCACAAGCATATTATGAATTGCTGTGCGAGAATTATTGATAAAAATGCTCCTCACAAACTCGTCGGATTAATCGCTTCGTGCTGGCTTTTCACACAGCACTTCGCAGAGACTTGTTAATGTCTAAAGATTCTAAAACTCTTTGGTTCAACTATTACAGTAATTTTATTGATTTAATTAGAAATTAATTTCTTAACAAATTCTTCGTGGAGAAATTTGCGTTTAGCAATTTCGAAACATATTATCTGAGCCGATAGGCGAGCAATTTTGAAATTAATCCAAAATTATTTAAACTTCTTAATCTTGATTTAATTAGAAAAATGGATAAAAAGATAATTTTAGAAATGTGGAAAACATGGAATTATTGTTATACAATTTCAGTTCCTTTATTTCTCATAATTCTAACTGCACTTTATTATCTTGATTATAAGCTTGGTTTTTGGATTTTGTTAATTGTTTTTGGAGTAAGTGTAATTGGTTCTAGTTGGAGAATGAGTAAATTAGATAAAATGTTATTAAAATGACAAAAAAATTCCAAATTTATAAATGTGAAATCTGCGGAAACATCGTCGAGGTTCTGCATGAAGGTGTTGGGCAATTGGTTTGTTGCGGACAACCAATGAAACTGCAAAAGGAAAATGTTATTGATGCTTCATTAGAGAAACATGTTCCAGTTATTGAAAAAAATGATGAAGGAGTTTTAATTAAAGTTGGCTCTGTTCCGCATCCGATGACAGAAGAACATTACATTGAATGGATTGAAATTTCAACAGATAAAGGGGAATCAAAAAAATTTCTTAAACCAGGTGAAAACCCCGAAGCCAAATTCCCTGTTAAAAAAAATGTCAAGGCACGGGAATACTGCAATTTGCATGGATTATGGAAAAATAAATAATTATGGAATTTCTAAAAGAGGTTAAATTAATTATAATTCATCATTCAGGAAGTTTGGATTCTTTTGAAAAAATAAAAAATTTTCATATTAATAAAAATGGCTGGGAAGATATTGGTTATCATTGGGTAATTGATAAAAATGGAAATTTGCTTGAAGGCAGAAATGAAAAATTTATTGGAGCGCATTGTCTTGGGCAAAACAGAAATTCCCTCGGAGTTTGCTTAATCGGAAACTTTGAATTTGAAACGCCGACAGAAAAACAAATACAGATATTGATTGAATTTTTGAAGAAAAAGATGAATAAATTTAATATTTCTTTAGAGAATGTTTTTGGGCATAGAAAGATTTCAGAAAAAGAAGGGATTTGTCCTGGAAGATTTTTGGATTTGGAAAAAATAAGAGCGAATTTGAAACAATAAGGTTAAAAATCCTTTTTTCTTAATTTTAATATGAAAAGAGTTGTGATTGAAAAAGCAAAATTAAAGAATATCCCTAGAATTGAAGAGATTTTTCAAGAGTGTTATGTAGATGAATATAAAACCCAGTATCCTAAATCAAGTAAAAAATTTATTTTAAATAAAATTAAAGATTCTAAATTAAGAATTAAAGGATTTAAAGAAAGTATTAAAGGTATAAGGAGGATTTTATTAGTCGCAAAAATTGATGGCAAAATTATTGGATTTAGTCAAGGAAGTATAAGTAAAGACGATAAATCTGATGGGAGTTTAGATAAATTATTTGTTTTAAAAAAATACCGAAAAAAAGGTATTGGTAAAAAATTAACAAAAGAATGTTTAAATTGGTTAAAGAAAAAAAGAGTTAAGGAAATTGAATATTATACCCTCGTGAAGAATATTGCTTCAATTAAAAATTCAGAAAAGCAGGGTTTTGAAAAATTCTGTTATATAATGAGGAAAAAAATAAAATGAGATATCTAAAACTTGCAGAACTTTATGAAGAAACTTCTTCAACTACAAAGCGTCTTGAGAAAACAGAAATTCTTGCGAAGTTTTTGAGTTTGCTTTCTCCTGATGACAGGGATGTTTTGTATTTATTACAGGGAGATATTTATCCTGAATACGACGAGAGAAGAATTGGAATTTCAAATCAGCTTGCAATTAAGGCGATTTCAAAAGCAACTGGAGTTGAAGGAAAAAAAGTTGTTTCAGAGTGGAAGAAAATTGGAGATTTGGGGCTTGTCGCAGAAAAACTAACCAAAACAAAAAAACAATCAACACTTTATTCACATGTTCTTACAACTCAGAAAGTTTTAGATAATTTGAGAAAACTGCCCAGCCTTGAAGGAAAAGGAACTGTTGAAAAAAAATTATCTTTGATAGTGGAACTTCTCACTTCGGCTTCTTCACTTGAAGCAAAATATCTCGTGAGAACTTTGATTGGAGATTTGAGAATTGGAATTCAGGAAAGCACAATCAAAGATGCAATGGCTGTTGCTTATTTTCCAAATGAAGATAAAAAAGAAGTTTCTGAAATAATTCAGAGGGCAATTGATAAGTCAAATGATCTTGCTCTTGTGTTTGATTTAGTTATGAAGAAAAATCTGAAAAAATTAGAACAAGTTGAACTTGAAATCGGAAAACCAATCAAAGCAATGCTTTGCAAAAAAGTTACGAGCATTAAAGACGGCTTTGAAGAAGTTGGAAAACCTTGTGCAATTGAATATAAATACGACGGATTCAGATTATTGATTCATAAAAAAGGAAAGGATATAGCCTTATTCACGAGAAGTTTGGAAAAGGTCACAAAACAATTTCCAGAGGTTGTTGATTATGTTTTAAAATATGTAAAAGGGGATTCATTTATCTTAGATTCCGAGGCTGTTGGGTTTGATCGAAAAACAAAAGAGTACAAGCCGTTTCAGGATATTTCTCAGAGAATCAGAAGGAAGTATTCAATTGAAGTGTTGCGGAATAAACTTCCTGTTGAAGTTAATGTGTTTGATATCTTGCATTATCATGGGAAATCTCTGATTGATGAACCCTTTAGCAAGAGAACAGAATTAATCAAAAAAATAATTACAAATTCTCCTTACAAACTGATTCATGCAAAACAAATTATAACTGGCAATGAGAAAAAAGCAGAAGAGTTTTACAAGAAAGCTTTGAAAGATAATCAGGAAGGAGTTATGATGAAAAATTTAGATGCGCTTTACAAACCCGGAAGAAGAGTTGGTAATATGGTTAAAATGAAACCAGAAGAACGAGATTTGGATTTGGTTATAACTGGCGCAGAATATGGAACCGGAAAAAGAAGCGGCTGGCTTTCAAGTTTTATACTCTCGTGCAGAAATAAAAAAGGAGAATATTTGGAAGTTGGAAAAGTTGGAACAGGTATAAAAGAAAAAAGCGATATTGGAATTTCTTTTGAAGAACTAACTGAAAAAATAAAACCTTTAATCATAAGTGAAAATGGAAAAACAGTTAAAATAAAACCTAAAATTGTCGTAGCTGTAACCTATCAGGAAATTCAGAAATCCCCTAATTATAATTCAGGATGGGCTTTGAGATTTCCGAGATTCACTGCGCTTAGACCAGACAAACATTTAAGTGAAATAACAACTATCGAAGAAATAGAAAAGGATTATCAAAATCAAAAAAGAAATTACAGATATGGATAACATGAATAAAAAAGTAATTTTATTAATAGGAATAATTTCAATCTTATCAATTTGTTTTATTAGCGCGTTCCAAATTATTACAACTTTTGAAGGGAAAACTTCTTTTTCTGTTTCTGGAACAGGGAATTTTGTTTACAAAATTAACATTGAAAACACAGATATCGGAAATGATCCTGGAATAAACAAGGTGGAAATAATTCTTCCATCGTCATTGAAATTTGTTGGAGAAACAAATATTACTGATTCTATTTACCAAAATTTTTCAGGAGCAGAAAATATTTTAGAATGGAACAATTACGAAAATTCCTTAATCGCGGAAAATGAAAAAAAATATTTTGGATTTACAGCAAATACCACAGAAATAGGAGAATTTTCCATATCAATAAAAGTAAGTAATTCTTCTGGAGAATATGCTTATGGAATTGCCGTCGACGTTGCTCCCTTGAGTTGCATCCAAAATTGGAGTTGCACTGAATGGTCTGAATGCCTCGGAGAAAGCAAAATAAGAACCTGCGTTGATTTTAATCTTTGCGGAAACGAATCAGAAAGACCAATTGAAACAGAAAATTGTTTTGCTGTTTGTGTTCCAGTTTATTCTTGCGGTGAATGGACGCCGGAAAAATGCAAAAAAGAAGAAATTCAGACAAGAGTTTGCGCAGACATTAAAAATTGCGGAACTGGCGAAGGAAGACCAACAGAAGAACGAGTCTGCAAAGCAAATTCAAAATTATTATTCATAATAATGGTCATAGTTATTTTAACTTTTGTTGCGCTCTTTACTTGGACATTAATTGATTTAATCAGAAGAATGAAAAACAGCGATTAATTTTTTTTGTTTAGCCCTCTTTTCAACAAGTCCATTTCCTTGAATTTCCCAAGTTTTGCATAAAGCCCAAGAAGTTTTGCTTTTATCGCTTTTTCATCGTCGCTGTTAAGTCTCATTTGAAGCAACCTCTCATAAATTTTTGAAGCATTATTCCTCTTTAATTCTTTTTCATAAATTCTTGCTTGATTCAAATAAAATTCCTTTAGCTGAAAAAAAATCTCCGCCCTCTGCCCGACATTTGAATAACTCGTAGCTTTTCTTATTGCTTTGTCGGCGTTCTCAAAACTGCCCATCCTAATATACAACTCTGCTTCTTTCAAATGAAACTTGATTTTCTCAGGATAAGTCAAAGAAACCAAAACCGCATTATCCAACATTTTTGTCGCGTTATCAAACATCCCCATTTTTTCATAAATCTCTGCTAATTTAATATATGAATATTTTTTCATATCCAGACTTAATTCTTCACGCAAGAATCGCGTTAGATAATCAATCTGGACAAAGTCCCCTTTTTGATTTAATATTTCTTCAACTTGAGACCTTGACATTCCTTTGTGTAACATAAAAAATAAAGTAATTGGGGATATATAAGGATTATCAATTTAAGGAGTATGTATTGAATTGTATTCTAAATTATTATGAATAACTTTATCTTTCTGGCGACTAAGACTTCTTTGTGAATTTACTTTCATTCTTTCTGGACCTTTTTTGAATTTTTCTTTTGGCGTCGCCGATAAGGTGTTTTTATTAAGTTTTCTTAAAATAATCCCCTCGTATTCTGCTCTAAATTTATCTAAATGCGATTCTGCCCATTTGATATAATCTTTTCTTGCTTCAGACAATTTCTCTTCTTCATGAAATTGGGATAAATGCAAATCAAAGTATCTTCCTGCATGAAATGAAACACTCCCATTTCCCAGTTTATAATTATTATCAAACATAGTTATTCTATAAATAAATTAGATTAAATTTATCTTTTTTCAGTTATTTCCGTGCACATACCTGCTGCAACAGTTGCTCCAGCGTCCCTAACTGCAAATCTGCTCATAAAAGGATTGTCCTTTTGTATTTCCAAACATAAATTTCCTTGAGGTCTGATTTTAACTTTCGCAGTGTCCCCATTCTTTAAGAAATCAGGATTTTGTTTTATAACTTGCCCTGACTTTGGATCAATCTGTTCAATTAATTCAACAAATTGACAAGGAACTTGCGCTGTGTGAACATGGAATACTGGTGTGTATCCTTTTGCTAATACAGTTGGATGATTGATAACAGTAATTGTTGCAATGAATTCTTTGACTACTGGAATTGGATGCGCAGCGTCGCAAACAACATCTCCTCTTGCAATATCTTTTTTACCGATTCCTCGAATATTAATTCCAACATTATCTCCTGCATCTGCTTGAGGAATTGATTCATGGTGCATTTCAATTGTTTTTAATTCTCCTTCAATTCCTTCACCAGTTCTGCCTGGAAGAACCTTAACCTTCATACCTTGCTTCATAATTCCTGTTTCAACTTTTCCAACAGGAACAGTTCCAATACCTGTAATTTCATAAACATCTTGAACAGGCATTCTCATTGGCAAGTTTGTTGGAGGCTGTGGCGCAGGGAACAAATCTAGTTGTTCTAAAATTGTCGGTCCCTTATACCAAGACATTTTGTCAGATTTCTTGAAAATATTTTCTCCCTTTAATCCAGAGCACGCGATGAATGGAGTAGTGTCCGGGTTAATTCCAACACCCTTCAATAATTTTCCAACATCTTCTTTAACTTTCTTATAATTTTCTTCCTTGTATTCAACAGCGTCCATCTTGTTAACAGCAACAGCGATGTTCTTTACACCCATTGTTCTTAGCAACCATAAATGTTCTGTTGTTTGAGGTTGAACTCCAGCAGGAGCAGCAATAACCAAGAATGCTGAATCCGCTTGTGAAGCACCTGTAATCATATTCTTAACAAAATCTCTGTGTCCTGGCGCGTCGATAATTGTGATTTGCCATTTTTGCGTCATAATTTTTTTGTAAGCCAAATCAATTGTAACTCCTCTCTCTCTTTCTTCTTTAATTTTATCCATAACATAAGCAAACTCGAAACCAACTTTTCCGTGCTTCACAGCTTCTTCTCGAAGTTTTTTCATTTCCTGTTCAGAAACAGCGCCGCTTTGGAACATTAGTTGCCCGACTATTGTTGATTTTCCTGCATCAACGTGCCCGACGAACACAACATTCATATTTGGTTTTTCTTTTGCCATCTTGATTGTAAAATTTCCTAAGAAATTTTGATATTCATTAATAAAAAAATAGGTTTATAAATATTTCGCTTGAAGTTTGAAAATTTGAAAGTTTATACGTCGAGATTTAATAATTGGTAAAGCATAGAAACTTTTCGGGAATTTTTTTGAAAATTTTTTTATTGTATAAATATTTCGTTTTTGTTTGAAATATTTTTTTGAAAATTTTCTCGTCGGAATAGAAGAAAAATTTTGTTGATGTAGAATAGTTAAGAAAGTTCTTTGATAAATTCCTTTAATAATTTATCTATGTATTCAACTAAACAAATCTTAATAAACTCTTTTGGATTTAATTTTTTATGAGTTGGCCTGATGTATCTCCTGGCGAGGTAGCTTATGAATCCGAATTATTTAGGTGGATTGAATCAGATTTAACGGGAAGAGTCGTTGGTTCTTTAGGTGAATTAAAAGAATTATTCCCCGAAGATGATTTGCATGGCGAGGTTTTTTTATCTGAAAAGAATGTTGATCGGAGGGGCATGAATAAGTATGATTTATTCTCGAGAAAATTAAAGTATCGTAAAGGGAGTTTTCTGAATTCTCAGAAAGATGTTGCGTATAGATGCCATGGTTGTGACAATATTGTAATCGGACCTCCTGAGTTTACAAAGCTAAAAATTCGGGCAGTCAGGGCAGATTGCTCAAGTTGCTATTATCCTTTAATTAATCAAAAATTTGAATGGGTTGATTAAGAATATCCCAAATCCACAAAACTTTTTAATACTTCTTGTCCTCGGAAAATTATGGTTGCAACTATTCAAAAAATAATTTTGAAAACAGGCTATGAACTTCCTGTTGTTAGTTTTATTGAAGACTTGCTTGAAAAGAAATATCATCCAAAAGAAGATGTTGAATTGCTTCAAGCAGTAAAATGTTATAACCCGGAATTAGAAGTTTTGTATGCTTATTACAGCGACGGAGAATTAGTGGATATAATTAAAAGAGAATTAAATTGTCTTGAGACACAATTGATTGTTAAAAAAATGTTTAAGGGGAATTAATATCTTAAATAAATTTTGGGATTCAAAACTCAGAGAATTCAATGTTCTTAAAGAATTTTCTATTTATTCCTTCCCAAAAACATTTATTATTTTGAGATTATTTTTTATTTTCTTTTTTGCTTCTTCTGAACCTGCATTAATCGGAGCTAGACAAATTCTTGGAACAAAACTAATTAATAATTTTGCTTTTTGTTTTATCATATAATCTAAAAAGGGAACATATTTCCAAAACAAGATTCTATTTTATAATTATTTCTATGTTAAAGAATACATTTATTGATTCTCACTCAATCCTTTTCTGCTACGGATTTTTCTTATCACATCTTGTTGCATTAACGATGGAAGTTTTTCAAAAAGCTGGTCAAGGAGAGAACTTGTTCCTCTTCCTTCTGTCGCGCTTCGCAAGTCACTGCTCCATCCAATCATTTCAGCGACGGGGATTTTCGCTTTTATCTGAGAAAGATTCCCTTCCTGAGTCATGTCAAGCATTTGCCCTCTCTTCCCGCCGATTAATTTCGTCGCTGCTCCAATGAATTCTCCTGGAACTTCTATAACATGGATTTGAATTGGTTCCAAAATTGAAGGCGAAGCGCTTTTCATTGCGTCGTAAATTCCTTCTCTTACTGCAGGATAAACTTGCGCAGGCCCTCTATGAATCGCATCTTCGTGAAGTTTAATATCCATCAAAGAAACTTTCATTTTTGAACACGGCTCTCTCGCCAAAGGTCCTTGGTCAATCACCATTTCAAATGCATCCATAACCATTTCAATAACTTCTCCGATGTGAACTTCTCCGCGCGTCTCATCAATTAAAATATTTCCTTTGTAAACATCTCGCAAACTTCTTATCTCGTCTCCACCCCATCCGATTTTCGCAAGCGTATCCGCAATGCTCTGTGATTTTTTCTTTATTCTTCCCTCGGATAAATCCCCTTTCTCAATAAGTTCATCAACCTGCGAGTCAAGCGGTTCAACTTTCATAAAAAAACTATTGTGTTTGTTTGGGCTTCGTCCTTCAAATATTTCTGATGGCTTAGCAACAGTTTCTCTGTAAACAACAATCGGAGCAGAAGTTTTAACCTCAAGACCTTTTTCGGTTTTAATTCTGTTCTCAACAATTTCAAGATGAAGTTCTCCCATTCCAGAAATCAAACTCTCGCCTGTCTCTTCATTAATTTCAATTTTTATCGACGGATCTTCTTTAGAAACTTTTCTTAGAACCTCAATCATCTTCGGCAAATCCGCTGTTTTCAGAACTTCTATGGATTTTGTAATAACTGGTTGGAACAAATGCTTTATCTCTTCAAAAGGAGTTTCTTCTTTGACAGTTATTGTTTCTCCGACGTCAACATTCAATCCAGAAATCGCAATAACATTTCCAGCTGGCACGCTTTCAAGTTGCTCGGGCTTTATTCCGTTGTAAACTAAAACCTGCTGAATTTTTCCCGCCCTCTTTGCATTGTTGCAGTAAATTTCCATTCCGCTGTGTATCGTTCCAGAATATAATCTTCCTGCAGAAATTTCTTTTCCAGAACGCGGGTCAATAATAATTCTTGTAATCACAAAAGCTAATTCTCCTTCTTTATTGCAACTCATCAAATCTTTTCCAAATTGACTATCTAAATCTCCTTTCCATATTTTTGGAATTCGGTATTTTTGAGCTTCAATCGGATTAGGCAAATGTTTTACAGCCATGTCAAGAACAACGTCAAACAAAGGCGCATTTTGCCAAACCCATTTGTCTCTTTCCTCAGTTGTCAAACTTCCGTCGTATAAACTGTAAATATCTTTGAAACTAACATTTTTCTTTTTCATAAAAGGAATTGACAATGCCCAGTTTTCCCTCGCTGAACCAAACGCAACACTTCCATCTTGAACATTCACGTAGCATTTTGGAGCAAAACTTTTTTCAGCAATCTGATCAACAAGATGATTAAATTTTTCAATAATCTTCATAAATCTTTCTTGCATTTGTTCGGGTGTAAGTTTGAGTTCATTGATTAATCTATCAACTTTATTTATGAACAAAACTGGCTTAACTCTTTCTTTCAACGCTTGTCGCAAAACCGTTTCTGTTTGAGGCATGATTCCTTCAACAGCGCAAACCAAAACAAAAGTTCCGTCGATGGCGCGCATTGCTCTTGTAACATTCCCGCCAAAATCAACATGCCCTGGCGTATCAATTAAATTAATTAAATATTCAGTTCCTTGATAAGAGTGCGCCATTGAAACATTTGCAGAATCAACTGTCATCAATCGCTCCTGTTCATCAGCGTGTTGCCACGTCGCCATTCCGCCTTCAAGGTCGCCTGCATTTTTCGCAGCCATCATTCCCGCAGCAGCAAGAAGATTATCTGTAAAAGCAGTTTTCCCATGATGAATATGCGCGCTCGTCGCTACATTGCGTATGTTCTCTTGCGTCGACGTCAGTCGTTTAATTTTTTCAAAACTTGTTTCTTTCTCTGCCATATTCTTAAATTCCCTAAGAAATTTTATAATAATTTAATTGCAGAATTGGTTTTTAAATTTATTGCTATGTTTCAGAATTTTCAAAAAGGAATTGAATCATCCTGAACTGCAAAAGTGATATCGCAATAAACCCCTTCTCCATCCCCCCATGCAAAGCATTTGAATTCTGGGTCAAGAATTTTATTTTCAATAAGAAAAAGATTATCGGCTTCTTCAACTTTCGTCCAATTAGGAAAATTTTTTCTCGTTGCTGTTTCCAAATTTTTTCTAATCCATTCATAACTATGTTTTCCGTCAAAGAAAATTTCATAGAAACCAAAGAAATTATCTAGAACATTTAAAGTTATAAGTCTTGCATCTTGAATTTTCCCCATAGCTTCTCCAATATTGTAATATTCTTTCATTGATTGAGAATTTCTATAGCCAAGCAATTTAGCGCTTTGAGTCAAGGTAAATTCTTTAAGTTCAGGCGTAACTGCTTGATAAATCCTAAAAAATTTTGTCAGACCTTCACTGTGTGCTTTATCACTTAAGGTGTAAGAAACATCTGACATTTCGTCAATTATTTTCTCCAGAATTTCTTCTTTGTTCATGATTATAAATTTTCTAAATCCTTTTTAAGAATTATTGTCTTCAAGAATAAATAATTATCTCGCTGAATCTGCTTGAGCTTCTGATTCTTTCTTTTTTCGCACTGCAAAACTATCCTGATTTCCCTCGCTAGCCATCACAATTTCTTCAGCAAGTCCCTGAGCAATTGTTTTTTTCTTATTGAATGCTTTATCTCCTGAGCCTTGAACAATCCATCTCAACGCAAGGTTAACTCTTCTTAACGGAGAAACATCAACTGCCTGCGGATATCTCGCGCCACCGTATTCAATAACAGTGATTTCATCTCTTGGAGCTGAATTCTCAATTGCTTTTACAAAAACAGCGACGGGATTTTTCTTTGTCTTGTTTTCAATTAAACTAAATGCTTCAAGGATTATTCTTGTATTTTTTGAATATTTCCCTGTTGAATGCCCAAGCATAATTTTATGTTTTTTTCCGCGATGCCCCGCAACAGCAAGACGATTAATCAATCTCTCGACAATATTAACCTTTACCTGCCCGAATTTCTGAACATTTCTTCCCTGACTTTTTAGAATTAATTTTGGTTCAAGATTTATAGCAGACTTCAATCCAATATCTCCCACTTTTATTTCCGAAAGATCATATAAATCAAAAATTTTGAAATTCATTTTATTTCCTTCTGTCATTTTAATTATTTGCTTCTTGAAGTTCATTTAATTTCTCTCTCAAGGAATTGATATCGCCATAATTAGAAAGATTATATAACATATCTTTCCTCCCCCCATTTCCATAGAGTATTGTGGCAAAGAATTCTGAATTTTCAATCCCAAAAACAAATATGTTCTTTTTATCAGAAGGTGATTCTTTGATAATCATCAGAAATTCATCTATGTCTAATTTTCTATCATATCCAACATCAACTCCAGTTCCACTTCCAAGCCCCATTTTATCTTCTACCTTTCTCAATCTTTCCACTAACTAATCTTGATAATGGTTGATCATTTACTTTAATTACTTGAAATCTGATTCCACGAATATCTCCTTTTGCTCGTCCCTGTTTTCCGCCGATTCTTTCAATCATAACTTCGTCGTGCTCGTCGATAAATCTCTGCGCTAAATTTCCAGGGATGAAAACTCCGACGCTTCTTCCGTTTTTTGTCAACTGAACTTTGCAACATTTTCTCATCGCTGAATTTGGCTGCGCTGCCTCTTTCTGAAATTTAGAAAGAACAATTCCTTTTGCCTGGCTCGC
>Ga0208375_1003628_pt1 | contig 12915 bp, 11 predicted proteins | sample RifOxyD1_FD_184038 | JGI IMG/M metagenome (GOLD analysis project Ga0208375, IMG submission 184038) | Soil microbial communities from Rifle, Colorado - Rifle Oxygen_injection D1 (SPAdes) | ecosystem: Environmental > Terrestrial > Deep subsurface > Rock core/Sediment | place: Rifle, Colorado... | reverse complement strand
GGCCCAGTTAGTAAAATGGTCATCGTCAGTTCGCTAAAAGTAGGCATAAAAACCAGAAAAAAAGAAGCAACTAATGAGGGAGTCAAAATGGGAATCCATATAGTTTTAATGGTGGTCCACCAATTAGCTCCCGAAATACGTGCAGCTTCATGCAAGCAATCATGTATCTGTTTTAGACCATCGCCAGTGGTTCTAACTGCAAAGTTTAAATATTTGGCCACATAGGCCAGGGCAATCAAGGTTAATGTATTATAAAGGGAGATGGGAATACCGAGGATACTACCACTAAAAGTAATAATTAAGGCCAACGCAATAACTGTACCGGGAGTGGCGTAGGGAAATGCTACAATAATAGAGATCAGGGATCTGCCTTTAATTTTGGTTTTTTGTTCCAGATAGGAGAGAAATAATCCAAGAATGGTAGCAATGCTTGCGGCCACCAATCCGAGTTTCAAGGAATTCATGAGTGCCCTGGGGGTTTCCTCGACTTCCGAAAATATTCTAATAAAATTATCCATGGTAAAATTATTGAGAGAAATTTCTCCTTGAAGTTTGCTGAAAGCACTAATCGCTATGGCCGTGAGAGGTAAAAAAAGAAGTAAAAAAAGAATCAAACAAATCATCGTAAACAAAGGCCACTTGTAATTACCAAGAGTAATCAGACTAGGTCTGGCAGTTTTACCACTGACCACTTGAAATTTATTTCTAAGCATTAAGGCGTTTATTATGAGAACAATGATTGCTATTCCAAGCAAGAGAAGACTTAAGGTGGCCCCAGAATAAATGCCATTGATGGTTCCCATTTTTTGCAGGGTGAAGATTTTGGTGGTTATCATATAGATGCGGGCGGGATTTCCAATCAAGGCCGGAATGCCAAAACTCGCAGCAGATGCAAGTATGACTAGAAGGATACCACTTAAAAATGACGGAAAAACTAGAGGTAGAGAAATGTGAAAAAAAACTTTCAATGGACTGGCTCCTGATAAGCGAGCTGCTTCTTCCAAAGATGAATCCATGCTATCTAAGGCGGATAGTAAGGAGAGTAATATATAGGTATAAAAAAAACTGCTCATGGCCCAGATCAGACCAACGTAGGAATAAATATTGAGCAGGGAAAATCCTAAAAGTTTATTGATAAATCCAGTTTGCGGGTTAGCTAGATAAATCCAAGCAATGGCACTAATGAACGGTGGGATGGCATATGGGAGACAAAAAAGTGATCGCAGAATTTTTTTGCCGGGTAAATCAGTTCGGGTTAAAGGCCAGCTTAAGGTAAGAGCAATGAGGGTACTTAATAATACCGTACCTAAACTTATAATAAGAGTGTTGGAAACGGCCGTCAGCGTGGATGAGTTGGTAAAAAGGTCAATCATGGAACCTGTGTCAAAGTTAAAGAAAATTTTTCCGACAAGTACACCAAAAGGATATACACAGATTATGAAAAGAAAAAATAAAGCGAAGCCGAGGATAAGGATTTGCATTATTCAAACATGATTTTGGTAAATTGCTCTTTTAAGCTATTTCGCTCAGTCATGGTTTTTTTAAGAAATTCATCACTCCACTTGAAGGAAGAATTTCGAAGCATTTCTAGCAAAGGCGCACCTTCAGGGGCCTGGAATCCTGGAAGGGGAGAGTACATATATGAGCGAATCGCCGCATCTTGACCTTTTTTAGTATACATCCAATCTATGAAGCGTTCTTTTAATTCACTAGGTCCTTCTTTTTTAACAATGGCCATGATGTTTGCATTAAAGATGACACCGTCTTTGGGATAGATAGTCACTAGTCGCTTGTCTTGTTTTACTAAACGGAGAACATTTTCCAGCAGAACCTGGCCAACCGCTCTTTCGCCATTTTGTATTCTTCTGATAACGCCGCTATTTCCTCCTTCGGAAATAGTATTATTTTTTCTAAGCGCTTGAATATAGTCCCAACCATATTTTTCTACCAGAAAGGCCAAAGTGGTAAAACTGGTTCCCGATGCTAGTGGGCTGCCTGTGGTATATTTATCTTTCCATTTAGCTTCCACCATTTCACTAAACGTTTTAGGAGCATCCTGTTCATTTTTAATCATTTCATTGTTGTAACAAAGCACCATAATAGGAAGAGCATAAGCTGCATAAAAATTTTGTGCATTTTTTAGATCGCTTGGAATATTGGCGGCATTAGTTGACTGGTAAGCATGCAGCTTTCCGCTAGTGGCGAGATCTTCATACCAAAAGCGATCAGAGGAAATGAGTATGTCAGCTTTAATTGAGCCGGCCATTAATTCGGCATTTACTTTAGCAGCAATTTCTTCAGAACCTGCTTGATACCAATTAAATTTAACTCCAGGAAAATCTTTTTCTAATTCGCGGGTCAAATCAGCCACGGTATCCTTGTACATCGAGGTGTAAATCCAAAGCGCTTGTTGGTCATTCTTGGAGGAGATACAGCCACTAATAAACAAAAGTACTAAGAATAATCTCATCATTAAAACTCCTTACAAAAAATGCTTTGAATTATAAATCTAATCTATACAACTTAGCCTTGTTTCGGCCAGAGAAAACCTTATCTTTAAGGTTAGAAATTTGTTTTGAACAAGACGCACAACGAAATAGTTTTTGAATTCAGTATTAATCTCGGGGATCATGTTTGTCTGCCAATCTAAGAGGTGCAATATATCGTTTTCTTCTCTCAAGAGGGGAGGCCCTTGGCACGAACTGCAACGGAGTGATGACCTATATATCGCCACTACTTTCGCGCGGGTAGAAATAGGTGATGCATCTACATGGAAAACCACTTCCTGTGGGCTAACTTTACTAATAATTATACCCCATTTAGCAATCAAAACTTCGCTGTTTTTATAAATCAGTAATGAAAAGACTACGCAGCTTAAAAATTTTATCTGGTGTTTTTTTATAGTTGAGAGTGTTCATATAGATATTTCTTTTTTCCTTTGTCGGATATTTTAAAGTATATAGATTTTTATCGGTGACAAGGTATGAGGGAACCACTGCAATACCTGCACCTTCTTCTACCATTTTCAGTAGGGCCAAAATGGAATTTACTTTGATATGGTGGAATTTATTCTTTTGAATTTTCTTATACAAAAGATCAGTCTCTCCATGAATGATCAATCGATGATGCTTTATTTCATCAAGACTAGAAAGGTGTTTACTTGAGATTAATACATAATCTTCTGAAAAAATTTTAAGTGAGCTTATTGTTTCGGTTTGTATATTATAGGTTGTAAAAGCACAGTCAAGTTCACCGCTTGCAACTTTATTAATAAGGATACTGCTGGTAAGGAGCTCGATTGAAATATTTTCAAAAATTGTACATAAATCTTTTATTTTTTTTGCAATCTTAGTATGAAGCCAACCTTCTATGGATCCGATACGAATACTAGGTTTACTTTTTTCAAAAAAGTCTTCTTGTATCCACGAAAAAAACTCTTTAGCCTTTTCATAAAAACGATAACCGTTTTGCGTTATAGTGACTGCTCGTGGGGAACGAATCAAAAGAGTGGTTCCAAGCAATTCTTCCAAAGACTCAATCTGTCTACTTACTGAAGGTTGACTTAGCCCAAGGCTTCTTCCGGCAAGTGTGAAGTTTTTATATTTAACAACTTCAATAAATGTTTTAACTAGTTGTAAATCCATAATTTAAGATACAAATAACAAATTATAAATATATATATAATTCATTTCCATTATTTTGAAAATGCCTTATTATCCACCCAGATAAAAATTACTGACCAACGTAATTTTAAATTGAAGGAGGATCAAATGAAAAAAATAATTGCATTAACTCTTGCTTTAACTTTTTCTCTTACAGGACGGACACTTTCATTTAATGAAGCGGAGACGGCAGCCCAGTATTTAAATGTTGAATTTGTTATATTGGAAAAGGAAAGCAGAAAATCCTATTTCTATATCACAGAAATTGAATATGCGCCTGATGATGTCGAGGAAGAGTATCCATGTTTCAGGGGAGTAGTGGTTTCCAAGAAAACCGGTACCGTAGTTGATCCATCAACTGATGAAGGTATCATTACTAGTTTTCCCTACTCAGACACCTTTTACGACGGATTTGTTGTTATCAACTGTGCGGACTAGTTAATTTTAATCCTTACAAGAACGGGTTTTCTAAATGCATTTCCAGTTTATCCAATGAACCATTCCATCCTTGAGTCATACTTCCACGAGCTGACATGAATGCTTCAAGTTCAGCAGACGTATGATTATCGACAATTTCAGATTTTAAAGTTATTCGAGTAATAGCGGCTTCTTCCTCGGTAAACGTCACAGAAGTTAACCATTTAGCAGGCCATACTGGTGCACCGGGGTGCTTTGCATTTTGCCCATTTTCATTACAAAACTCTTGTATAAATGAAATAAACCCAGGTCGTATTATTTTTCTATAGGTCGATCGTCCATAAAATTTTACTTGGCTATTTCCCATTTCATAAAACACACTATTACCAACTTCAACTTTTCCTTCAATTATTTTCATATTAAATCCTGTCGGTGTTTGCCACTTTTCAATATAAGCTGGATTAGTAAACATATCAAAAACTAAATCAATTGGTGCCTCGAATGCGCGACTAAGCAGGAAAATGTTTTTATCATGACATTCTTTATCAAGATATTCGCCTAAGCGGTCCCAAGTTGATGTTCCGCCAACTTCTTTAATAAACGCACCTATTTCTTTTGCTTTTTCCGGCGACTCAAATGTCATAATCATCTTCATGGTCGTCTTACCATTACTCTCGCTAAATAAAACATTGGCCCGAAATAATGCTTTTTGATTTTCATTAGCACCGTGATCATATTCAAGGCGCTTTAATGGTTCTATGACAAAGTATGTGGTAATATTTGGATAATCGACACCATCAGGGCCATGCATAGTATAAATCCACTTACCGCCAGGCCGTAAGTCTTTGCTTTTTGTTGTTATACTAAAGCCTCTCGGGCCCCACCACTTAGATACTTTATTTAGATCAGTCCATGCATCCCAAACTAATTTTACAGGAGCATCAAAAATTCGAGTTAAGGTAAGTTCATTTGAATTATTTTTTGGCTTCATTATTTTTCTTTCCTTTTTTTGTTGTCTGTTATTGTTTTTAAATATTTATCTAAACGGTCAAAACTCTCTTCTCAAAAATACGATATTGCTCCATCCATTCAGTTGCATCATTTAGTGATCTCAACTTGTATTAAATTTCAACATAATTGCTCACTTATTCCGAGATAAGTAGTTATTTTTTGATAAGATCATTTTTTCTTTGGCATTTTCCTTTATCACAATTTGTGATCTCAAGATTGTTGCCAAATATATTGTAAAAATAGCTAAAACAAAAAATTGCACGCCTGGCATCGTGGATGATAACGAAATTTCGTGCCGACTATTTTGAAAAACTTAAAGACCAGATACTCCATGAACATTTTGATTCAAAAGAGTACTTGAAAGATGTGGCGGGAAAAAGCAGTGATGCCTTTAATTGGGATCAAGCTGCTTTTTCAAGTATTACTTTAAAATTTAAATTAGCTCTACGAATTTGTTCTTCAAGCAGAATTGAGATAAAACTTTCAGGGGGATAACCCAGAATTTTTGCAAGCGTTGTCGCCAATTCTATCGTTGCATCTCGCCTACCTTTTTCAATGTCACAAATAAGACCTTTAGAAACTTTTGCCTTATTTGCCAATTCCGTCTGCGAAACTTCATCAGCGCTTCTCAAAGAATAAAGCATTTTTCCAAATGTTGGTGGTCCCTTGATAAGAGATTCAAGAAATTTTTTTGCATTTTTTTTAGTACTCATGTTTATTCACCTCGATAATTTCTACAAATTCAATTTGTCCGTCACTATTTTCTATATAAATTGCCCGATAGGCTTTATTTAATCTTATGGAACGCTAGCCTTTTCTATCACCCTTTAGTGGTTCATCATGAAACCCTTTCGACTGACGTGTTTTTGAAAGACCAAATTCGGAAATGGCCCGAACCCAGAAATAAAGCTTTTCTTGGAGATTTTCTGGAATCTTCATAATATCTTTTTGAGCTTTTTTACTGATTTTTACAACCGTAATATCCATTGCCATACGGTACTCGATTATGAGTACTATGTCAAGTAAATTCGTTTCGCCATATTTCTCTTTTTAATTTTATTACTAGGTCATTTTTCCAAAACCTGATCAAATCGATTCGTTGATGCTAGTTTTTCTTTAAATTCAAGATGTAATTCAAGATTTAAAAAAAGAAAGACGATACGTTTCCCATGAGTAATTTAATGTTAACACTAATTTCACTCCTTATACTTTCTAAACATATTTTTGCAAATGAAGTTTTGCCCACCAATTACGTTTTGCAGCTAGGTCAGCTCACTAAAACTATTAATCAAAATGTTGTAGCTGGAAATTTATGTAACAACACTTTAGATTCTAAAGATAACAATGCCTGTCTTAGTTCCAGATTTCTTAATAAGGACGTTTTATATATTGGAGACAGTCATTCCAACCTCGAAAAGATTAACGGGTCTAAAATGGGCAACATCGTGGTAAAACAACTCAAGGAATGCGGAGCTCAAAATATTACCTATCGTGGAGTTTGTGGATCAAGTCCAAGCAGCTGGATGCCAGATTCAACGCCAACCTCCAGCTGTGGTGTAACCATAATGGGTCCTGATAAATTTGAAAATTTAAAAAAGGGTAGTACTGAAAATTTAACCATTCTACAAAAAAAATCCAACCCACAAGTGGTGATCATTAACCTCGGTGATAATATGATTTCTTGGAAAAAAAAGGATAATTTAAAACATGCCACTATTGAATCAAAAAACACAGTCGCCAGTGTTGTAAATAAACTGGTATCCACTATCAACAAGAATGTCACCTGTTTATGGATAGGTCCTGCTTATCACAGTCCTGGTAAAATATATTCCAAATCCAATTCAATCGTGGATGAACTTTACGATGCTATAAAAATTGGTATTGGTTCTCGCTGTACACTAGTTGATAGCCGCAGTTATTTTAAAGAAAGTAGACCCAATGATGGCTTGCACTTTACCGCCCCTGAATCTAAGCATTGGGGGGAAGAATTGGCCAATGTGATTAAAAATTTAGTTCCATAAACACAAACGTCCATATATTTGAAGTGACATAACGAAATTTTCGATAGCTAATCCCGTGCAAAGAAACCAGAGGTAAAAAAGGGGGAACTGTTTAGCCCCCCTAAAAAGTTATTAACTTTAAATTTTCTTATTACTTCAAATTTATAGTTGAATTAAGATGGATACTTCTGGATGAAGAACCGACCCATATCTCGTAGACCCCTTGATCAATATGCCAATTATGAATGCGGGGGTCAAAGTAGGCGAAGGATTTCTTATCCAGCTTTAGTGTTACACGTTGGGTTTCTCCTGAAGCAAGATTTACTTTCTTAAATCCTTTGAGTTCCTGAACTGGTCGATCAATGGATGGATTAACCGGTGAAACATAGAGTTGAGCAGTTTCCATACCGGCCATTGATCCAGTATTGGTTATCTCAAAAGACACCATGATTTCTGGCGCTTCAGTGGAGTTATGAATCACGTTGACGAAGAGGTTTTCGTAAGTGAATAGGGTATAAGAAAGTCCATATCCAAACGGAAAAAGTGGATCGATATTTTTGGTATCAAAATGCCTATATCCAACATAGATACCTTCTCGGTAGGTCACCTGATCCAAAACACCTGAGGAATCTTCTGGGTATGCACCGTAAGCGGCGGCATCCTCCCATTTTTTAGGAAAGCTGACAGGTAGTTTTCCTGATGGATTGACGACACCGGTAAGAACATCCGTAATGGCGTATCCACCTTCTTGACCAGCGTACCAAGCGTAAACGAGTCCTTTGATCCTATCGATCCATGGCATGGATACGGGATTACCTCCGTTAACGATCAAAACGGTGTTCGGATTTGCCTTAACGACTGCTTCAATGAGTTCATTTTGCTTTTCAGGTAAATCCATGGATGGGCGATCAAATCCTTCGCTTTCATAATTAGCAGACATACCTGCAAACAATAAAACCATATCAGATTTTGCCGCGAGTTTTGTGGCATCAGCGATTCCGTTAAAATTGGTCTGAATGAGTCCAAGGGATGCAACAGCATCTCCACCTTTCTCAAAGTATTCCACTTTGATCGAGTAAACATTTCCAGCAGTCATGTTGAGCTTGTACTGATAATCAGTTGGTCCTTGTTGAATCCAAGAGTTGATGACTATTTTGCCATCCACAAAAACGCGGATACCATCATCTGTTCTTGCTGTAAGTTCATATTCACCACTCCTTTGTGCTTGTAAATAGCCAGTCCATCTTGCTGAAAAATGATCCTTATTAATGAGAAGATCAGGAGAACTTCCTCCCCAGTAAAAATTAAGAAGGGGTTCTGTTTTTACAATTACAGGCTCGCCGGAAAGTTCCATGTTGTTAAAATATTCGGCCTTAAGACCATGGTTTTGGAGTTTTTCGTCGGTAAACCACATAGACGAAGGAATGGCCTCAAATTCATCCTTCATTCTAACTCCAGGAGCATACTGAATACGCACAGATTGCCCCAAGGCTAGATTCAATCCATCCAACGGAGTGATTATCCTGGTCGGATCTACTCTGGAACTTCCTCCACCACCTGTTCTTCCATTATTTGCTCCAGGTCCGATAACGGCAATAGAGCGAATACTTTCTAGGTCAATAGGGAGAATATTCTTTCCATTTTTGCTTTTATCATTTTTTAAAAGAACTATGCTTTCATTTGCCAATCTCTTGGCGATATTTAAGTGTTCAGGCGAACCGACCACTGAAAGTGAGGGCCGATCAGCTTCGGTACGATCAAAGACACCCGACTTAAACATAACTCTCAATATACGTTTGACTTTATCATTAATGGTTTCCTCGCTTACAAGACCGCTATGAATTGCTGGAAGAAGTTTTCCAAAATAAACTCCAAAAGGCATTTCTAGATCAAGTCCTGCGTTAGCAGCATTCACGGTACTATGAGTTGCTTCCCAATCCGAAACCACAAGACCTTTAAATCCCCAATCACCTTTAAGTGTCTTGTTAAGAAGATAATCATTCTCTGAGGCATATTTGCCATTAAGGCGATTATAGGAGGCCATAATCGTTAAAGTTCCTTCTTCTACAGCGGCAATAAAAGCAGGAAAATGAATTTCATGCATGGTGCGTTCATCGGCCACTACGTTGATGGTCATCCTTTTATGTTCTTGTTCATTAAGACCAAAATGTTTGGTGCTGGGGATAACTTTTTGACCTTGTAAACCTCTTAGATATCCTCTGGTGATTTCTGAAGTCAGATAAGGATCTTCACCAAAGCTTTCAAAGTTTCTACCACCAAACGGATGCCGACTAATATTAACACAAGGAGCAAGGAGGACATCTCTTCCTTTGGCAAGAGTTTCTAGTGCCATTGCTTTGGAAGCTTTAGAAACGAGTCCGGGGTTGAATGTTGCTGCCATGGATATTCCTGAAGGGAAGGCTGTCGATAAATTGTAACGAACCCCTACTGGTCCATCTGTCATCTTCATGGAAGGGATTCCCAGCCTAAGATTTTTTTTAGTGGCAAAACCGGTCTCGTCGCCACTTAGGAGATCGATTTTTTCTTCCAAAGTCATCTTGGCGATAAGGTCATTGACACGATCCTCTACTTGAGAATTTGGATTTTGATAGATCGAAGCAACTGATATTGATGGTTGCAGAGTTTTAAGGAGTATGATAACAAAAAATACTAGTAAAAAATAAGAGCATTTTGAAAACATGATTCACCTTCACTGAATAAGTTTTAAAGAAGGTAGTAGAGTAACCGCAATAAAACCGGTGAATCAAGAACAATTTTTAAGATAAATGAAGAAAAAAAATTTAAAATATTTGGAACGCTTTAGTAGGGAGGAAGAATCATGCTAAGACTAATGTTTGTAATTCTTGTTTGGGTTTTAAGTTTACAGGGGATAGCTAAAGACAAGGTGAAAATTGGGTTCGTTTTATCAACCCTTCAAGAGGAGCGTTACCAAAAAGATCAGCGCTTTTTTCAAGAGGAAGCTAATCGGTTGGGATTTGAGGCAGTTATGGTTTCTGCTGAAAATAACCCACAAACCCAAACTGCTAAAGTGGAAAATCTTCTCTCTTTGGGGGTTAAGGCCCTTGTTATTCAACCTGTTAACTCGCAAGCAGCTGCAAATTTAGTTAAACTCGCCCACGAAGACAAAGTTCCTGTAGTTGCCTATGACAGAATGATTGCAGATGCACCAGTTGATTTTTATGTTACCCAAGATTCTTTCCAAGTGGGAGTTCTCCAAGCAGAAGCAGCAGCTAAAGCAACCAATGGAAAAGGAAACTTCATTATTCTCATGGGACAGGCTGGTCACTCTGTCGCTAATGAAATCACCAAAGGGGTGAAATCTGTTTTTAGTAAACATCCAAAAATTAAAATTGTTGTGGAAAAAAATCATGAAAACTGGAGTGCTTCTCTTGCCATGGCCACTGTGGAAAACGCTTTAACCAAATACAAAAATGATATTGCAGCAATCATTGCAAATAATTCTGGAATGGCCCAAGGAGCTGTTCAGGCCCTTGAAGAGCAAGGATTAACCGGGAAAGTATTTGTGGCAGGAGCTGATGCTGATTTGGCATCAATTAAATATATAGTTGCTGGTAAACAACAATTTGAAGTGTTGAAGGATATCGCGCCCCTTGCGAAAACTTCTGCAAAAATTGCTTTTGAACTGGCCACTGGGAAGGTTCCTGTTACCAAACAAAAAACCATGAGTGGAAAATTTAGTGTACCTACTGAGGCCACTCCAGTTTATGCCATCAATAAAGAAAATCTTGAAGAGAAGATTTTTAAAACAGGATTTCATGATAGAAAAGCAGTCTATACTAAGTAAAAGGAAGATGAAGTGGAGATCGTTCGTTTAGAAGAGATTACCAAAACATTTCCCGGTGTTCGTGCTCTTGATAAAGTTTCTCTCGATGCTTGCGGTGGAGAAATTATGGCACTGGTTGGAGAAAATGGTGCAGGTAAATCCACACTGATGAAAGTGTTAAGCGGTACTTATCCTTACAGTGAATATGAGGGTAAAATATTTGTGGATTCTAAAATGGTGCAATTTAAGAATCCGCTTGATGCGGAGATGAGTGGAATCGCCATCATACACCAGGAATTATCCAGCTGTTCTCATCTGTCAGTTGCTGAAAACCTTTTTATCGGTCACTGGCCAAAGAAAGCGGGTTTGGTGGATTGGGAAAAACTACGCAGCGAGGCCCGTCACTGGCTCGATATGGTTGGACTTGAGTGTGATCTGGATGCCCCCATAGGTGAACTCAGTGTGGGTTCCCAACAGATGGTGGAAATAGCCAAAGCGCTATCTCGAGAAAGTCGTGTGCTCATTTTGGATGAACCCACTTCGGCCCTTACCGCAAATGAAGTTGAGCGTTTATTTGTTCTTTTAAAAAAATTACGTAGTGAGGGCAAGGCACTTATTTACATAAGTCATAAGATGGAGGAGATTTATGCTCTTTCTGATCGAATCACGGTTTTACGTGATGGCCAGACTGTACACACCGCTCTCACCAAAGATCTTTCTCAGGATGCTCTTATCGCTAAAATGGTAGGAAGATCGATTAATCGATTGTTTCCAAACGCTCCTGAAAGGATTTTAGGCAAGGAACTTATCAGAGTAAAAGATCTAAGAGGAGTGAACCTTCAAGGAAAAACTCTTTTTGGGCCTTTATCATTTACCGTTAGAGAGAAAGAAATATTAGGTTTTGCGGGATTGCTTGGAGCGGGGAGAACCGAACTCCTTCAGGGAATTTTTGGAGATCAAAATATCAAACTTTCTGGTTCGATTTATATAGATGGGGTTAAAAAACATTTTAAAAATCCAAGACAGGCCTGGAGAAATAAATTATCCTTTATCGCTGAAGACCGAAAACAGGATAGTATTTTTGCAAAAAGGTCTTTGCATGAAAATGTTTCTCTTTCAAGATTATCATCCGGAAAATTATTTGCTTGGATCAAGGAAAAAAAAGAGGCTTCACTAACTATGAATTCTCTTGAATCTCTTGCCGTCAAGACTCCAGGACCAGAGCAAAATATTGAAAATTTATCAGGTGGGAATCAACAGAAAGTGGTTATAGCAAGAGCTCTTCAGATTGGTCCCAAGATTGTCTTGATGGATGAACCCACAAGAGGAGTGGATGTCGGGGCGAAATACGAAATCTACGAAATCTTATTCAGACTTGCTACCGAAGGTAATGCCATACTCCTCGTCAGTTCTGATTTGATGGAACTGATGGCCTTGGCCGATCGGATGATCGTTTTAAATAAAGGTGCTTTTAGAGGTGAACTAAGTAAGATTGAATACTCTCAAACAGAAATAATGAGTCGGGCCTTAAGCTAAAAAAAATGGATAAGAATCAGGTGAGATATGAATAGTAAATTTTTAAGTAAGAATGGGGTATGGATTGGATTTTTTCTTTTAGCAATTATTATGACAATCGCGACAGGAGGAGATTTTTTTCAACCAAGAAATTTAACCAATCTGCTTAGACAAACATCGATTAATGGAATACTGGCAGCAGGCATGACATTGGTTATTTTGCTTGGAGGCATCGATCTCTCTATCGGTAGTTTGGTGGCGCTGGCTGGAGTTACGGTGGGAATTTCGCAGGTGTTTTGGGGATGGGGTACAACTGCACAGGGAGCGATTTTATCTTTCGGACTTTCTCTTTTCGTAGGCCTCCTTGCTGGAATTGTAAACGGTGGTTTAGTTGCAGGACTTGGAATAGCCCCATTTGTTATTACACTCGGAATGATGGTCGTAGCCAGAGGACTAGCTTTGATATTGTCAAATGGCTCAAGTATTTCTCCCATGGGAGATTCAC
>Ga0208375_1003627_pt1 | contig 12915 bp, 9 predicted proteins | sample RifOxyD1_FD_184038 | JGI IMG/M metagenome (GOLD analysis project Ga0208375, IMG submission 184038) | Soil microbial communities from Rifle, Colorado - Rifle Oxygen_injection D1 (SPAdes) | ecosystem: Environmental > Terrestrial > Deep subsurface > Rock core/Sediment | place: Rifle, Colorado... | reverse complement strand
GGAGCGGGAAGTGTCTAAAATATACGAGGAAAAAATACATAAATGAGATTAACAAAAATCCTATTCCCAAACTTTTAAGCCAAAAGTTTTTCTTAATAAAATCCCAGACAAATAAGGTTCCCGAAGCGCTAATTAAGGCAACCGGCAGAAGTTGCGGAAGACTTCTCCAATTATTTATCTCTCCTTCAGTCATCGAAGCAACTAACGGTGAAATGATTAATAAAAAGTATATAAAACTACCATTTCCTTTGTAATGGTTTTTTAGTTTATATAAACCCCAAATGAAGGCAAAGACAAAAGGAGTTAGGAAAAAACCAAATTGGTACGGATTCTCTTTTGGTAATATTTTTGCACCGTTAAAGAATAAATAGTCCAAACTCGAATATGAAGAATATTTATCTAACATTGCCTTTAAAATTATTTGTCCTTTTTCGATTGGCTTTGGATGTTCGGCAAGCAGGCGCCTAATTGCAATATCCTTACTAATAAATTCGCTGCTCGCCCGACTCGAACCCATATTCTGGATAAAATTAACAAAAATAGGAATCAATAAAATCCCGAATAGTAAAATCGCGAAATAGTATATTTTCTTTTTCAAAATAGTCGTTCGATAAAAGAAAATTAATGAAAGTACGATAAGCGGCGTTAATATCCACTCCGTATAATACGAATATATTGATAGGGCAAAAGAAACAAAGCCTGCAACTGTCGCCCATTGTTTATTTTTATTTAGTCCGAGAAAGAAGAGGTAAATTCCCAAAACGATAAAAAACAGCGCGTAGTTTGATTCCAGTGCCCAACGAGAAGCAGAAAAATGCCATGGGGAAACTGCGAGCAAAAATGAAGTTACCAGCGCAAGTTTATCGTTTTTAGTTAACTCCTTAACCAAAAACCCGATAAAAATAATTGTTAAACTGCCCAAAATTGCCGAAGGAAGTCGGACAGCAAAGTCATTATTGCCAAAAATCACTATACTTGCTAGAGGAATATAAACTGCTAATGGTGATCCATATCCGCCATGAGATTGCCATAATATGGGCAAAAATTCATTACTCCCATCTTTTAGTGTTTTAGAAATTGAATAAGCAGCGTAAGCTGCTCCTATCTCATCGTTGGAAAGATGCGGAGGGGCCCAGTCCAGTTTAATAAAGCGTGCCGTAATAGCTATAAAAATTAATATCAGTAAAATTTTTTTAGTAAACATAAAGTCTCTAAGGACTGGTTGCAATCACTATGCTAAAAACAAACAAGGCAAGATATATTATTTTATTTACGGAATTTAAACCCCTGAGTACAAAATAAATAAGAAACGGGGACAAAAGAAGAAAAGTATTAGTTATTTCTACTGACCGCGACACAACCATACTTAGCGAAATTAGCAAGATGCAAAATATTAGTAACTTTTTTGATTTGTTCCAATTTTTCAAATCTAAAGTTAATCCTTTTACAAGAGGATAAATATTAGCAATCAATAATGCTTCATAAAGATTTTTTAACGTAAAAAGGCCGGCCATTTTCGACAACATCACATACAAATGGGCCGACGAATTAAATAATAAGGAGCGGATTATATAAGGCATATACATAGACTCTGTTTGCATCTGGGCAATATAAAGGTTAGTCCAATCATCGTTAATTATTAAAAGAAAAGGCTGAAGAGAAAAAGGGGGGTTAATTAATCCGCTCGCATAAAGACTGACAAATAAAAGATAAACAACGATTATTAATATCGATATTTTTTTAAATCTGGTTGTTAAATAGAATAAAATTAGGCCACAAAACCCAATTGCGAAAAATAAAATAAGAATATCGTTTGCTCTCGTAAACAAAGGGATTGCTCCAATTAAAATAGCAAGAGGAGAACCAAGCTGTGGGAATCTGGTAAAAGATAATTTTTGATGGGAGAATTTTATATAGAAATAAATCGAAAAAAATAATAAAAGAGTATTTAAAACTCCAATTAATATATTTCCATGGTTAATAATATTTAGTGAAAAGGATAAAAGAAGTGTAGCTATAACCATATATATTTACTTACACTGAACGTCTGGCGCCTTAAGCGATCGGCATTTTTCTTTGGGATTTGTCGAATAACCAATTAAGGAAACCTCACCATCTAAATCCTTAATTTCGAATTCTAATTTTAATTTATGTTCGGCAACTTGATCTTGAGAAATCGCAAGTGTATCTCCAACCAGAATTAAGTCTTTGTAAACATCGCTGCCCCAATTGATAGGTCTTATCTCTACGTTGTCGATTTTATATGCCGTTTCATGCTCAACCGATGTGTAATATTTACTCAAAAAAGGTTGGCCTATTTCTTTTTGAAATAAATACGGATCATAGCGCCTGAAAAATGCAAATCTTAAACCGATTGATATGTCCCGCGAAAGATCAACGACAAACTTTTTGTCCGACTCGCTTTGGGTAATTCTTATTAGTTCAAGATTGGAATATTTCACGGTTTCCGACCTTTCAGATTTGTATAAAACGAAATAGTGCAGATAAAAATCAGTCAAAGAAAAAGCCGTCAGAGCCAATAAAATAACTAAAGCCAGATATTTTAATTTAATTCTATCTAAGATTTGCCAAAGCCCCAGTGAAATAACAATTGAGATAGTCCAAAGAAGGACAAAAATCCTTAAAGTATAAAAAGGGTCGGTGGTTAATGCTACAGGAATGGGGGCAACAATAAGAAGTATCAGTAAATTCTTTACAAAATAATCTTTACTTTTTTTGATTAAATAAGCCAGCCCAAAAAAATAAGGAATAACCATCCAGCTGTAAAAAACGCTTAAATCCGGCATAGACCTGGCTCCTTGGTCATCGGGATCAAAAAACAGATTGCGCGGCGAAAAATAAGCAAGATATTGGCTGGCAAACTCCCGAGGAAGTGAAACATCCCGACCAAAATAAGTTACCTGCTCAAGCCTTCGGCCAAAGGCTCCACTTTTAAGAATTGCCAGATGGGGTATTTGTGTCAGACCGTAAACTATCAAACCGAAAATAAGCCATTTTTTATTTTCCAAAAGTTTTTTACGAAAAATAAAAACAAAACTTCCCAAAAATAACAGACTGATTATTCTCTCCGAATAGTAAGCGTGGGTGGCAAGTCCGAAAAATAATGCTGCCAAGGGAAAAAAATAAGCTTTCGATATTGATTTAAGACTTAAATAAAATCCTACAATAAATAATGCCAGGGCCGGATTTGCTTCCGTCGCCATTCGGCTGAAAAATATTGCCCAGGGAGATATGGCAACTACTAAACTTGCGACAAGTGCAAGGTTGTCTTTTTTGGTTATCAGAAATTCTTTTACGATTAGGAACGTAAAAATAACAACTATTAGTCCGGAAATTGCCGTCACCGCCTTGACCGCAAAAATAGTCGGCCCGAAAATTAAAATAGGTAATACTGTCAGGTAGGTATAGATTGGCGGTTGATAGGAACCAAAGGATTTGAAAATAACAGGAGTAACCATTCCATACCGATCCTTTCCGGTTTCGAGCAAAGAATAAGCGTTATACCCTTCCGAAACTTCATCTATATTAAGACCGGGCGGGATCTCGCCAAGTTGCCAAAACCGCAAAAACCCTGCCAGGGCAATAATGAACAGAAAAATTAATACCTTAGTTCTCATGAGAATCTATTTATCACCTTAAGTAAACCCAAATATAGTATTGATATCATAAATGGAAATATCAAAATCGGTCCAAGCCGATACCCCGGAAAGATAAAGCCGCTCACAATAATAGAAAGAACAAAATAACCAATTAAAAAATAATGTCTGCCCGACAATAAAACTCCAAGCCCGATTAGGAAAAACGGCAAGGCAATAAGAGGGAATTTATTAAATTCATCTATCCCCAACCTCTCCCTTGGATGGCTTGCAAAAAAATAGAGATTTGGATCCAAATTGTAAGCCAGATTTTTCTCAAATCTGGACACATATGGAGAGATATTTTTGTGCAAATAAATACCGATTCTGTTTCGATAGAGCCTACCCAAACTTTGGGCATAGTATTCATGTCGATTTTCCAATTTATCATTCTCAAGCGGCGAAACATACAAAAGGTTGGTATCAAAACTGGTTTTCAAAAGAAAAATGCTTAAAAGTATGAAGAAGATTAGACTTAACCACTTAAGCCGTAAAACCAAAAATATGCTAAGAAGTACTAAGATAATTGCCATGCCGGCCGATTGGACAAAAATTCTCCAAATCCAGAAATTGGTAATACTTATTAAAAGAACTAAAATTATTTTTCTCATTTTAGTCCTATGGCGTAAAAAGCAGGGGCAGTTGTTTTAAAGTAAAAAGTTTTTAGAATTTGCGCTTCCTGCGTGATGGTCGGCGGTAAACTCCAGGGACTTGCAATAATCAAAGTATTCTTACGTTTCATATCCTCCGGCCAAAAAACCGCACGGATAGAATAATAATGCGCGCCGGTTCCAATCCATGGCGCAAATTCGCCAAACTTCGGGTCAAAGACAATTGTGTCATATTTATCATAATTTTCCCAAGCATACTCGGCTACTTCACGATAAGGATAATGCAAAGCCTCACTTCTCTCTATTGGATAATTTACGGTGTACCTTTTAACAAAAAATATAAAATTTGCCCCAAAGAGAATAAGGAGCAAAATCAAAGCAACTTTACCAAAACGCCTGTAAAACCAATAAACCCCGTAAGCTGCAACTATATTAAGCACTGTAAAGGCTGCAATTGTTCGATGCGGACTATAATCTTCAAAAGTTAAGCCGCTGGGAATAAAACCTACCAAAATCCAAAACAAAAGAAAAAGTTTCTCGCCTCGTCCTTCCTTTTCTCTTAAAAGAAAATAAATCCCCACCATAAGAAATGGAATAATAGCCGGGAAAAGCGGCCCGACATCCCTCTTTCCTTCGGTCATATTTAATCCGTCAAAAAATAAATGTTTGGGATTAAACTGGTTAATATATCTTTTTGCACTATAACCGACCACTGAAACAATGCTGGAATCCTTAAGTCTGGCGTCTTGGGTAATAAAAACGTTGGCCGAACGGTTACGGGTTGCAGGATTTACAAAAATCATATAGTAAAGCGGGGTGATAATCAAAAAGAAAATAATAATCGGTTTAACATTTAAGGTTTTGAGTTTTTTCCAAAAAATTACAAAAAAAGAAACCAATAAAATTGGGGTAAGAACTGCCTGGGCAAAGTAAACGTAAGAAGCAAGCCCCAAAAGAATGGCTCCCAAATAAAAAAACTTAATGTTTTTCGCATCTTTATATTTAGCCAGATACGTAAATCCAACAAGCATTAAAAGCACCCCGGCCTGATTCTCAAAACTTTTTCGAGAGTAGAAAATTTCAAAAGGGGAAATTGCGGTTAAGAAGGAAGCTGCGTATGCTATCCATTCTTTTTTGAGAAATTGTTTAACAAAGAAGTAAACTCCCAAAACCGAGAGCGTCCCAAAGAAAGCTCCGGGTATCCGAACCGTTACCTCACGCCAGCCGAAAAGCATATAAGAAAGTGCAGTTATATACGTGTAAAAAGGGGGTTTAAAATCATTGACCGATTGAAAAATAAAGGGGTAAGGATTGCCGTAAATGTCACGGCCCGTCTGGACTATTGAAATTGCGTCGTAAAGCTGGCTTACTTCATCATGCCCCAAATGGACAGGAAATTCTGCAAGTTTGTAAAATCTCAAAAAGGCTGCCAGAAGAAAAATTACGACTAACCATTTATTACGAAGTAACAAGCTTCGCTTATTCTTTAATATGAAATTCATATGTCCTTTCTATTGGTATTGGAAAAACTTTTTTTACTCTTTCGGCGTAGTCAAACCAGTAATCTTTTACAAAATAGAAATAATTAATGGCCATAATTATGACAAAAAAAATCATCCAAGGTTTTTTTGAGATAGAAAGAAAACCAACCGCCGAAATGATTGCATAAAAAGGCACAAGCGCCAAGAGCCTGCTGGCTCGATAAATATCCGGCACTAAGCCGAAAAGTATTGGGCTCAAAAAAAATGATAATAAAATTAAAATCTCAAATGGTTTTTTATTACAAAGTATTTTAAAGACACCAATCAAAAACAAAGGCAAGGTTGCGGCTAAAAACATACCAGCCTTACCCGTTGAATGATAAGCAGTTATATCTCCTTTAAAAAATAAAAAACTGAAGTCAAAAATGCTTAAGTACCTTAACAGAAACTCGTAAACACTTTGCGTTGCCCCGCTAAAATTTCCAAAGACTGCACTGGGGTAGCGAAAGTAAGCGACCAAAAGGAGCAAAAAAAACGGCGAGATTCCTAAAATAAAATATATCGATTGTTTAATATGCTTCTTTAAATAAATCAGGGTCAGAAATGTCAGAACAGGCACAATCAATCGCATGCCCAAATATGAAAACAAACCAATACCCAAAGAGGTTCCTCCCCAAAACAGATAGTAAGTTTTCTTAGTTTTTTCGAACTTTAAGGTTGTCCACAACCAAAAAAGTACAAACGGCAAAGGAGCAATATTTTCTAAGGCCAGGTGTGATTGAATCAAAACAATCGGGGTAGTTATTAAAATTAACGATGAAATCAAAAAAAAATTTGTCCCCATAAATTCTTTCGAAATTAAATAAAGAATCACCAATGCCACCAAGATAAAAAATATACTGGTGGCTCTTAATAACCAGTAAGAAACTCCAAATATTCTAAAAAATAGCGCCGTGGTATAAACAGTAACAGGCTGTTTCCAATCTGAACCCTTCGCGAATATAAAAAGCGGGAGAAAATTATGATTCTCGTCGGTTAAATTTCTGGAAATTAATATCGAATTATAACCAATCCCGGCCTCATCACCGTTAATCCCGGGTGGAACTTCAGTTATTTTATAAGTAAATAGTAAAAAAGAAAAAAGACAAACCAGAAGAAGAATGAACAAATTTTTCATTTCGATATTACAAGAGTATTTTTATTCACGCTTTTTGGGTCAATGTCTTTGATATCTATAATTTTTACATTTCCAAATTCTTTAACTTCACGGCCATATTGGGCAATTACATCATTTGGGTCGATTTTTGCATATACCGGATAGGCATACTCAATGTTGTCAATACTTTTTGACAAATAAATTGATTCGTATTTGTTTTTCTTTTCCATAGCCAAAAAGGAGGCTTTTTTCGCATCGCTTGACCAAAAGCTGGCAAACTTGGCAGGGGCAATGAAATAAATTCTGGCTAAAATGTATACACACTGTGTCAAAATAAGGAAAAAGGCTACCCCCAGAAACCGTCTTTCAATTTTTGTAAGGGCATAAGAAGCCAGTAGAATAAAGGGCGGAAGCATGAATGCGTTTCTTAATCCATGGGTTTCATCAAAAAGCATTGTTGCCAAGGGAACAATCAGTATCCAAAAAATAAGTAGTCCGAAGTTTTTCTTATTTTCCTTCCACAAGTTGATAATCGCAACAAATAGAAGTGGAAACTCTACGAGATAAAGCATTCCCATCTCACCCGGATTGTGCCTGGGATTTCCGTCGCCTCTAAGGTAAAGAAAATTCGGGGAAAGATTCTTTATATAGTTTTCTGAAAGTATTCTCGCATACTCTATTTGTTTATTAATAAAAATTGGTTTAAGCGGGTCCGGAAAAGTAGAAATCGTTCTTTCGGAATTAACCCTTTGAATAATACTCTCTTTCAGGTCTTTATTGGCAAAAATGTTTATGCTCAAAAATCGCTCCTCCGAATTGGAAAAAAAAGTTTCCTTTAAAGAAATTGCGCCAAAAAGCGCAAGTATGAGAACTGAAGTAATAAAAAGTTTGTTTTTAATAAAGTTCCTAAACCCACTCTGATACCAAAGAAGAATTAAAAATAATAAAGGTAAAGTAAGTTTAAAGGTCGGGTATGTATGTATAGCTAAACCCCAGGAAACCGCCCAAATTAAATAGAGCCAGTTCTTACCTTTTGCATATAAAAATGCAGTTACTCCTAAAAGCGCCAAAAAAAGAGCAAAGTGGGTTTCAAATCCACCTCGGGAAAGGTAAATTTCCCAAGGAGAAATGGCTGCAATAAAACTCGCAAGTAGTCCGACCTTTTCATTAAAAATTCTTTTTCCCAGAAAATAACACAATAGTATTATTCCCAGTCCCGAGAATAAGGATAGGGCCCTAACGCCCAAAGAGGTCGGACCAAAAAGAAAAACCGCCGGAAGAGAAAAATAGACATATCCTCCCGGAGTGCGCCCGCGCATTGGAAATGTAATCGGCAAAAAATGGCCTGTTTGGTCTTTCCCTGTCTTTAAAATCGAATAAGAATCATAGGCAAGTGTCAACTCATCTCCATACATTGGAAGCGAGTTTATTTTATATACTCTAAGAAAGAAGGCAAAAATTAAAATCGCCGCCAGGATGAAGAATTTTTTACCCATACTCGATTTTAGCACCACCCGTAGTATAATTTTAGTATGAACTTTCTTTGGCTTTTTCCGTTTTTATTTTCAATCTTTATTTTTTTTACAATACCCGGATTTATACTGCTTGACAGGTCGAACGCAAAGATTCCCTTTTGGCCAAAGATTTTCGGGGGAAGCGCTGTCGGTTATGTCGTCTTCACCTTAACTTCATATCTTTTTCTAGTTTTGCAACTTGATTTTTTAATCATCCCGACTTTTATTTTAGTAGACCTTTATTTCTTCAGGTCTTTTTTGAGAAACTCGCCGAAAAAGATAATCCCACAAAAAAATCTGGCAATTTTTGTGTTTATTTTCTTAATCGGAATAATTGGCCAACTTTTAATTATCGCTCCAAGTGGATGGAATGCCAATGGAGATTTACTATTCTGGAGCAGTCATGCTCATGACGGGTCGTGGCACATTGCGCTTATGAATGAGGTGAAAAAAGGATTTCCTTTCCAAAACCCGGTTTTTGCCGGCGAGAAGCTTGTAAATTATCATATTTTTTCAGATATTGCTCCAGCAATTTTTAATAAATATTTGGGGTTTTCATCCTTAGAATTATATTTTCGACTTTTTCCATTACTTTATTCATTGCTTCTTGGTGCTTTGGCTTTTATTCTGGGCAAATCTCTTGGGAAAACAAACGCTTCAGGATTTTGGTCTGCAATTTTTATTTACTTCGGCGGAAGCTTTGGTTATATAGTCAGACTCATCCAAGGGAAAACAATCGGTGGAGAAAGTATTTTCTGGACAAATCAAACACAAAGCTCAATTGGCAACCCTCCACAAATAGTCTCGCACATTATTGTTTTAACTTTTCTTTATCTTTTTATATACTTACTGGAAAACAAGAGTAAAATTTTATATTTAATTTCGGTTCTTCTTTTGGGCTCCTTAATTGTTTTTAAAGTATACGCCTCGATTGTTTTACTTGGGGCACTTTTTGCAACAGGAGCATGGCAGATAGTAAAAGACAGGAAATTTATGATAATTTCTTTGGCCATTTTGGCAAGTGTTTTGTCTTTAGTGCTCTATCTTCCTTTTTACGCGAAAACTTCTTCATTTTTGATTTTTCAACCCTGGTTTTTTATAAGAAGTATGGTAGTTGCAGACTCCAGACTTAATTGGCTTGATCTGGAATTAAGAAGACAGTTTTTTCTATCTTTAAAAACCTGGAAAGGCTATCTTCGGGTATTCCAAATTGAGCTGATTGGATTTTCCATCTTTTTTATTGGAAATTTGGGTATGCGTTTTATCGGACTTTTTGACTTTTGGAATTTTCTAAAAACATTTTTCAAAAATTATTTCAATCAGCTTTTCGTCCTGATAATAGTTTTGTCTTTAATCTTGCCACTTTTGTTCTTACAAAAAGGGGTTGCTGGCGGTACGGGTCAGTTCTTACAGTATTTCATTCTTCTTTTTGGAGTTCTCGCGGCTATTTCTATTTCCAGGTTCATGGATAAACTTCACAATATTTTCTTGAAATTTTCTTTGTCGGCTCTTATTATCATCCTTGCAGTTCCGACTCAAATAGGTCTGCTCCGAGAATTTTATGGCCGCTCTCCCTTTACCAAGATTTCCAAAGAGGAACTTTCCGCACTAAATTTCTTAAAGAAAAATTCACCCAAAGAAAGCGTCATATTAACACCCCTTTATGACCCCAACCTAGATTTAAAAGACAAGATCCCAAACATCTGGGATTGGTTTGATACGGCCTATGTTTCAGCCTTTTCGGAAAGAAGAACGTATTTTAACGACTACGAGCAAGTGGATATCATGGGCTATGATTATAAAGAACGGCTTGAAATTAAAAAAGAAATTTTTACCGAGACAGACCCTGAAATTGTCAAACAAAAACTTCTTTCAAGCGGCGTGGACTATCTCTATTTCCTAAAACCCATAACTCCCAAAGTAGACTTAAACAAAATCAATCTGACTAAGGTTTTTGAAAATAACTTGGTAGAAATCTGGAGTAGACCGTTCTAATTACCTCTAATTTACTTTTGGGCGTGTGGAAAGCAACAAAGGGAAGACCCCCTTCGACTTCCTTTTCAATTCCGTCGGTAAATTTCGCCCATTCCATCCAACTTAAAATGCTTTGGGTATGGTAAATATAGATAACCTCTTCGGCACCGGCTTCCGGTGTAACAATGGTAAAACGATAATCTTTATTCTTTGAATCCGGAATTTGGGGAAAAACAAACTTGACGAAATCTCCATCCTCCAAATTCTGGCCGTTAATAACTGACGTTCTCATTAGGTTGTCGCCCACATCATAAATCGACAAAGTTATTTGTTTTTTATTCTTCAAATTCGGGTTTCCTAGAGAAATTCCAATTGCCGAAAGATTATCTTCTTGGGAGATAAATTTTTGAGAAATTATTCTTTTACCATAGAGGCTTAATTTCTCATTAACGCTGTAACCCGGCTGGTCATTTGCCGGAATCATATCTATCGGCAGAGCAAAAACTCCGGGAACAACAAAAACTAAGAATAAGATTATAATCGTTGTTAACCAAATTAATTTCTTCACGTCTCCTCTTTCTTAAACAATTTATAGACCAAAACAAGGCTTCCGCCAGCTAATATCGAATGTAAAATGCCTTGTAAATTGTAAGGGTCGTAAAAGTTTTCCAATACGGCAAATGGCGTGGGAAGAAGGTCATATAAAGTGCTAAAAACCCTCAAAAGCCCAACGGTCATAAATCTGTCTTCGTATAAAACAGGTATTGCAAAAGCCAAAGTTGCCAGAATCACAAAAAGCCACTTTAAGCTTGGCCTTTTGACAATTAGAACCGCGATAAACGGTGCCAGCCAAAGAAGCCAGGCAATATGAAAGTGGGCAAATGAAAAAATCAATAGATATACTCCAACCCAGAAGTTGAATAAATTCTGCGCCTTATCAATAAAGGCTCCATAGAAAAAAAGAACGGATATTGCCAACAAACTCACAATAATTGTTTCATTTAAGCCGATATTCACGCCCGGATTAAAAACCCTCGTGGATAAACCCGACACCAAAGCAGATTGAACAAAAGCACCTGAGGCAAAGGGAAGAGAAATCAAACCAAAAATCGCCGGTGGAGTCAGCGCCAATAACAACTTCTCTTTCAAATTTCGACCATGAATAAACAAAAAAGGAACAAAAAGAAGCGGGTAAAGTTTAAATCCTGAAGCAAAACCAAAAAGGAGCGCGGCAGTAAAAAGCTTTTGTCTCGCAAAGCGAGATCCCGCTTCGCGGGATTTTTTGACAAATAAAAACGCTGCCAGTGTCAAAACTACCGGAAAAATATCGACATTGGCAAAAACATAAAGAAGAATTGGGGTAAAGGGATTAAATAACCAAAGGATAAAAACTTTCTTTTTGTTTTTCTCGTCAGCAAAAAACTGCATAAGAAGAAGGGCAATTACTATATCCAAAACAAGATAGGGAAGTTTAAGAATTAATAGATACTTAAAAATGTTTGGGTCGCGAACCATGGAATTTGACTCGGCATTTGCTAGCCAAGTATCAAATCCATTTCCCAGAATCGGCGAAACAATTGCCTGATACCCGCCCAAAACAAAATAGGTTAAAGGAGAATAAACAAATTCTTCTTTAAGGGGCAATGTTTTTTTGTTGTCAACTAAATAGTTGTAAATATTAAAAACGCCTTTCTTTAAAAACGAGGCTTGGAAGTTATATGTTTTAATATCCGGATGAAAATAAAAAGCAGCCAAAAGAAGTCTCAAAACAATCGCTAAAACTAAAAGTTTCTTCACACTATATATTATAATGTAAAACAAGTCATGGTAAAATGACCCAATGATAGAGAATAACAATTTAGTTAGCGCTTACGCTGGCGCAGAAAGGGAAAGAGTTACCACACATCTTAAACGGCTCCTTCCATATCTAAGACCTCATGGATTCACAATCGTAGGAGGACTGGCTATCAGGTATCACCTTTTATCTTATGGAGTCTCTTACCCCAAAAGGCCGTTTAATGACTTAGATATTATTGCCAAAGACCCCGATGTAGTTTCACGATCGGTTTCAAAGGATTTCCTGGTTTATCATTATCATCCAAAAGACCATTATCTTGCCTTAGTTGATCCAATTTCGAGAACAAAGGTGGATATATTCAATAGAGCACCGCACGAAACCATAAAAGTTCTCTTTGACAACAAAGAAGTAGATATGGCCAGCCTCGAAGACCAATTAGTACAAACTGTCATCGATACCTTGAAGGTTACTCAAGATTTGAAAGTAGATCCTAAACAATTTAGTGATGCCGAATTTATGCTGAAAGCAGCCGACATCGATAAAGCTAAAGGCATATGGCGACAATTTGCGCCTAAAGACTACCCCAAAGATTTAGTAGAAGCTTTTGAGCTAGCAAAAAGGATTTCGAAGAAAAAGCCTTATCTACTAAAAGAAAATCCCTTCAGAAAAGATAAACCTTATGAATGCCCTGAATGCCGAAGCACAAACGGATTTGAGATAGTTCC
>Ga0208375_1003626_pt1 | contig 12916 bp, 12 predicted proteins | sample RifOxyD1_FD_184038 | JGI IMG/M metagenome (GOLD analysis project Ga0208375, IMG submission 184038) | Soil microbial communities from Rifle, Colorado - Rifle Oxygen_injection D1 (SPAdes) | ecosystem: Environmental > Terrestrial > Deep subsurface > Rock core/Sediment | place: Rifle, Colorado... | reverse complement strand
TGCTGGGTTTAGCGAGGCAGGCGTGTTTGTTGATTCGCAGACAAATTTCTGGGCTAACTGGACAGATAATGCCAGTGGGTTTGTTTCAAGCGGGATTGGGAAGAGGTGGAATGTGAGTGCTGGAGGTGTTTATAATCTTTATTCTGTAAAAGCAGATGATGTTGATAATGATGGAGATATAGAAGTTGTTGTAGGTGAAAGTGCTGGTGGTAGAGTAGCTATTTATAATTCAACAGGAGGATTAGAAAGAAATTGGGCAACCATTGGAAATGGAGCTATTATTGAGATTGAAATAAGTGATTTAGATAATGATGGAAACAAGGAGATAATAATTGGAGATTTGGGAAGAGACCAGATTTATATTGTTAATTCAAGCCTAAATATAACAAGTAATCTAACAACAAATCAAGACCCTTATACAATTGAAATTGGAGATATAAACAATGATAGTTACAAGGAAATTGTTGTTGGAACTGCTTCTGGTGCAAATGAAACTAAAGTTTATAATTATACTGCTGCAAATGGATTGACTTTAATGTGGCAGTATGATTTTACTAATGCTGTTAATTATCATGGGATTGATTTATTTGATATAAATAATGACAGTGTTTTGGATGTTGTTGTTGGAAGCCAGAATAATTCTCTTGTGGTTTTTTATGGAAATGGAACACAGATATTTAATGTAAATACTGCAGATGCAATCTATGCTGTTGAAGCAGATGATATTGACAATGATGGAATTGTTGAAGTTGTTGCAGGAGATAATGATGGAGATATTGGAATTTGGAATTCAACAGGCGGGAATGAGAGGATTTTTACAGATACCGGTGATGGAAGTGGAATTATTTATGATATTGAAATAAATGATTTGGATAATGATGGAAATAAAGAGATAATTGCTTCTAATAATAATTATTTAAAGATTTTAAATTCAACATTAAGTGTAAAAAATTCAACTTCTATAGGTTTAGTTATTAATACTATTGAAATAGGAGACATAAACAATGATGGTTATAAGGAGATAGCTATTGGAACTGCTTCTGGTGCAAATGAATTTAGAATATTTAATTATACTGCAAGTGCTGGATTAACTAATATATGGAATTATAATTTTGGAGGTTTAGTTTATTATCATGCTATTGATTTGTTTGATATAAATAATGATGGGGTCTTGGATGTTGTTGCCGGTGCTTATGATAATGTTAATAATTTATTAGCCACTCAACTTTTCGGCTGCTCAATTTCCTTCAATGATACTTCAGTTGCAAAGGGAATGCTTTCAAACTCATCTCTTGGGCTTTATAGTTATAACAGGACATTTGATAGTGAGGGAAATTATACCTGGAATGTTTCATGTGCTAAGGATTATTATGAAACAAAGAGTGTTGGCGGGAAGAGTGTGAATGTTAGTGAAATTACAAATGTTGCGCCAAATAATCCAACTGTCTCAATAAATTCAACAGATAGCTCGAACAAGACAGCACAGGATTTGAATTGTTATGCAACAATTTCTGATTCTGATGCTGGAAATCTACTTAATGTTAGTGCGATATGGTATAAAAACAATGTGACTAATCTTTCTCTTGATTATAATAATAGTTATGCAAATGGAACAAGTTTTAATGCTGTTCTTGATGATGCAAATACAACAAAAGGTGAAAATTGGAGTTGTGGAATAAGAATTTATGATGGAAGTGTTTATTCTAATTGGAGTAATTCTTCTCAATTATTAATATTGAATTCAGTTCCAATTGTGAGTTTGGTTTCTCCTGCTGATGGAAATATTACCACAAATAGAACACCGACATTCACTTGGAGTGGAAGTGATGATGATAATGATAATGTGCAGTATGAATTCAATATAAGTCTTGTTGCAGGAAGTTTATGTACTGATTCTGTCGATAGATATAAGGGTAATAATACTATAGTTGGAAATACAAGTTATAGTGTTAGTCCTTATTTGAATTGCCTTTCTGATAATCTTGATAATTATACTTGGGTTGTGAGGGCCTATGATTTGGAGAATTATTCTGCTTGGACTAGTCCAAGAACAATTAAGATACAATCAGATGTAAGTTTAAGTCTTCCTGTGGATATGGTTAATTTTGGTGTCTTGAATATGTCTGTATCACAGGATACTACTGGAGATAGTCCTGCTCCATTGAAATTAAGAAATGATGGAAATGCTGAAGTTAATATAACTGCTAATTTCACAAGCCTTTGGACAACTGCTCCAAATCCAAATGAAAGCTACAGATTTAAAATAAGAAATGCAACTGGCTGCTTTATAGAAGATGGAAATACAACAACATCCTGGACAAATGCATTTTCACCTTCAATAACTGGAAATATTATAAAAAGATTAAATTTCACTTCAGGATATCAAAATGGATGTAATAATGTTTCAGTGGACATAGCTGTAAGTGTTCCAAATCAAGAAAGTCCTGGAGAAAAATCTTCAATAATAACATTCACATCAAGTTTGGGGGAAACTTATCCAGCATTATAAACATGAAAAATAAACTAATTTTTCATAAACTCGCTTTAGGAGGTAAAGCATCGTAAAATGAATACACATATAAAAATAATAAAATGAGAGGAAAGATATAAAAGGTATTAAGATACATAATATTATGTACTTGAATACATATAACATTAAAAAAATGGAAATAAAAAAATTTTTTTGCGTAGAGCATGCAATTTTGGTCTTTCCATTTTTCATAAATTAAGCAAAATGTAAATAAAAATGGAAACTGAAAATAAAATAATAAAATATTTGATTGAAAACAAGAAAGAAATGACAATAAGAGAATTAGCTAATGCTATTAAATCTGATTATAAAATAGTCCATACTGCAGTAAACAGGCTTTTTAAAAAAGGAATCTTGTCTGGAAAAAATATTGGGAAATCCGTTGTTGTAAGTCTTAATAACAAATTATCTAAGGAAATTCTTCAGGTTGAGTTTGAAAGAAGAGAAGATGTATTAAAAAATAAGAATTTAAGAGTTATGCTTGATTTAATAATGAATAATCTAAAAACTGTGAATTTTTCTTTATTATTATTTGGCTCTTATGCTAAGAAAACTTTTGATTCTAAATCAGATATAGATTTAATATTCATAATTCTGGACTTAAAAATAGAAAGAGAAATTGAACAGGCAATATCTTTGCTTCCACTTAAAATTCATTCCCTTATTTTTTCTGAAAAACAGTTTATTGATATGAAAAATTCTCATGAACTAAATGTTGTAAAGGAGGCTATAAAAAATAACATAATATTATATGGGATAGAGCAATATTATGAATTGTTATCAAAATGATAAATCAAAAAAGAATTGAAGAGGCAAAGAGCAATTTTGATATGTATTTAAGAGATAGTTTGATTAAAAAAGAAAGAAATGAATCTGCATTTAATACCTATATCAAGAATTCTGATTTATCTTTAAAATTGGCTGAAAAATTAATTAATGATAAATTAAAACCTTATCTTTGGGTTGTTGTTTGTTCTTATTATTCAATGTTTTATATGGCTAATGCAGTTTTGTTAAAACTAGGATACAAAACTTCCCATAAAATTGTGCATAAAGTTATTAGCGAGGCATTAATTGTTCTTGTAATGAATCAACTGAAGAAGGAATTATTAGAAGAATATGAAAAAATTAGGGATGATGCCTTAGAAATAGCTTCTTCAAAATCCGAAGATATAATTGAAAATTATAATTTTGAGATGGACAAGAGGTCAAAGTTTCAGTATGAAATGAGTGAAGAAATCAAATTGGAAAAAGCAAAAACTTCTCTTGCTCGTGCAAAAGAATTTGTTTTTGAAATGAAAAAGCTATTGGATAATAAATAAAATGAATACACATATAAAAATAATAGGGGTACAGGGAATATTTCTTGTCTTAGTTATAATTGCATTATTTATTTTTTATCCAAGAGCAAATGTTGATGTTAATGGAAATTTTGTTAGATTTAATTCAATAAATGCAAATGTGATTGTTATTTCAGAAAATCCTGATTTTTCAAATCCGCGTTATTTATCTTTAAATGAAACTAAGAATGTTAGTTTAAATCTAAAATCTGGAACCTATTATTGGAAAGGAGATAATGGGATTATTGAAGGTGTAAAAAAAGAATTTGTAATTCAAAGTGAAGTTGCTATGGAAATTAATAAAACAGAGAATGAATCAGATCTTGTTAATGTTGGTAATGTTAAGATAAGTGTGAAGAAAAATCAAAATGGAATAATGGTTGGAAGAATAATACTGGATACTCAGGAATCTGAAAAAATAGAAAATGTAAATGAAACCTATGTTGGAGGGCAGAATGATTGATTTGAATATTGTTAAAAAAAATATTAGTAATGTTGCAAGTTGTAATCGTGAGAATGGGGAAATAAGTAATAGTGGCAATAATAAATTTGTTCTTGTTTCTATGTTTTTAATTTTAATTATATTAATAATTCTTCCCAATGTCTTATCCCTTGGAATAACTCCTGGAAGAACTACTATTAATTATGAACCTGGACTTGAAAAAGAAGTTGAATTTTCTGTTTTAAACAATGAGCATAAAAATATGCAGGTGATGTTGACTGTTCAGGGTGAGATGAATGGTTCTGTTGAATTATATAATGGAATGGTTGAATTTACTGCAAGTGAGGAATCAAAATCTTTTAAATATAAATTCAAGGTTCCAAGTGGAATAGAAAAGATTCCTGGATTGCACACCGCTGAAATTGTTGCATTGGAAGTTCCAAAGGCAAATGAAAAAGGAACCTATGTTGGTGCAACAGTGGCTGTTATTTCTCAATTGCATTTGCAAGTCCCTTATCCTGGAAAATATGTTGAAGCTGATTTGAATGTATTGGATGCTGAAAATAATGGAACTGCTACATTTATTGTTCCTGCAATAAATAAGGGAAAAGTTGGAATTGGAGAAGTTAGAGCTTTGATTGATGTCTATAGTAAGTTGAATGAAAAGGTTGGTTCTGTTGAGACTGATTATGTTCCTCTTGAAGCTGGTGCAAGAACTGAATTAACTGGAAAATGGAATGTTAGTGTTGCTAGTGGAGATTATATTGCAAAGGTAACTATATTCTATGATGGAGAATCAAATAAATTTGAAAAACAGTTTGCAGTTGGAACTCAGGCATTGAGTATCGAGAGTATATTAGTTAATAATTTTAGACTTGGAGAAATAGCTAAGTTACAAATACTTGTTGAAAACAAATGGAATCAAGAGTTAATAAGTGTATATTCTAATTTAATTGTCTATAATAATGAAGATCAGGTAATGGCTGATGTGAGGTCTGCAACAGAAAAAGTAGGAGCATTATCTAAAAAAGAGTTAATTTCTTATTGGGATACTGTTGGAGTTAATGAGGGAGAATATAGTGGCAAACTAATGGTTAAATATGGTGAAAAATCAAGTGATAAAAATTTAGTCTTGAAAGTAAGTGAGGATAGTTTGAATATTGTGGGAGTTGGTTATGCAATAAGGCCACAGGGTGGAAAAGGAACAAGCCTTACCACTATCTTATTGGTACTTGTGATATTGCTGTTGATTGTTAATTTAGCCTGGTTTGTATTTTACAAGCGTTTGACCTTGAGAAAAGGAAAATGATAATATAGAAGTATCTTCTAAACATAAAAAACATTAATTTTATAAACTAAAATGCACTATAAAGTTTATTAAATAAACTTTAATACCAAAATGGATTTAAATAATAATGAAAAAGGGGTTTTGAAATTATTGGTTGCTGATGGTAGAATAAGTGATAAATACATTTCTAAGAAACTTAAAATCTCTGCCCAGGCTGTTGGAAAAATACGGAAGCGATTGGAAAATGAAGGAATCATAAAAGGATATTGCACTGAAATTGATTTTAAAAAATTAGGTATAAATTCTTTTGCAATTATTTATTTTGATCTGCTCCAGGGTTTTTGGAATAAATACAATAAGGAAGATTATCATCATTTGGTTGATAAAATGCCTCATATGATTTTTTCAGCTAGCCTATTGGGAGCAGATTATAATTTTGTTGCATTGGAGGGGTTTAGATCTGTGCAAGAAATGGAAGAGCACATAAATCAGACAAGAATAAATCTTATGGAATTTGCAAAGGTTGTTAAGATTGAAACTTTTTTCATAGATAGCTTGATTAAATGGAACCCTAAACATTTGATAGATTTTATAATTAGTGATAAAAAAATACCAGCACTTTTTTGTAAAGTTTAATTAAATAATGGTTTATTATATAAACTCATTTTTTCCTAATTTTTAATATTTCTTTTTTTATCGAATAAAAAAAAGATTTTAATCTTAGATAGGTGGTGAAAATATTCTAAAAAAAAACGAAATGTTTATAAAGGAGTAGGTATTTTATATATTGAAAAAAAAATGGTGTCAAAAAAAGTTATTACTGTGGTCTTTATTCTAGCAATACTTATGTTTGCATTCTCAATTATTATTGGATTTTCTAATGCTGGTACAAATTCAAATAAGGTTGTTTCAAATAATAATGTTGAATCTGATGTTGAAAATGGGCAGGTTAGCATAATTGTAAATAAACCAGCTCATGCACCTAATTAAAATGAAAAATAATATAATTTTTCATGTATTCACTTGTAGAGGACAAGCTTCATAAAATGAAAACTAATTCTAATAATAATGTAAATAATGTTATTGTTGTTTTAGTATTTGCTTTTTTTACAATTTCCTTGATTATGTTTGCCTATACACTTTATGATATTGGTGTTAAAACAACTGGCTATGCTTCTGGTTATGTTAATATTACAGTTAATACTTTGGTAAGCATTAATGTTACAACTAGCACTGTTAATTGGAGTTCTGGGACAATAACAGCCCCTTTTACAAATGCAACTCTTGTAACTCAGGGTACTGCTTCAGGAAGTGCAACAAATGGAAACTGGTCTGGAACAAATGCACAGGCAATAGTTGTTGCAAATATTGGAAATGTTAATGCTTCTTTAGCAATAAGTGGTGTAAAAACTGCTGCAACTTTCTTTGGTGGAACTGCTGCTCAACAACTATATCAATGGAATGTTTCAAATAAAGAAGCAGGTGCTTGTGGTGGTGGTGAAACTTCTATGAAAAATACTTGGGCAAATGTTAATACTTCTGCTGCAACTGTTTGCAATCAAATGGATTTCCATACTGATAATAACGAAGTGTTTATTGACTTTAAACTAGTTGTTCCCTATGATGCAACAAATACAGGAGTTTTGTCAGATATAATAACTATTTCAGGAAATACTGCTGTATAATTATTATTTTTTAATCCTTAACAATAAATTTTTTAGAGTTATTGATAAAAAATTATTTAAAACAACATATTTATAAAGAAGCGGGTTTTTTATATATTGAAAAAAAAATGGTGTCAAAAAAAGTTATTACTGTGGTCTTTATTCTAGCAATACTTATGTTTGCATTCTCAATTATTATTGGATTTTCTAATGCTGGTACAAATTCAAATAAGGTTGTTTCAAATAATAATGTTGAATCTGATGTTGAAAATGGGCAGGTTAGTATAATTGTAAATAAACCAGTTCATTCTCCAAATTAAAATGAAATCAAAAAACAAGATTTTTCTTGTATTCACTTGTAAAACAAGCTTCATAAAATGAAAAACAATTCTAAAGATAATGTGAACAATGTTGTTGTGGTTTTAGTATTTGCTTTTTTTGCAATCTCTTTGATTATGTTTGCCTATACGCTTTATGATTGGGGTGTTAAAACTACTGGTTATGCTACTGGTTATGTTAATATTACTGTTAATACTGTTGTAAGCATTAATGTTACAACAGGTACTGTTAATTGGAGTTCTGGAACAATAACTGCTCCTGCTACAAATGCAACTCTTACAACCCATGGTACTGATGCAGGAACTGCAACAAATGGGAATTGGTCTGGAACTAATGCAGAGGCAATAGTTGTTGCAAATATAGGGAGTATTAATTGTTCTTTAGCAATAAGTGGTACAAAAACCGCTGCTACTTTCTTTGGAGGAAGTGCTGCTCAACAGTTATATCAATGGAATGTTTCAAATAAGGAAGCAGGTGCTTGTGGTGGTGGTGAAACTTCTATGAAAAATACTTGGGCAAATGTTAATACTTCTGCTGCAACTGTCTGCAATCAAATGGATTTCCATATAGATAATAATGAGATATTTATTGACTTTAAACTAGTTGTTCCCTATGATGCGACAAATACTGGAGCTTTGTACGATATAATAACTATCTCAGGAAATACTGCTGTATAATTATTAGATTTAGGAAGAAGATTTATAAATATGGAAGATGTTTATTAAATTATTAGCATGAAATCCGAAACTTTTTTATTTATCTTGTCAATAGTTATCATAATACTCTCATTTACTAGTATTTTTGTTTCTTTGTATAAAAATCCGAATGTTCTACAAAAATTAACTGGTTATGTTTCTACAAATTATGGTTATGTTAATCTAAGCATATCAAGTTATGTAAGCATTAATCTTAGTACTGACAGTGTTTCTTGGGGGTCTGGAGCTATTAATTCTGGAGAAACTAATGCTACGCTTTATACTGTAAGGAATGGTTCTGCTGTTGTTCAAAGAGGCAACTGGTCTGCAACAAATGTTACTGCTTTGCATGTTGAAAATATGGGGAATGTTAATTGTTCATTGTCGATTCAAACTGGAAAAAATGCCCATGATTTTTTTAATAGCTTAACTAATTCAAATGAACAATATATGTTAAATGTTACAAATAAGGAATCTGGATCTTGTAGTGGTGATTTGCTTGGTTCTTGGGTGAATGTTAATAAAACCTCTGGTGGAACTAGATTTTGCAATAATCTTGGATTTAATAAAGATGTGAATGAAATCTATGTAGATGTTCTTTTTACCATTCCCTATGACGCAGGAAATATTGGACAGCAATCAGATGTTATTATTATTACTGGAGATGCTTCTGGTTGATGTTTTTAGGTTTTTAACGAAAGATATAAAAAGAAATTTTTGTTCTATCTAATATGAAATTTAAAGAGGGTGTTATAATTTTTATAGTTTTTGCAACAATTGTTCTTTTTAATTCTAATGAGGTTTCTGCTGCATTGGGATTGACTCCGGCAATAATGAGGGCAGATTTTAAACCCTATGATAAATTTTTAATTAATTTTAATGTTATTGGTGCTGAGGGAAACCAAAAATTAGAGGTTTATGCTTCAGGAGATTTAGCTGAATATGTTAAATTTGATAAGGATGAATTATTGGGTTCAGAAGCATTTATCGCGTATATTGATCTTCCTGGTGAAATTGCAAAACCCGGGCAACATGTTATTTACATAAGGGTTCGTGAAATAAAAGATACTTATTCTGGAATTGGCACTAAATTAGAGATTGGTGCGGCCGTTGTTATTAAAGTGCCCTATCCTGGAAGATATGCAGAAATTAAATCTTTTGTAGTCAATAACACCAATGGGGGAGAATCTATTGTTTTTTATTCTGAAGTTGAAAATTTGGGGGTAGAGGATCTTACTTTATTCCCCAATATAGAGGTTTATTCAGGTAATAAATTAATTGATAACTTTACTCTTGAAAATAGGTTGATAAATCATACTACTTCTGAAATCTTTACAAAAATAGTTGAAAAAGGTTATGATGCAGGAGTTTACAATAGTACAATTAATTTTAATTATGGGAAAATTATATCTCAGAAAACAGATTTTAAGGTAGGAATTTTATCAATTGAGATAGTTAACTGGAGTTCTAAATTCATAAAAGGAAAGATAAGCGAATTTCAGATCGGTGTGGAAAGTAAGTGGAATAATGATGTTAGGAATGTTTATGCTCAGGTAAATGTGACTAAAAATGGAAATCAGGTTGATTTTTTTAAGACACCCTCAATAGAATTAAAAAAATGGGAGAAATCTTTTTTGACTGGATTTTTTAATTGTGAAAATCTTGAAACAGGCAAATATATTGCCAATATTTCTCTGTTTTACGAAGATAAAATTACTGAAAAAATTGTGGAAGTTAAAGTTAGTAATCCACCACTTAGTAGAAATGTTATTATGGCAATAGGTTTGGGCATATTTTTATTCTTAGTTTTAATTGGCATTATAGTTTATCTGTTTTTAAACAGGAAAAAATCCTTTAAAAAATGAAAAATAAATCTAAAAATAAATTAAAAATTAAAATCTTTGGGATAATTGTTCTATTTCTAATTTTATTTTTTGTTTTGATTATTCTTTGTATAAATATTATTCTAACTGGTATAATAGAAAAGAAAGAGATTTATGCTAATGTTATTGTTGGAGAAAAATATGGATTTGACCTTAATGGAACTGCATTAACTTTTGGGATGATTACTCCTGGAGCAAGTTCTTCTTCAAGAGAGATTATTTTAACTAATAATTATAAAAGAGATGTTTTAGTGGAAATTTCTTCTCAAGGAGTTATTAAAGATTTTTTGAAAATTTCTAAAAATAATTTTATTTTGAAAACCAATGAGACAGACAAGATTGGTTTTATTGTATCTGTTCCTTTGGATTGTAAGTTTGGAAGTTATGATGGGGAGGTTACTATCTTGATAAAAAAATCAAGGAGTTAATGGGTTTTAAAATGGAATCTTTAAAATCTATAAAAAATAGTTTTTTAGCTTTTTTATTAATTATATTTTTATTATTTTCTGTTAATTTTTGTTTTGGAGCTTCTGGAAATGTTGCTGTTAATTTGGATTTTTTTCATTTGTCAATAAATAGCCCTCAGGCGGTTGTATACTCTTTTGGAGTGGGGGAGAGTCCGGTTATTAATTTAAGTGTATCTGCAGACAGGGAGGGTAGTTTTTGGTATACACTTCGGGATGTGATTAATAATCAGGTGATATATGGTAATACTATTTTTACAACAAATACAACTTTTGTAGCTGTTTCAGGATTAAATCTACTTACAGTTTATGCAAACGATTCTGCTGGAAATATAATCAATCGCAGTGTTACTTTTTCAGTACTTTCAGCTAATTCTGCTCCAGTTATTCAGGGCATAAATTCTTCAATCTATGTTTGTGAAGGAAATTATTTATCTTATTTTTTTAATGTAACTGATGCAGAAGGTAATGATATTGATTCTACCATTAGTCCAACATATCCTTCTAGCCCATTTTATATTACCAAAGCATATGACTTTAATTCTACTACTAGTTTCCATGAAATCTTTTCTGGAAATTTATTAAAAGGAGATGCAGGAGGCCCTAATGCAGGCTATAAAACTTATGTGGAAAATGTTTCAGTTAGCGATGGAGAATATGAAGACATAGAGTCTATTAATATAACTCTAATTGAAATAAATAATGCGCCTGTTATGGAAGTTATTTCAACACAGACTGTTGTTACTGGAAATGTGTTTTACAAACAAATAAGAGTCAATGATACTGAAAGTGGAAATGAAAGTTCAAATAATTTGACATTTAATATAAGTTTCAATGGAGGAGTTAGTTTGTTTAATATAAGCTCTTTGGGAGTTATTAATTTTACAACGAATTCTAGTTTTATTGGAAATCACAATATAACTGTTTGTGCAATTGATAGTGGAATAATTAGTCCTCATGTAAATATAAGTAGTCTGTGTGGGCAAGAAGGGGATGGCCTTAGTGTTTGTAAAAACTTTTTATTTGTAATCAATTCAACACCTACTAATGTTAAAACTGTATCTGGGGGTGGAGGTGGAGGTGGAGGCGGGAGCTCCTTGATTTTGAATAATTTGGTTAGTGCTAATCCCAATTCTTTTAATATCTCTTTGAAGAAGGGAGAATCTGTAAAAAAAATATTAAAAATAAAAAACAATTTAAATAAAACAATTGACTTTCATATATCTGTTACGGATAGTTTGAAGAATTTTGTTTTTGTATCTGACAAAGGTTTTACTATTAATCCTCTTGAAGAAAAAACAATAATTGTTATTTTCTTTAGTCCTGAAAACATTGAGTCTAGTACCTATACTGGAAAAATAATCATTAATGGAGAAAATTCTATTAAGGAATTACCTGTCGTGCTTACTATCAATGATAAAAAGAGTTTATTTGATGTTAAGTTAAATGTATTTGATAATAATATGTTTGTAAATTATGGTAAAAAATTGTCCTTTGATATAAATATTATTAATATTGGTGAAACTGAGCTTGTTGATACAGTTATTGAATATTATGTAAAGGATTTTGATGGCAATTTACTATTCACTCGGAAAGAGAATGTTACAATAAATACAAGCGTTTCTTTATCAAGGGAAATTCTTTTTCTTAAAAATCTTCATCCAGGGAAGTATGTTCTTGGAGTAAATGTTAAATATGGGGATATTACTGGAGTTTCAAGTATGATATTTAGTGTAAATAGATTAGATGTTACTTTTTACATATTATCTACAGTATTCATTGTAATTTTAGTATTTGTATTTATTTATCTGATAATAAAATACTTTGCCTTGAAAAAATCATTTATTCATATTGCATTAAATAAGAAATCTATTGCTCAGAAGAAGAATTTAAAATAATTTTTAGACTTGCCAAAATAATTTTATTGTATTCTTTTAGGCAAGTTTAAAGATTTGATAAAACAAATCTTTAGCTCGTTTCATTCTTATGAATGGAAGATATAAAAAACCTTATTTTTTTAATTTAGGTTTTTAAACTTGCCAAACTAATTTTATTTGCATACTAGTTTAGGCAAGTTTAAAAATAGGGGGTTTATAGTAAATTTATGCTAAATGAAAAGCAAATTAATGAAATAAGAAATCATCTTGAAAAGGCGCAGAATCCATTATTCTTTTTTGATAATGATAATGATGGTTTAACTAGCTTTTTGCTATTGCAAAGATATATTGGTAGGGGTAAGGGGGTTGTTATAAGAAGTTTTCCTGATTTAAA
>Ga0208375_1003623_pt1 | contig 12920 bp, 11 predicted proteins | sample RifOxyD1_FD_184038 | JGI IMG/M metagenome (GOLD analysis project Ga0208375, IMG submission 184038) | Soil microbial communities from Rifle, Colorado - Rifle Oxygen_injection D1 (SPAdes) | ecosystem: Environmental > Terrestrial > Deep subsurface > Rock core/Sediment | place: Rifle, Colorado... | reverse complement strand
TGTTATTTAATCTAATTCCTCTAACTCCAACTGAATTTCTTCCAACAGGAGTAATATCTTTTTCATTAAATCTTGAAGCTAATCCAAATTTACTTCCAATCATTATCTCATCGTTTCCAGAACTTAATATTACATTTACAAGTTCATCTTTATCTAATAATTTTATAGCCTGCAATCCAGAGCTTCTTGGATTTTCGTATTCATTCAATTTAGTTTTTTTAATAATTCCTTTTTTAGTTGCAAATATCAAATAACTATTCTCATCGAATTTACTTATTGGCAAAATGGCATTTACTTTTTCATTTTCTTCAAGTTTAAGTAAATTAACAATTGCTTTCCCTCTAGAATATCTTCCTTCCAAAGGTAACTCATATGTCTTTAACTGGAAACATTTGCCTTTATTCGTAAACAATAATAAAGTGTTGAGATTGCTTGTAATAAATAAATCTCTTACTAAATCTTCTTCCTTGGTCTCAGTTGCAATTATTCCTTTTCCACCCCTTCTTTGTTGTCTGTATTCAATTAAAGGAGTTTGCTTAATATAACCAGAATAAGTCATTGTTACAACAACATTATTTTCCTGAATTAAATCTTCTGTGATTACAGTATGACCATTTTCTTCAATCACTGTTTTTCTTTCATCCCCATATTTATTTTTTAATTCAGCTAGTTCATTTTTCATAATTTCATAAATCTTTTTTTCATCAGCCAATATTTCCCTTAATTCCCTGATTAATTTTATTAATTCATCATGTTCATTTTGAATTTTATTTTGTTCTAATGAAGTTAATCTCTGCAATTTCATATCTAATATTGCAAAAGCCTGTTCATTGCTTAAAGTAAAATTAGAAATTAATTCCTGCTTAGCTTTTTCAATGTTATTGCTTGCCTTAATTAATTTAACAACATTATCAATGTTTTTCAAAGCTATTTTTAATCCTTCCAAAATATGAGCACGTTTTTCAGCTTTATCTAAATCAAACTTTGTTCTTGAAGTTATAACATTAAATCTATGCTTGATGAAAGAAGTAACTAATTCTTTTAAGTTCATTATTTTTGGCTTGTTTTCATCTAGAGCGAGCATAATTATTCCAAAAGTAGTCTGCAATTGAGTATGCTGGTATAATTGATTTAAAACAACGTCAGGATTTGCATCTCTTTTCAATTCTATAACTAACCTCATTCCTTTTCTATCGCTCTCGTCTCTAATATCAGAAATTCCTTCCACTTTTTTGTCTTTAACTAGTTCTGCGATATTTTCAATTAATAATGTTTTATTAACTTGATATGGAATTTCCTCAACAATTATTTTTCTTGGTTCAATTTTTGTTTTTGCTTTAACAAATATTTTTCCTCTTCCTGTTTTATAAGCTTCAACAATTCCCTGTCTTCCAGAAATAATTCCCCCTGTGGGAAAATCAGGACCATTAATTAATTTAATTATCTCATTTATTTCTGTATTTTGATTTTCAATTACTAAATTTACAACGTTAATAACTTCATTTATATTATGCGGGGGAATATTTGTTGCCATTCCAACTGCAATTCCAGAACTTCCATTAATTAATAAATTTGGAATCTTGCTTGGAAGAATTAAAGGCTCTTTTAATGAATTATCAAAATTTGGGCTAAACTCAACTGTATTTTTATCAATATCCTGCAACATTTCCTCTGCTAATTTAGATAATTTAGCTTCAGTATACCTCATTGCAGCAGGAGGATCCCCATCAACGCTTCCAAAATTACCCTGTCCAACAATCAAAGGATATCTTAATGAAAAATCCTGAGCCATTCTAACTAATGCGTCATAAACAGCAACGTCTCCGTGAGGATGATATTTACCAAGAACCTCTCCCACAATTCTAGCTGATTTCTTAGTTTGTTTATTCGCCTGTAAACCAAGTTCATTCATTGCAAATAAAATTCTTCTATGAACTGGTTTTAATCCGTCCCTTGCATCAGGCAAAGCCCTTGCGGTTATAACAGACATAGCATAATCTATGTAAGAAGACTTCATTTCTTCTTCAATTAATTTATTTTGAATATCTTCTGGCATTTTAAATATCTAAATTCTTAACCTCATTAGCGTGCTGCATGATAAATTCTCTTCTTGGTTCGACTTCTTCTCCCATTAAAGTGCTAAAAATAGTATCTGCAAGAATAGCATCTTCAATTGTAATTTTCTTTAATGTTCTGTTTTCAGGATTTAATGTAGTTTCCCATAATTGATCTGGATTCATTTCTCCAAGTCCTTTAAATCTCTGTAATTCAAATTCATCCCCTATTTTCTCGATTAATCCTTTCAATTTTTCATCGTTGTAAACATAATAATTCTGCTTTCCCTTAATTACTTTGTATAAAGGAGGAGTTGCTAAATAAATATAACCTGACTCAATTAATTGTTTCATATATCTATAGAAAAACGTCAATAATAAAGTTGTAATATGATGACCATCTACATCAGCATCTGTCATTATTATTATTTTATGATATCTTGCCTTGTTAATATTAAATTCTTCAGCAATTCCTGTTCCAATAGCAGAAATTAAAGTTGTAATTTCATTATTTCTCAACATTTTATCCAATCTTGCTTTCTCAACATTCAATATTTTTCCTTTCAATGGCAAAATAGCTTGAAATTCTCTTGCCCTTCCTGCTTTACTTGAACCACCGGCAGAATCTCCTTCAACAATAAATAATTCAGCCTTGCTTGGATCTCTTTCCTGACAGTCTGCTAATTTTCCAGGCAGGCTTCCAGATTCTAAAACAGATTTTCTTCTTGCCAATTCTCTCGCTTTTCTTGCAGCTTCTCTTGCTCTTAATGCATCTAAAGCTTTTGATGTAATTGCTTTGGCAACGTTTGGATTTTCTCCTAAAAACGTAACAAAATTATCATAAACAATGCTGTCTACAATTCCTTTAACTTCTAAATTTCCAAGTTTTGTTTTGGTTTGTCCTTCAAATTGTGGTTCAGGAATTTTTAATGAGATTATCGCAGTTAATCCTTCTCTAATATCATCTCCTGTCAATTTATCCCCGTTTTTTTGTATATTTTTTTTCTTTAAATAATCATTAAATGCCCTTGTTAAAGCTGTATAAAAACCAATTAAATGAGTTCCCCCTTCAATTGTATTAATATTATTTACAAATGAAAAAACACTTTCAGAATAACTATCATTATACTGGAATGCAACTTCAACAATATTATCTTTAACTTCTTTATTAAAGTAAATTACATTCGGATGAAGTTTATTCTTGATTTTATTTAATTCTTGGACAAAACTTACAATTCCACCTTCATAATTAAATATATCTTCACGATTATTTCTTTCATCTTTTATCGAAATTGTTAATCCTTTGTTTAAGAAAGCTAATTCTTTTAATCTATTTGCTAAAATATCATAATCAAATTCAAATACATTAAAAATTGTCTTGTCTGGCAAAAATTTAACTTTAGTTCCTGTTTCGTTTGTTTCTCCAATAATTTCTAATTCGCTAACTTTCTTTCCTTTTTCATATCTTTGTTTGTAAATTTTATTATCTCTTTTAATTTCAACTTCTAAATACTCCGATAAAGCATTTGTAACACTTATACCAACACCATGTAAACCACCTGAAACCTTGTATGTTTTCTTATCAAACTTTCCACCAGCATGCAGCATAGTCATTACAACTTCAACAGCAGGTTTGTGTTCTTCAGGATGAATATCAACTGGAATACCTCTTCCATTATCCTCTACTGTAACTGAATTATCCAAATGAATTATAACATTAATTTTGTTTGCATAACCTCCTAAAGCCTCATCTATGGAATTATCAACTGCTTCCTTGACTAGATGATGAAGTCCTTTTATTCCTGTATCACCAATGTACATAGCACTTCTCTTTCTAACAGCTTCTAAATCCTTTAATACAACAATACTCTCAGCTTTATATTCTGGTTTCATTTTCCCCCGACATTAAGATTATTGTTAAAATTATTTTCAAACTTTAAAAATGTTTCCGAGCCAAAACACTAAATTTTTAAGGTTTTGAGGCTTATATCCTAAAATTACAAATATTTAATAGAAAGTTTTATAAAGAAAAATTCGATTGTAAGAAAAGAAGGTTAAATCCGGCTTTATTTACTACTTTTTAAAGTATAACAACTTATAAAAATAAACTGATAACAAAACTATTATGAAGTTTAAGGCACAAGTAGCTACAGAATATATAATTCTCATTGGGATTTTACTAGCAATATTGGTTCCAGTTCTGTATTATTTTAATTATCAGTCAACAAATGTTATAAATATTAATCAGGCACAAGATTCAGTGCAGACATTGGCAAAAACAGCAGACTATGTTTATTCTCTTGGACCTGGAACAAGAAGTACAGTAACAATAACAATTCCAAGAGGTGCAGCTAATAGTTCTGTTTATCGAAATGAGCTTACATTGATCATGCCAAATAATAATGATATTGTTGCAACTACAAAGGCTAATCTTACGGGAAGTTTTCCATATCTAGAGGGAACATATAATCTGCAAGTTACTTTATTAGAAAGCGGAATTGTATTAATTGGAGGAACTTGTAATAATAATGGAATATGTGATTATGCCGAGGATTGTTCAAGCTGCATAAGTGATTGCGGTTGTTCCGGGAGTAATAATTGTTGCAGTGGTTTATGCGTAATTCCTCAATGTATTAATGATCCTCAATGTGATGATAGTAATACATGCACAGTCGAACTTTGTAAAAACCCGAATACATGCTTAGCATCCTGTACTTATACAACAATAAACCAATGTGATGATGGAGATGGATGCTGTCCTAGTGGCTGTACAGTTAACAACGATGATGATTGCGGGGGAGGAAATCAAACTCAGATAATTTGCGGTGATGGAATTTGCGTGGCAGGAGAACTTTGTTATTCGTGTTCTTTAGATTGCATATGCGGACAAGAACCCCCTGTAGAAGACGTTGGAACATCATTAAGAGATATTGGGGTGGATCAGGCAATGTATTCAAGAACAGATGGAGATGGATTATTTACCGGAGATTCGCAAATGGCTGCAAGTAATAATATAACATTAGAGGTATTAGATGATGAACTTACTACCCCGGCTACAACATACGTTATAAGAACAAGGTCTGGAAACAAATATGAGAGCTTTAATCCCGGTGTGGAAAAGGAAAGTTCTCAATATACAAAAGTTGTTTTATATGGAAGGGTTAGAATAGTTGACAACAATCCATTTAGGTTAAGAATATATCCTTACCTGCAAAATAAAGATAACATAGATACTCTAGTCTATCGGGATTTTGCAATAAATGATGCCATATTAGCTCAAAAAGTAAAATGGGTTGAATTGGATATTACAGATTTAGCTCGAACTCAAGATGGCTTTGGATTTATTAAAATGAGAGTAACTGCATTAAATTTAAGTGAGCAGGATAATGACAGGTTCCAATTTTCTGAATTACATTACAAAGTAGGATGAAAAAATCTCAAGTCAGTGTAGAAACTTTATTAATGATAGGAGTTATAATAGTTTTTTTTATATCAATTGCCTCATTTGCCTTTTATAAAAACGCTGAAACAAAAAATACCGAAGATTATTTAGACAGAAAAGACAACTGTTTGAAGATTTCTGGTTTAATTTCAGAGGCTTACAGTAATGGTGATGGAACTTTAATAATTTCAAGAACTAAATATAATATAACTGTAGAGAATGACTTGCTTGTGGATGATAATGGAATAAGCTGCTATTATTACGCGGATGTTATTAGCAGTAGCATAAATGATAATTTTAGAATTAGAAATTTGGATAATAAAATAATAATTGAAAATGTCTAAGGCACAATTAGCAGCAACGGATTTTTTTATTGGAATAACTATCTTTATAATTTTAATAGTTGCTCTAACTCTGCTTTTGAACAAATATCCATTAATGTTAAATCAGGAACAAGATAGAAATGAGATGCTTACTACAGCTTATCAAATTTCAGATTCTATAACAAAAACTCCGGGGGTTCCGGGCAAATGGGAAGATAATGCTAGTAGTTTAAAAGTAATTGGCTTGGCTGATAGTGACAGAACTTTAGATAAAAATAAGGTTATAAATTTCACAGGCTTAGATTATAATAATGTAAAGGATCTTGTTAATTATGATTTTTATTTTAGAATTCTTTACATAAATAATACAGATACAATAATTTCTGGCAGGCAGTTTAACGGCACTCAATCTATAGTATTAAGGAGGTATGTAAATTATAATGATGAAAAAGCAATCATGGAAATTACGTTATGGAAATAAGGCTATAATATTTACTTTAGATGCGATGATCGCCTTGGCAATAGTTTTAGTAATGTTAATTGCATCAAATGTTTACATTTCAAGATCAATTAATGAATTAAATAATCTAGAAACATTAAGGGGTGGTTATGATATTGTAAGTATGTTAAATTATTACAATAAATTACAGAATTTAAATGCTGATGAGATAAATAATGAATTAGACACATTATTATCTGAAAAATATGATATGATAATCCAGGTTAAAACAAATAATCAAAATATAAGCATTGGCGGAGAAAAAATTCCGAATGATAGATTTGTTGGAAGTGGCAAGATATACTCAGTAAGAACTGGCGAGACTAATTCAACTTATATTACAACAAGATTTTGGATATGGCTAAAATGAAAAAAGCAGTATTATTCACAGTAAGTCTAATAATGATATCTTCAATAGTTCTAGCCTTGGCTGTATTAAATTTTACCAATGCACAACGAGGAAAAGATAGGTTAGCCGAATTTGGAAGTTTGGATAGGATGTATGAAATAAGTAATTCGATAGCATTCGGCTTTAAACAAATTTTTAATGATAATTCAGGAATCAATATTACTCTAAACGGTCTGGAAGTTACTTTTGAGGAAAATTTGCCAAATAATAACGATGATACTTTTAGTAATATGGTTCAGGGATATAAAAATTACATTGAAAGCGAAGATGCCAATATAAGGATAACTATAGATGAATTAAAAGAAGATTTAATTTTGGGCATTCACCCTTACAATATAACTTATGGACACGATCCCTTTGGAGGAAATAAGATAATAGTCAAAACAGAACAAATAAATTATAATAAATATTATGTTGAGATAGACCCTGGTTTTTCAATTAACTCGTGTACTTGGTCAACCTCTCTGGGAAGCTTGGTATTTCAATTAAAAACAGATGACGCTCAATGCGATGATACAGTTAGCATAGATGAAAGCCAAAATAATGTCATAAATATAAACAATGGCGGACTAATAATTACAATAAATAACGGAATGATAATAGAGAACAATCTTGCCGCTTCAAAAATAATAACAAAAATAAGTCTGAATAATATAAATGAAAAAATTACAGTCTCGGCCGATAATATAATTAATATGAGCTATAATGATTTGGATATATCAAAAAATTCGGGTTTCCGCATAATTTAAATACTAAAAATTATTGATTTATTGAAGAGAAATGAAAAAAAAGGGGATTGATAAGAGGAAGTATATTATTAGGTACTTGGCTCTATTTATTTTCGGTTCTGTTATACTTATTATATCCTATATAAAGAACAATATAAACTTCTTTTTATTTGGATTGGGGTTAATGGTTGTTTCAATATTCCTCGATTTTCTTTATTTAATGGCTGATTTCGAAGATACAAGTTCATTCGCAGATGAAAAGAAAACAAAAAAATTAATCAAGAAAAAACCCGAACATAAAAAAATCAGATTCAGATTTCCAAAGCTTCATTTACCGCATATAAGGTTTCCAAGGCTTAATTTGAGATTGCCAAGCTTTAAATCGAAGAAGCTAGAAAAAGAAACTAAATTAATTCCAAAAAATCTAAAATTTAATATAAAAACATCGGGGAGAATTACAGAAACTGATTTTGACAGGCTGGTTAATATAGTAAATCAAGCTGAAACTGTAAAATTGTCTACAGTTGCCAAAATGTTTAATATAACTGAAAAAAAAGCAGAGGAATGGGGAAAGATACTTGAATCACATGAATTATTGATAATGCATTATCCCGCATTTGGAGAGCCAGAATTAAAGAAATGGAAGAAAGAAAATGGAAAAAATAATTGATAGTTATAAGTTGGAGGTAGAGGGTGTTAAAATAGAGACAAGAATAATAAAAAAAGAAGAGATGACAAAATATGAGATTATAAAACAAAAAATTTCAGCGCCAACAGAAGCATTATTAGATGAAGTAAAAAATAAATTAATCGAAGAGGTAAAATTAAGCAGTGATGAAATTCTAGATCCAAAGATAGCAGGCAATATCAAGGAAAAATTCAAAAACAGGGCTTATGAATTATTAGGAAAATATCTTGAAAATGCCTCAGAAGCGACTAAAAAATATTTAATAGGAATGTTGATTAATGAAAGTCTGGGTTTAGGAGATATAGAATTTTTATTAAGTGATATTTTATTGGAAGAAATTGTAATTAATTCTTCTAAAGAGCCAATAATGATTTATCATAAAAAGTATGGCTGGCTAGAAACCAATATTGTTCCAGAAAATGAAGATCAGATATTAAATTATGCTAACACAATTGCAAGGAGAATCGGAAGACAAATTACAACCTTAAATCCTTTGCTTGATGCTCATCTGCTTTCAGGAGACAGGGTAAATGCCGTTCTTTACCCAATATCAACAAAAGGAAATTCAGTAACAATAAGAAAATTCAGCGCCGATCCACTAACAGTTACAGATTTAATTAACCAGAATATAAGTCCTGTAGAGGTATTTTCATTGATATGGCTAGCTTTAGAATATGAAATGAATATGCTTGTAAGCGGGGGAACAGCTTCCGGTAAAACAACTTTCTTGAATGTTTGCCTGCCATTTATTCCATCAAATCATAGAATAATTTCGATAGAAGATACTCGTGAATTATATCTTCCTAAATATCTTTACTGGACTCCTTTAGTTACAAGACTGCCAAATCCAGAGGGTGAGGGAGAGATAAGCATGCTTGATTTATTGGTTAATTCATTAAGAATGAGGCCTGATAGGATTATTCTTGGAGAAATAAGAAGAAAAGAAGAAGCGGCTGTATTATTTGAAGCAATGCATACAGGGCATTCAGTTTATGCTACAGTGCATGCTGATAGTGCTAATGAAACGATAAAGAGATTGGTAAATCCGCCAATTGATGTTCCCCCTAATTTATTGGAACAGGTTCATCTGAATGTTGTTATGTTCAGGGATAGAAGAAAGGGGATAAGAAGAACTTACCAGATAAGTGAATTTGTTTCATCTGAAGGTGAAGAAGAGAATGAAATAAAGCCAAATATAATCTATAGATGGAAACCCTCTATTGATAAAGTTGTAAAGCATCTCCCGAGTGTAAGGTTATTTGAACAACTGGGCACATTTACAGGATTTACAGAGAACGAAATAAATAAAGAGGTTTTGCAGAGGAAAAAAATTCTTGAGTGGATGATAAAAAAGAATGTCAGGAATGTGCAGGATGTTGGTAAAGTAATGCGCGAGTATTACCTTAACAGAGATGTATTTCTAAAATTAATAAATAAAAATCCTGATGCTAAAAAAATATTAGAGAATTAATTTATGGTAAATAAAGAGCTAATTAAAAAAATCGGAATATTTATTGCATTAACTATATTATTGATATTATTAATTGATTCATTTATCAGCTTTATTCCGGAATTAGAGGAATTAAGATCCCCAAAAATTAATACAATATTTTTAACCGATAGGGGCAATGATATATTTGTTTATTCTCATCCTGAAATTTTTGCCTTGGATGATAATATCATTTACAAAGAAAGTGGTGGGTTAGAAACGGGAAAGATATTAGATATTACGGATACAAAATCAAAAGAGGAATTTAAAAAACTGAATGATTTCAATATTAATACAAACAAAACTTATAAGATAAGTACAGAATTTAACGAAACATTTGTAAAAAATGAATTTGTTCTTGGTAAGATTGATTATTCTATTAATAAATTTATATTTTATATTCCATTTCTTCTGATAATAGCATTTATATCTTTGTTATTGACTAATTTAATAGGTAGATTCAAATTTATATTCAATAGATTAGGAGAGAGATTAAATAATAACTTTAAATTTTTAAAGGGGGATTTAATTCTTGCAGATATAAACCTAAGACCAGAAGATTACTTAAAGAGTGTTCTCGCCAAAACAGCCACATTATTTTTATTTCTCATTTTATCTATTTCAGTAATCTCGATAAGGCTTGGAAATTATTATCTCGGGATTTTAATGGCAATTTTGATAAGTTCTTTTTATTTTGTTCGTGGTTTAAATTATCCCAAATTGCGTAAAAACAGGAGAATAAGCGAGATAGAAAGGAATTTATTGCCTGCATTAAGAACAATCTTGATACAGATAAATTCAGGGGTTGCTCTTTTTGATGTTTTTGTATCGCTCTCAAGATCAGATTATGGCGAAATATCAAAAATATTCAGCAAATTAATCAAAAAAATAAATACAGGAACGCCGCAAATCGCAGCATTGGAGGAAATGACAAAAAATAATCCCTCTCCATTTTTTAGAAAATCCATATGGCAGTTAACGAATGGGATGAAATCCGGTAGCAATGTAAGTAAAGTTCTGCGTAATATACTTGATTCTTTATCAAAGGAACAGATAATACAAATAGAAAAATATGGTTCTCAGCTAAATCCATTATCAATGTTTTATATGTTATTTGTTGTAATTATGCCCTCTTTGAGTATAACCTTTATCACAGTAGCTTCATCATTCTTCTCTTCAGCTGATATCGACAACAGATTTCTTTTAATTGGTTTATTTATTGTTATCCTAATATTTCAAATAGTATTTTTGGGGATGATAAAAACAAGGAGACCAAATCTATTGGAAGAATAAAATGTACAGGATAGTCACAAGTTTAATGCCAAAGAAAGTAAGGGATAATTTTGCACGGTTATTAGTCTATGCAGATATAAAAAGGGATTCGGACTATTATTTTGGATTTATAATAATCATCTCATTACTATCATCTATATTATTTTCATTGTTGATAAAATCTCTCTTTAAATTCTCTTTTATAATATCTCTTATAGTTTTATTTTCATTGATTTCATTTTTATTCTATTTTAGTATATTAACGAAAGCTGATAAAAAGGCCGAGACTATTGAAAGATTTTTGCCAGATACGCTGCAATTGATGGTTGGCAATCTAAGGGCTGGTTTAACAATTGACAGGGCATTATTATTATCAACAAGGTCTGAATTTGGAGTTTTAAAAGATGAATTTGACTTGGTTGGGAAGCAAATCACTCTTGGAAAAAGCCTAAGCAGTTCTCTATTGGAAATGACCAAAAGAGTAAAATCAAGGACCTTTGAAAAAACCATCTTGATAATTGTTTCAGGACTTAAATCTGGGGGGGAATTAGTATCTTTACTGGAAGAAACATCAGAGGACTTAACCCAGAAAAGAATTGTTGATAAAAAAGTAAGGACAAGTGTAAATTTGTATGTTATTTTTGTATCAGTAGCAATTGGTTTTGGGGCTCCCTTATTATTTGGTTTATCTTCATATTTAATGGGAATATTAGTAGATACTTTATCAAAAATTAAAGTTCCAGACGAAACAAGGCTGAATATTCCATTTACAGTATCAAATGTCCCAAGTGTAACGGAGGGATTTGTTGTTGGCTATTCAATAGTATTCTTGATAACTGCATCTATATTTGGCTCCTTAATGATAGGTTTAATAACAAGAGGAAAAGAAAAATATGGGGTAAGGTATATTCCATTATTACTAGCACTTTCTTTGGGTGTATTTTTTATAATAAGGTTAGTAATCGGCAATGTATTTAGCGGATTATTTGCTTTTTAAAAAAACATAATCTTTTTATATAGGATAGACAAAGTTTTGATAGATGAAGAAGAAAACTAAAGCAAAAACAAGTAAAAATAGTAAAGTTTATCATAAAAAAACAGATAGAACCCATGCACATATCCCGGGTTTGGATTCTTTAATTGGAGGGGGTTTTAAGAAAAATAGTATAAATCTTGTTGTTGGGGGAGCTGGTTCTGGCAAGACAATATTTGCATTACAGTTTTTAGTTAGAGGGATAATAGAGGATAATGAAACGGGAATTTATATAACATTTGAAGAGAAAAAAGAGGAGATATATGAAAATATGAGCGCTTTTGGCTGGGATCTTGATAAATTAGAAAAACAGGGTAAATTAATTTTCTTAGAATATTCTCCGGAACAGGTTAGAAAAATGCTATTAGAAGGAGGGGGTTTAATAGAAAATATAATCAGCAAGCATAATATAAAGAGACTAGTAATTGATTCAATAACATCATTCACATTACTGTATAAAGATGAACTGGCTAAAAAAGAAGCTGCATTGGCATTGTTTGGGTTAATAAGAGATTGGAACTGTACTGCCATGCTTACTGAAGAAATAGCTGATTTTGAAAAAAATGAAAAGGGTGGATTAGAATTTGAAGTAGACTCGATTATTATATTGTATCATAAAAGAGAAAAAGGTATAAGAAAAAGAGCGGTTGAAGTCTTGAAGATGAGGGGAACAACACATGCGGGAAAAACTTTATTTTTAGATATTACCCAAAAAGGAATCGTCATTAATCCTAATAAGATAGTTATATTCAATGATTAATGGTATTTTACCATTTCTTTTAATTTATTAAAAGTTTTTATAGAATTCAAAAAATCTGTATAATATCTAAGAGGATGGTGTTTTTTAGTATCCTCCCCCGATATTCTTTCCGGATAAGCTAATTTAATCTTAATAAATCTTGGTAAGCTCAGTGTACCTTCAATACCCCGATTATATGAAATAACATATTCGTAATAATTATTGGTTTCATCTTTTAAATATG
>Ga0208375_1003622_pt1 | contig 12922 bp, 16 predicted proteins | sample RifOxyD1_FD_184038 | JGI IMG/M metagenome (GOLD analysis project Ga0208375, IMG submission 184038) | Soil microbial communities from Rifle, Colorado - Rifle Oxygen_injection D1 (SPAdes) | ecosystem: Environmental > Terrestrial > Deep subsurface > Rock core/Sediment | place: Rifle, Colorado... | reverse complement strand
TAAAAATGGTTGGAAAAAAAGAATCTTTCCTTGAATATCATCATTAATTACTTTCCCCTGGTTTATCACAATCTTGTAAACTCCTGCTTGTGTAAATGTATTTAAATTATAAGTTGAATCTGTTTCTGATTCAATAAATCTCCAGTCATTAATATCTGAAACATTATCTCCTGGTATTACTCCGTTTATTTGATGGAACTTTCCTGGTTTCATTAATGTAACTGTATATACTGGAATATTATGCACTCCATTGTTTTGCAAACCTTTTTCAGGATCAAAGCCTAATTCTCCATATCCATTAAAATTTATTGCAAATGCACTTGCAAAATCAGTGCAGACAAATCCTCCTGGAATATAGGTCATTGTGTCTGTTTTATCATGATTATATAATCTATCATCAAAATAAGCATTTCTTTCAGCAATTGTTTCTAAATTATCCCAAACTAGGGGCTTAGTGGTATCATTAGGCTGAACAAAAGAGTTAACATTATATTTCTGAGCTTGAGCTTTCATAGGCAGAAAACTTGCTAAAGCTATTGCCCCTATTCCTAATATTTTTTTTAATTTACTCATACCACTTTTCATATTGTTACTACTCTCTGGGACTATATAAATATTATGGTTCTAATCTTACCAATAACCACAATCAATGGGTTTATTAGTTGTTAACGGGAGATATGCAAATATATAGCTTTTGCAGAGATAACTATTAATTTATTTTAAATACTCGTTTATTCTGTTAATGACTTCTTTGTGAAACTTATCATTTATAGAACAAAGTTTTCTCTTTATTATTTTCTCACTAATTGAAAATATTCTATGTGGCTTTACAAAACTTTTGAAAGGAAGTTTCCCTTTATTGAAAAAATATTTTTTCACTTCTAAATCATCCTTATGGGGGTTAGTGGTAATCAAACAGCAAATTTTGTCTTCAGTTAAATTAATTTTTTTATTAGAGATAATTAGTGCAGGTCTTTGTTGAAATCCACTTAAATCAGAATAAGGAAAAGGAATTAATACAATATCTTTTTGTTCATACATTATTCCACCTCTCATCAAGTTCATTATCCCAATCTTTTTTAAGAGATTTTTCAGAGGCTAACATTGTTAGGAATCCTTCATTTGAATTTTTTTCAATCATTTCTAATTCTCTTATCCTGTGTTCTATCATTTTTCTTACAAATTCACTCCATTTTATTTCAGAAAATTTTTTCATTCCCTTATATACTTCATCATCAATTGAAAGAGTTATGTTAGTCATAAAAAGGATAAGTGGGTTCACTTATTTAAACCTTTCTAATCATCGTCCCAATAACCACAATAAAGGGCTTTAATCTTATAAAATTTCAGTATTAAATCAATCGAAATTCAACCAAACATTTTATAAATTTTGGAGTTAATGTTCTTTTATGGAGAAAAAAATATTTGATTATTCTTTAGATGCAGATAAAGAAACTTTAAGGCAATTCAAGGAATGTTATTCTCAGGATTTTGTAACTTCTGCTGCTTTAATGCCAGATGCCCACAAAGGATATGTCGCCCCAATAGGTGCAGTTCTTGTGACAAAAGGATATGTTGTTCCTGCATGGGTTGGATTTGATATAGGGTGCGGGCTTATTGCTATAAGAATTAAGGGGGAAGACATCTTTGAAAAAATAAAAAATAATATAAATGAAATTTATGATAAAGTTGCAAAGGAAATTCCAATGGGAGTAGGAAACACCAACCAAGCAAAAAATATAACCACAAAAACAAAAGAAAATTTCAGGAAATTATTAGAAAAATTTGAGAAAGGTTTTCATGACAAAAATATTTTGAGACTTTTAAAAGATGCTGCTATCAGGCATCTCGGGACTCTTGGGGGGGGAAATCATTTTATTGAATTGGGATATTATAAAAAAGAAATCTGGCTGATTATTCATTCAGGAAGCAGGGGAATCGGGCACAAAGTTGCAAAAAAATATATGATAAGTGCTTCAAAAAGTGAAACAGATTATGAAAAAACTTTCCCCCTGGATATAAAATCCCAGCTTGGAAAAGAATATCTTAATATACTGGATTTTGGGCTTGAGTATGCTTTGCTGAACAGACTGGAAATGAGTTATAGAGTAGTTGAAATCCTGGAGGAGATTTTAAAAGAAAAACTAAAAACAGAATTATGGGTAAATAAAAACCATAATCATGCAATTCTTGAAAAAGGATTTTACATTCACAGAAAAGGTGCAACTCCTGCAGAAAAAGGAGAAAGAGGAATTATCCCGGGAAATATGAGGGATGGCTCTTTTTTAGTTGTGGGCTTGGGAAATTCAAAATTTTTATATTCTTCTTCTCATGGTGCAGGGAGAATTTTAAGCAGAAAAGAAGCAAAAGAAAAAATAACAATGGAAAATTTCAAAAAAAGCATGAATGGAATTAAAGGAACAATTTCAATGGAAACCTTGGACGAGGCTCCAATGGCTTATAAAGATATAAATAAAATAATGGAAGCCCAGAAAAAAAGCGTGAAGATAACAAAGCACATTTTGCCTATAATTAATTGGAAAGGATGATTGTATAAATAAATTAATATCTTTAAATTTTTTATTTAAAATTAAGATGCTTTGATATTTCTTTTTTTACAATTACAACATGCCCTATATCTTTGACATATTTGTAACTGAGCATTATTCCTTTTTTCTTGAACTTCAGCCTCTTATCAAGTTTTATTTGGAAGAAGTCTATTATATTTCCTTTTAATATTATCTTCTTTATTTCTCCAATATAATATCCATTTTCACTATAAACCTTTTTATGAATTAATCCTCCAACTCTCCCGGGGAGATAAATATTTTTATGTCTAAATCTTTTTAATAAAAGGAGAATAATTCCAGTTAAGAATAATGCACCAAAGATGCAGATTATTATTGTTAATCCTGTCTGAAGAGAATTTATTTCAGGAATTCCAAGTACTCCTCCTGTAAAATTAGGCTTCAATAAAAAACTAAAGGAAATTATTAATGCAGAAATACCAGCCAATGCAACTAATCTTCTTTCTTCACGATATCCAGTATCTGTTATTTCTTTTCTTTCTCTAGGAGAATTTATTTTCTGTATATTGTCTTCTAATTCTTTTATTTTCTTGTTTTTCTTTTTGTTTTGCACTATTTTTATCATTACAAGTGTTAGTAATATTAGTATAGCCAAAAATATTATTATTGAATAAATAGGTTTTTTATTTTCCTTTACATAATCAGAGAAACTAGAAAATATGTTTGAAATAATTCCCTCTTCTATTCCTTCCTTTTTGCCTCCATAATCAGCAATACTAGGAGTTTCCGGTATTTCTTCTGGAATTATTTCTTCATCACTATCGCAAATAGTGTTGTTATTTGCATCCAAACAACATTCTATTCCATATCTCATATAAGGAGGGTTGCAAATAACTTCCTGAATTGCTCTTCCTGTTCCTCCACCTCCACCCTGATGACCCTGAACTTCTTCTGCAACAGGAGTTGAAACAACAAAGGTATCATAAGCTGTTGCTGTTCCTCCAACCCAGGTTACCAATGCCTTTAATCTATAATTCCCATCTGAAGAAGGAGAAGTTAGTGTTGCAGTTAAGTTGGAAGTTCCAGAATAAGGAACATAAATGGTCTGCTGTCCAGAGGAATAATTTGCTGTTTCCAATTCATTAGTAATCCAATAATCAATTGTAAAGTCCTGTCCAATATCTGCATTTTGATTTTCAACTGTTATTGTTGTGTCAAAACTTGTTGAAGAAGTTACAGAAGCAGGAGCATAAACAATTGCATCTGCTGGGCCTCCATAACCTGGAATTCTTACTTGTATTTGGTTGGATAAATAAGGAATTGCATTAACTGTTGCACTTGATTTATCAAATAATTTATTTGTATTTGATGCTGCTTTTTCAATTAAGATATAATTTGAATAAGAATAATTCTGGGTTCTGTTTAAATCAATTGAAGTGCTTAAATCTAAATCAGTATCTAATACACTAATACTTGTTAAATCTTCTCCACCTGAATTTACAACTTGGATTGTCAATGTATAATTTACATGAGTTGAATTTTCTGAATTATAATAAGCATTTTTTATTAATGTTAATTGCTGGCTTGTTGATGTTGAAGGGATGATTAAATTTATTAATGTGGAGTTTACAGTAATTAGGTTAGATGTTGAAGAATCTATGCCGGTTGCATTGGCAACATAAAGCTCTGCATTGTAGGTTGTTGAATTTCTTGTAAAATTTTCTAAATAACTTCTTGTTATAAATTCTCCATTTGTAATATTTCCTAAATCATAAGGGGAATTTTCTGAATCAGAATCAGTAATATTGGTGTTTGTTGAATTGCTTTCCCCTTTATTTGTTAATCTTAAGGTAACATTATATGAAATAGATTCATTTTCAATTTGATTCAAACTTATGATTTTATCGAGCACAAGGGAAGCAGGAGAGGGGGTGTCTGGAGTACTTAATGCTATTGTCAAAGATATTGGCTTATCCCAATCTGTCCCTATCGCATCTGTAACATTTAAAGTAAATGTTTGAGTTTCATAGCCATCTGCACTTATCTCAAAATTAAAAATATCTAATGTGATATTTTTTTGTGATTCGTTTTGCCATCCACGATATATCATTCCAGTTAGTAGTTGGTAATTTCTTTCATTTATTAATATAATTCCATTTGAATTTGTTGTTGCATTTTCAAATACTACAAGAGGTCTGTCATAAATAGATATAGTGTTGTTTTCTCTTGAGAAACTTCCTGTAATATTTCTGTTAAACTGAACATAAGTAGCATTAACATTTACTACTTGGTCTAATTCTCCGTATAACAAAACTTTATCACCCACTTTATAAAAGAGATTGCAATTCCCAACTGTAAGGTTAGTAAATGCACATGTTGTAACAGTGCTGTTTTGATATAAATATACACTACCCAAGCTAAAAGGGTTAGCCAATCTTGAAGAAATCATTGTTAATCCACTAAAATTGTTGGAATTATTTATTTTTACTGTTGCATTTTCTATTGGATTTCCATTGGTGTCAAAAACTCTTAATTTTAAACTATGCATATCTAAAAATCCCTTCATAGTAGTATATCCCGAATAAGTAGTTGATACTTTTGTTTTATCCATAAAACTCTCTTCAAAATATACTTTTACTCCTGTTGCTACCCATATTTTATTAACTGCATAAGGAGAAGTATCAAATTTCTGTAATGGGATTAATCTAGCACTTTCAAAAAGCACAACGTTTAAAGCAGTTCCTGTTGTTGAATCTCCTTTCTTAATATACATCCCATCCACATTCAAATTACCTGAATAAAAATAAAGAGTATATGCATCCACATTTGTATTAGTTATATTTCCAGAAGATGTTACTGTGAAAAACCAAGTATCTGAACTATAACTTCTGATGTTTGAGTCTATTATATCAAATGCAAGAGTTCCAAAACCAAACCCTGAATAACCTAGCCCATATCTTATGAAAGTGCTTCCATATACACTAAAATTTCCATACCAATATAAATATTGTTCAATTGGATAAGCCCCATTTCCATAAATTAAAGTTCCGGAATTACAACCATGAGTTCCACATTTTTGTCCTATTTGCAATCTACTTCCAGTTGCGTTTGGCATAAGTATAGTATTGTGGTTGGCATTTTGTCCCCCCATATTTCCAATTGAAAATACACTTCCATTATCTATTATAAATGTCCCCCTTATATCTAAATCACAAGTGCTATGGTATGTTAAATTTCCAGTCTTAGTTATACAACCCCATGCATTTGCAGTATCATTTGCATAAAGTGTTGATGGGGTGGCAATATCTTGTGTGTCTATTCTTATTTCATCACTTTTAAACCAAAGTTGTTTTGATATATTCAAATCTTGAGTTATACCTGTTGCATTTAGAACTCTTGCCCTTATAGTATAACCTGTGTAATAAAACCCATAACTTCCAGAAGGTTGTAAATAACTATTTCTCCTATTCGCCCAATTAATCGGCTTTACAAAAGCTATTTCACATAACCCTACAACACTTAAATTTCCACAAGTGTCATTTGTCATCTCTAAAGGATACCATGTGTCTGGAGTTATCTCATAACGAGCATATTCCCAAATAACAGTTAAATTATCTGCTATTATTGGTTGAGTTATATTAATTCTCAATCCTTTAAATTTTTCAAAACCTAATCTTACTCCAAAACTTTCATTTATAATTGTTGAAGTATTTAAAACATTAAAATTAGTTCCTGTTGTATCATATTCAAAATGATTTGTAAGTTTATTAGTAGCATTCCATCTATAAATAGAAGTATAGGTATATAAATTTACTGAAAACATATAATCAGAACCTGCTGTTCCATTCCAATATCTCCAATTTTCATAAGATATTGTAGCAGAAGCGAAACTAATTAAAAACATTCCTAAGAAAATAAATAATATTAATTTCTTTTCCATTTTTATATCTTAAGCTCCTTTTTTAATTGAATAATTTTCTCTGCTTCCTGTATCTTCTTCAAGGAATTGTTGTAGAATTTAGAAACAGCTGGCTGGGATATTTTAAGCTTTCTTGCTATCTCATTCTGTGTAGAACCTGCTTTCTTTAATTTCAAAACATCAATTTCTTTCGGAGTGAGCATTATAACTTAAATAACTTATATAATTTATTTAGACTATATAGATTTTTAAAGGTTTCTCTTTTTTCTTGTATAAAAAAATTATTCTATTTTTCCCTGCAGAACATTTTTAATTGTCTTGGGGAGTAAGTGTTTATATCTGCAGATATAACAACAGATTCAGCATAAATGCTTCTTTCTGAAAATTCTTCTGAAATGCAGATATCAGTTAAATTGCATATTTTTGCAGCACATTCCAGATTTGAGGGGGACATTGTTTCTATCTTGTTTTTTACTTTTGCTAAATTAGTGTTGAAGTTAACCCATTCTACAGGAGGAGTCACACTAAGAATTTCTGCTCTAAGAGTATTGTTTAGCTCAATATCTCTTAAAATAGTATATTCAATTTCAGCTATTTCAAGGGCAGTTTCATTTTCCCTTGGATATTTTTCTTTTATAGTAAGCAGCAAAATACCAGTAAGAAGCAAGATTGCTATGAAAACCTCTACAATTTCTATCCATCCTTTACGATTTTTTATTATTCTGTTTACCATATTTTTGTTACCAAATATCCCATTACAATATCTCCTTCTGTGCTTACATATTCTAGTGGTTTTTTTCTGATGTATATGTTAGTTGAAGGTTCTTTCCCATTTGTTTCAAAAGCAGTCCCATTTGAAAGAATTATTCCATAACCAAATTCAGTTCCTTCAGGTATTTTCAAATCATTTCTCAGAGTTTCATAATTGCTGTATTCTCCAATTAAATCCAGCATATTTTTTTCAAAAATATATTCCTGGGTTTTAACAAGCCCAACATTGTATCCGCTTCCTTTTACAAGATTTGTGCAGCTTAAAGAACTGGTTTCTGAATCATCAAATGCTTCTGAATAATATATTTTTAGAAAATTATCTGAAGTGCTTATTCTGTTAATTTTAATGTCCTGGGAATCTGTGGAGGATACATAAACAGGAGTGTTTGTTCCTAATTCTTCTTTTGCAGCTAAATTATTTCCAATTCCTAATACATTTGTTCCATCATCAAGCTGAATGCAGTTTTGACTCACTGAACCAGTTAAATCTATTGTAACCATTGTTAATTCAGAGGATATTTTCTCTGTAATTCCCAGTTCAAGAGATTCTAAAACAGATTTCTTGTCTTTTTGCAAATATATTGCAGGGCTGAGTATCGCATATAAAAAAATAAGGAAAGTTACAAAAATAACAAAAGAAATCATAACTCCGACATGAGAGCCCTTTTTATCACCTGATTTTATCATAAATATTAAAGCAAAAACCACTTTTAATATTTAATCTTTATATTAATTCAGTTTATAACCTAAAATAGTTAATATTAACCAACAAAACATTAAAGCATTGTTCAACTATTGCTAAAATTATAATTAACTTTTCAAAAAGAGGTGATAATAATCCTTAAGATAAAAATAAGAAATTAAATTAAAGATTTATTTTGTACACTACTTTTTCCAACTCACGATTATATCATCAGTCCTTTGCCTTGGAAGAATATCTGCTTTATCCAGTTCTTTATCTGAAAAAACATTTGTATTTTTATTAAACATAATTTCCCCTAAAAAAGCAATCATAGCCCCATTATCCACAAGGAGACTTTTCTCCGGGCAGAAAAATTTGGCATTTCTTTCATTGCACATTATTTCACACATTTCCTGAAGACGGGAATTGCATGCAACTCCTCCCCCTAATAATAATTCTTTTTTTCCTGTGTGTGCCAATGCTCTTTCAGATGTTTCAACCAGCATGGCAAAAACAGTTTCCTGAAGGGAATAAGATAAATCTTCAGCAGAATATTTTTTAGATTCTAATTTTTGTTTTAAATTAGTCAGGATTCCAGACAGGGCAATATCCATCCCTTTTACCTTATATGGCAGTTCAATAAATTCCCTCCCTTGTTTTGCAATCTGCTCGATTTTTGGCCCTCCTGGAAAGCCCATTTTTGCATAACGCGCAAAAGTATCAATAAAATTTCCAACACCAATATCAAGAGTCTCTCCGAAAATCCTGTATTTTCCAGAGGCATATGCAATTATCTGGGTATTTGCACCAGAAGCATATAGCATAACAGGATTTCTTGCACCTGTTAATTTTCCAATTTCCAGATGAGCAACACAATGATTAACCCCCACCAATGATTTTTTAAGTTTTAAGGATAATTCTTTTGCAAACCTCATTCCTTCTAACAAACATGGCGGAAGTCCCGGACCCTGAGAAAATGCAATAGCATCTATGTCTTTTTCATTTATCTTCGCTTCCCTTAATGCATTTTCATAAATTTCATATTTTATTTTTGAATGATGCTTTGCAGCCTCAATTGGAATTATTCCCCCTGATTCAGTTGTATAGGTTTTTTTAATATTTGCCAGTATCTTTTTATTTTTCACAATCCCAATTCCAAAAGTGTGTGCTGTGGATTCTATCCCAAGAATAGTTGTCATTTTTTGAATTTTCCAATATAAGGATATTTATTCATATAACCGAGAAATACAAAGAATTTATAAAATATTCTAATACTAATTTATTATGGATATTGCTATAGTTTACATGGTTGCAGGACTCTCCAGCAGATTTGGAGGAAAAATAAAACAATTTGCAAAAGTTGGTCCAAAAGGAGAAACGATTATAGAATATTCCTTAAATCAGGCGCTTCCTGCCGGGTTCACTAAGATTATCTTTATAGTCGGAAACAAAACCGAAAAACCATTCAGGGAAGTGTTTGGAAGAAGTTACAAAGGAATTCCTGTTTTTTATTCACTACAGAAATTCAATGAAGAAGAGAGGGAAAGACCCTGGGGAACTGTTGATGCATTGTGCTCTGCAAAAGATGCAATAAATTGTCCTTTTGTTTTATGTAATGGAGATGATATTTATGGAGAAGAAACATTTAGGATATTAGTTAATCATTTAAAAAATAAAATAACTGGCGCAACAGCAGGGTATAAATTGAAAAATGTATTGCCGGATGAAGGAAAAGTAAATAGGGGAATATTTGAATTTAATCCAGATAATACAGTAAAATCGCTTACTGAAATATTTGAAATAACAAAAGAGAATTTAGAAGAAAAGGAATTATCACAGGAAAGTTTGTGCAGCATGAATATCTTTGCACTTCAGCCAGAAATTGTAAAAAAATTAGATTGGAGATTAAAAAAATTCAAAGAAGAACATAAAGGAGACAAAAGAATAGAATGCCTGCTTCCAAATGAAATAGGAAATTTGATTAAACAAAATGAATTAATAGTTGATCTTTATTCCACCAACAGCAGATGGTTTGGAATAACAAACCCCCAGGACGAAGAGAAAGTTAGAGAAGAATTAAAAAATTTAAAATTAATTAAATAAAAATAAAAAATAAATAAGTAAGTTTACCTTCTCTTTTTCTTTTTAGCTGCCTTTTTCTTAGCCTTTTTCTTTTTTCCGCCTCTAGCCATTCTAGCTTCGCAAACATTTCCCTTACCATCTACATAGTAAAGATATCCTGGCTTTCTTTTAATAACATTTTTTACTAAAATTGTTCCCATTTTTTACCTCCTTTTTTTAATTAGAATATATTCTCATAGTGAATATTCTTTTTAAATCTTTCTCCGACGAGGAAATTTACCGAGAAGTAGTTACTCATTGCCTTATCCTTTGACGAGGAAATTTACCGAGAAGTAGTTACTCATTGCCTTATCCTTTGACGAGGAAATTTACCAGGAAGTAGTTACTATTTTTTAAACAAAAGTTTAATTTTCCGGCAATATTTTTTATTCACCGGAATTTCAATTAATTTGTAAAAAGATTTTCTGCAGGAAATAATAAGTCTGAATGGTCTTACAATTTTTTTCTCAATAATCCTGTTTTTATCGTCGAGCCATATTGCAGCAAATGGAAAAAAGACAAACAGGGAATGTATTTTCATTCTGGTTGGGCAGGTAAATTCAAACAGCATTGCAGGGCATTTTTCTTTTCTTTTGAACATTAATCCAACTCCTTTTCCAAATTCAGACAATTTTCTTACATTCTGAATATAAATTTTTTTTCTTCTATAAATTAAACCAATTTTCATTTCCTTTTTCCTTTTTCTTTGCCATTGTAGGATTTCTTTTTAAGAAATCCCCATTTTCCACCATTGTAGGCTCTTTTTTAAAGAACCCCATTTTTGCAATATAAGTCTTATAGTGGAGAGCCACATTTTTTTCAGTAACATGATCATGGTGCCTGAATCCCCCGCCAAATGTCTGGGGAATGTGCATTAATTCATGGATGATTGTTTTAATCTGGTCTTCTTTGCTTAATTTTTCAAATCTTGGGCATAAAAATTCAAGGGCATAATATGCCTCAACACCAATTGCTTTTTGCATTAATTTTCCAAGGGCATGGCATCTTGCAATTGTTCTTCTTGTCGAGCTTCCGTAACTTCTGAAACTTTTGACCCTCTCCATTTTTACATGTGGAAAAAGGAGTATTGAGATTTCTTCTGCAATTTTTTGTAAATCTTCAGCATATTCATATTTCATGATGTAAAAAATGTAGAACCCTTTATTAATCTATTTTATATTAATTAAAAATTAATTATTAAGGCAAAATCATAAAGTGTAATTATATCAACAGAGATTAATATATAATAAGCTGTTAACATTAACTTATTCTTCAATTTCAATAATCTTGTTTTTCGAACTAAATCCAGAAGTAATTCTTACAGATTTACCAAAATATTTCTTTAAATATCTTTCAAGATAAATATTTGCTTTCCCATTAATTGGTTTTTCCTTTATCCAGACTCCATATTCATCCCCAGAGATTTTAACAACTTTTTCCCGTGATGAAGATGGATGAATTTTAATATGGATTTTCATTATAATAGAAAAATATTTATAGTTTAAGAGTCTATTTATTGTATGGCCTTTAAGACTAATTGGGAACCTGGTGATGTTCTTGGGGAAGTTGAAAAGATTATAAGAAATAATGGAGTTCAACTTAGAAATATAGATGATAGAGTTGAAGTAAATTCCGATAAGAGAAATGGATATATAATTGATGCCGATAGTACGACCGGACACTTTCATGATACTAAAGTTAATATAGAGATAAAACAGGATCCTAATAAAGGTTCCTTGGTTCATGTTACTCCGAAATATGGTACAAGTTCTGAAGAAGCTCAAGAAATAGAAGACAAATTAAAATCAGCATATTTTGATGACGGAAGAGTCAGATAATTTTTCCTTTTTTTATTTTTTTCTTTATCAATTTCTCTTAAGTTTTTCTCCAATAATTCAGAACTTTTCTTCAATATCTTTTTCAGAAACTACCCCTTTCATGCTTGCTAAAATCTTTTGAAGCCCTTCTTTATCCATTTTAGAAGTGTATTCTGAAATAGCAATTATATCTCCGGAGCCATAAGCCATCTTATACTGATTCCAAAAATAAAGTTCATCGCATTTATTGCATTCTAAAATATTTGTCCTTCCCCCTTCTCCACATACGAGCTCTTCTTTCCAGGGGGTACTTGCAATTATTTTCATATTTTTGAAAATTTCTAATGCTTCCCCTGATCTGAGATATTTTTTACAATAACATTCATTTTTCATAATATATTAACCAATAAGTTATTTTTAAGAATTTGTATTATCTCTTCTCTGGCTTTTTGTAAGGTCTTCCCAAGGCATGATATATTTCCCTTTCTGTTTTTCCTGCTATTTTCTTTCCTGTTTTCCTCTCAAAAAGCCCGTGCTGAGTTAATTTAAATCCTTTTCTTTTTGCAATGATTCTCAATCCAATTCCTGCTCCTTTTTTTGAAGAATACGCAAGAAGTTCAGCCCCCCATTCTTCTTCATTAGTATAATATAATTCTACCTGAACATCATTAATTTTCCAGGTTGATTCATGTTCCCCTCCCTGTAAGAATTTTCCTTTTAATCTTGTTTTCATAAAATTCTCAAGTTTGCCCTTGTCTTTTGGAATTAAAACAATGTCAATATCAAATGGATTTTCTTCATGCCTCCTTATGCTTCCCGCAATTTCAATTTTCTTGCAAAAAGGTTTTAATTCTTTTTCAATGCTTTCTGAGAGAGTTAAAACTTTTTCACTTTTTTTCATATAAAAATAAGGAAATAAAAGATTAAAAATTTGTGGGTATTAAATAATTTATTGAATTATGATATTTTTTAAATTGGTATGCTTAATGTTGCTGATCCACTATGCAATTTTCTTGTTCCATATGTGGGATCACTAGGATTTACCCAAAGCACTACATTATCAATATGAATATAAGTAGTCTGG
>Ga0208375_1003621_pt1 | contig 12923 bp, 15 predicted proteins | sample RifOxyD1_FD_184038 | JGI IMG/M metagenome (GOLD analysis project Ga0208375, IMG submission 184038) | Soil microbial communities from Rifle, Colorado - Rifle Oxygen_injection D1 (SPAdes) | ecosystem: Environmental > Terrestrial > Deep subsurface > Rock core/Sediment | place: Rifle, Colorado... | reverse complement strand
ACCGATGGTCAGGTGGATTTTGTTTGTGGCGAAGCCACGCGCGAAAATTTGGAAGGAATAATTTTAGAAGAAGTTGAAGATATTGGAAGAGAAGGATTAGCAAAAGTCAACGAAAGAATATCTTTAGCAAAACAATCGGCGCGTTCTATTTTAAGAGGAGGAGAAATTATATAAAGATTTATTTCTTTTAATTCTTCCTAGCCGTTTATATGGCTGGGCCACACGTCTGTTAATTGATAAAATTCAATAACAACATTTGGTAGATTTGTAAGGGAGGTTGATTGTCAAGGAATCGTAGGTGTCTTACAAGTTGAACAATGAAGCTATGGTGATTTACTTTTAGTTAACAGGCTACAAACTTGGTGTTCGTAGGTTGAATCGCAACAGGAACGGCAACTGGAATGGCAATGAAGACAATTTGGCTGACTCTAATACCAATGGTCGAATGACTCAGTTGGCTAGGTTTTTATTTTAAATGAATGAACTGCTCGTTTATCATTTCAACATACCTTCCAATATCAATCTCGTCTTTACATAATCGGCTCTTTTGTTTGATAATTTCATGACGTCGCCAATTAAGAAGTTTAAAGCATTGGCGTTTCCGGATTTGAAGTCGGCGACGGCTTTTGAGTTATTTTTTATTGCCTGTTTACACCATAAATTAATTTGTTTTTCGTCGTCTATTTTTCCAGATGATTTGGCGGTTGATTTAGGAGATGAAGATTTTGGAATCCACGAACGAAGAATGTCTTTGGCTTTTAATTCTGTTATGACTTTTTTTTCTATTAATTTAAGTAATTCTATAAAATGTTCTACATTGATTTCAATGCCGCTGTCTTCTAAAGATTTTTTATTGTAATTTAAAACTGAAAGAAGTTCTGTTGTTATCCATGGGACTGCTGTTTGTGGATTTATTTTCTCAACAACTTTCTCAAAGAATTCGACGATGTCAATGTTTTTTGTTAAGACTTCTGCGGATTTTTTATCGAGCTTGTGTTTTTTGATTAGCTTGTTTAATTTTTCTTTTGGAGATTCTGGAAGTGATGATTTGAGTTTGTTCACTCGTGCAGGTTCTAATTTTATTATTGGCAAGTCAGGGTCTGAAATAAAACGATAGTCGGCTGCTTGTTCTTTTGTTCGCATTAAAATCGTTGTTTGTTTTTCTGAATTAAATGTTCGCGTTTCTTGTTCTTGAACGCCTTTAGGCAATGAAGATTGTCTTTGAATTTCTATTTCGATTGCATTTTTTATATTTTCTATAGAGTTTATATTTTTTAACTCAACTCTTTTTCCATTGTTTGTAGAGACGTTCACATCTGCTTTTATTCCAGAAGTTTTGTCAATTGCTTTTACGTAACTTAGGGTGTGGAGTAATTGTTTTAGCCATTGGGTAACTTGCTCTGAATTTTTGAAATCTGGTTCTGTTACAATTTCGACTAAAGGTGAGCCAGAGCGATTGTAGTCTATTTCTCCTGTTTCTGGATTCCATGCTGCCGGGTCTTCTTCGATGTGGACTTCTGTGATTTTTATATCTTCAAAATTTCCTTTTGTTCCGACGGGAATTGCGTAAGTTCCAGAAATTGTGTTTTGATATCCTTTAGGCAAGTCGGGCCATGAATAATGTTTTCTTTGAAAAATTAAATTATTATTTATTTTACAATTTAGGATTAGAGCGATTTGGATTATTTTATTTAATGCTGAAGAATTTGGAAGTTGCGGTTTGCAGCCTGGTTGTGCAGTGCAAATTGGACAGATGTTTGTGTTTGGTTTTGTTAGCTTTGCACCATGAATGGATTTGCAACTGCAGAATAATTTTTCATTTGTGTCTAAGTATCCGTGGATTTCTAAACCTATTTTAACTTGGGGTGGCATGAATGAAAAAAGAAGGATAGGTTTTTATAGATATTGATTTTATTTAATTTATGGAAAAAAGCAACGCGAAGCCCGGCGACAGAGTTTCTGTTTTGATGGTTAAAAAAGAATATCGCGGGACGCTTCTTGAAACACCGAAGGATGAGAAGGGAATTATTTTATTGAAGTTGGATTCAGGTTATAATATTGGAATTCATAAAAAAGATACACTTGAAGTTAAGTTATTGAAGAAGGGCAAGGATGTCGAGGAGAAGTTTGAATTGAAGCGGGACAATGACAAGCCGAATGTTGCGATGATAATTACTGGAGGGACAATTGCTGCTCGTTTAAACCCAAAAAAAGGAGGTGTTGATTGGCTCGACACTTCTGAAAGCTTATTTAAATTTTATCCTGAATTATTTGAAAAAGTTAATGTTGTTAAAGTTGAAATTCCATTTATGAAAGCTTCTGAAGATATGGATTATAAAGATTGGCAAAAAATAGCTAAAGTTGCCGAGAAGTTTTTGAATGACGGAAACATTAAAGGAATTATTATCACTCATGGAACTGATTTTTTGCATTACACTTCATCCGCGCTTTCGTTTTTTTTACGAGATTTGAATAAACCAGTTGTTTTAACTTACTCTCAACGTTCTATTGATAGAGCTTCTTCTGACGCGAATTTGAATTTGCAGTGTTCGGCGTTGGCTGCGATTTCCGATATTGCTGAAGTTATGTTAGTTGGACACGCGAACACCGATGATAATTTTTGCTATGCAATGCCTGGCACAAAAGTTCGTAAACTTCATTCTTCAAGAAGGGACGCGTTTAAGGTTGTGAATGGAAAGCCGTTTGCGAAAATATTTCCAGAAGGAAAAATTGAGATAATTTCAGAGTATAATTTAAAAGGTAATAAAGGAAAAGTTAATGTTGATAGTAAATTTGAAGAAAAAGTTGCATTAATTAAAGTTTATCCCGGACAAGACCCATCTATTTTGGATTATTATGTTAAGAACAAATATAAAGGAATTGTTTTAGAAATGTCTGGACTTGGTCACATATCGACGATGAGAGCAAGAAAAGGATGGACCAAAAAATTAAAAGAGATACAACAACGGCACAAAATTATAGTTTGCGCGACTTCGCAATGTATTAACGGAAGAGTTGATCCCCTTGTGTATAGTAATGGAAGAGAACTTTTAGGAACAGGAATTATTTATTTAGAAGATATGTTAAGTGAGACAGCGTTGGTGAAGTTGGGGTATGTATTGGGTAAAACTAAAAATAAAGAAGAAGTAAAAAAACTTATGTTAACTAATATGGCTCATGAATTTTCTGATCGTCTTGAAGAATAGTTTATAATTTATAGAAACCCTTAAATTTTTTTAAAGCCAACGATTCTCCAGTTTTTTCTTAAAGTTTCTCATCTCAAATCGCCCATGAGCAACATCCTCTTTTGCAGATTCCATTGCCCCTTTATAACCCTCTAAATCTCCTTTTTGCTTAAGTCTATTAGCCCGAACAATATCTTCTTTCGCAAATTCTCCATACATTTTTGCTTTTTCTCTAGCAGACCATTCCATACCGATTCGTCCAAGATCAATTCCTACAAGGTACTTATCAAATATATTTTTAATTTGTTTTTCAGGTAAAAAATCACCTAGACGCAATATTTTCTCTTCTCCCTTATCTTTAGCTCTTACTTTCCATTCACCAGGACTCCAAGACATACTAAGATAAGTTGGAGTAACCTCGAACGCTTCTAATTGATAACACTCCATTCCACTACCCCAACATTTCCAAGCTTCTTTCTTTTGCCCAATAATCTTTTCCTCCAATTCTCTCTGCAACCCCCTTACTACTTCCTGAGCCCGTTCCAATTCTTGATTAAATTTTGTCATTTTATTTTTCTCTTCGTTTTTAGTAAATTTATTTACTTGGTAATAGTATCATATTAGATATATATTAAAGTTTCCTTAATGATTTTGCTAAATATTGGATAAATTTAAAAATAATAGAATTTATAGTAACTTATGGTAAAACTTGACAAAAAGGATAGATTACTTTTGTATGAACTTGATAAAAATAGTAGACAAACTCATTCTCAACTAAGCAAAAAGGTTAGAATAAAACAGGAAACAGTGAGATACAGGATAAATAATTTTACTAAAGAGGGGATTATAAAAAATTTCTTTACTATTATTGATGTATCAAAACTTGGGAAAATAATTTACAAAATATTATTGAAGCTTCATAATGTAGATGAAAAAAAGAAAAAAGAGATTATGGGATATCTTGTAAAAAATAATTTGGTTTTATGGGTTGCGGATACATATGGAGTTTATGATATAGCCTTAACAATAGGAACTGATAGTTTAATCAAGGCTAAAGAATTCCTAGCAGAACTTTACAAAGTGTATGGGAAATTTCTACAAAATAAAGAAATATCTGTGAATATAAGTGGTGAATATTTAACCAGAGATTATCTCGTGAATAAGAAAAGAGTCTCCGAAAAAAATGCTGATTATTATTCTGATACTGGAAAATCTATTGTAGATGAAAGAGACGTGAAAATTCTTAAAGAATTGGCAAAAAATTCAAGGGTTTCTATTATAGAAATTGCAACAAAATTAGAAATTTCATCCGATACTGTAATTCAAAGAATAAAAAAGATGGAAAAAAATCAAGTTATTACAAAGTATAATATTTTTATAGACAATGCAAAAATCGGACAGATTCATTATAAAGTTTTTTTGTATTTCAATAACCTCTCCTCAGAAAAGGAAAAAGAACTTTATTCATATTGCAAGTCAATTCCTAAAATAATTTATATTATAAAAGCATTTGGAAGTTGGGATTTGGAATTAGATTTGGAAGTTGAAAGTGTGGAGGAGTTCAGAAGAATCATGATGGATTTAACTTCAAAGTTCTCCAGTATGATTAAGGATTATTCTGCTTTAACCATTTATAATGTTCATAAGTATAATTTACTTCCATAAATATTCATCTCAACTTCCTTTCAATCCTATTCAATTGCTCTTTAATCTCGCGAATTTCTCTTTCGGCTTTTCTATTAACTTGATAATCATATTCTGCTTTGATTCTGTCTTTTTGCGCCTGCCTGTTTTGTGACATTAAAATTACTGGGGCTTGGAATGCTGCGAGGCATGATAAAATTAGGTTTAGAAGTATGAACGGATAAGGGTCGAAAGGATTTCCTCTTTTGTATTGGAGTAACCAAATTCCATTTATAATTATCCAGACTATTAAGAAGAATATGAATGTTAAGATGAATGTCCACGAACCAGCCCACTTGGTTAATTTATCAGCAGCTTTTTCTCCGAATGTTCTTTTACTGAGATAAATTGGATGATTTGTTGAATTTATTTTTTTTAAAACCTCTTTTTTTACCATAAAATATTATGGTTAATGTTTTTTATAAAGGTTGTGAAATTTGGAGTTCATTTTTTATGTAAATTTAGCGCTCGTAAACTCGCGTAATTGATTACTCATAATCAGACTTTGTCATGATTATTCGCTCAGAAAAAGATGTTAATCAATAATTCTTAATTATTATTGAGTTTAAGTTAATCTTAATTAATTCACAAACAGAGTGAGTGTATATTGGATTGCAGGAAGACTTTTTTTGGATGCTATTTATATGAAGAATAATTTAATAAACTCTTCTTCTATTTATTTTTATGGATATTAATTATGATAAACTGGGTTTTAAGTCAGGTTTGGAAATTCACCAGCAGCTTGACGGGGATGGAAAAAAATTGTTTTGTAATTGTCTTTCTTTGTTGAGGAGTGATGAGCCGGATTTTACTGTTGAGAGAAGGCTGCATGTTGTTGCTGGTGAGAGCGGCGAGGTTGATGTTGCTGCGAAACACGAAGCTGTTTTAGATAAGAAGTTTGTTTATCAAGGATATAATACAACTTGTCTTGTTGAACTCGACGAGGAACCCCCGCATTTAATTAATCAAGAAGCATTGAAGGTTGCTATTCAAATTTCTTTGTTGTTAAATTGCAGAATTCAAACAATAAGCCAAATAATGAGAAAGACAGTTATTGATGGAAGTAATACTGGCGGTTTTCAGAGGACAGTTTTGATTGCGCGAGATGGTTATGTTGAGACTTCGCAAGGAAGAGTTGGAATCGAAAATGTTTTTTTGGAGGAGGATTCTGCGCGGCCGGTTTCACGTGATGAAAATAAAGTTGTGTTTAAACTTGATAGGTTGGGAATTCCTTTAGTTGAAATTGCGACTAAGCCAGATATAAAAAATGCAGAGCATGCGAAAGAGACTGCTTTGACAATCGGACAGATTTTGCGTTTGTGCAAGGTTCGGAGGGGAATTGGAACTATTAGACAGGATATTAATATTTCTGTTAAAGGGAGTAATAGAGTTGAGTTAAAGGGATTTCAGGATCAAAAGATTATGATTAAGACTGTTGAAAATGAAGTTAACCGGCAATTGGATTTTGTTAAAAAGAAAGAGAATAATCCGAAGGAAGTTAGGAATGTTTTGCCTGATGGCAGAAGCGAATTTTTGCGTCCACTTCCTGGCGCTGCGAGAATGTATCCTGAAACAGATTTGCCTTTGTTGAAAATTTCTAGAAAAATGATTGATGATGCTAAAAAAACTCTGCCTAAATTGATTAGTAAAAATGAATTGGAAGATGAACTTAGACGCGAGGGGTTAAGTAAAGAGATGATTAAACTTTTGCTTAAACGCCAAATGGTTGATGAGTTTAAAGAGCTGCTTCAAATTTCTGAAATTAAGAAAGCTGATTTGATTGTTAAGATGTTGATTCTTTATCCAAAAGAAATTTCTTCAAAAGAAAAAAAGAAAATTGAGGACGTTAAAGAGCTGTTGAATGAAGACGTTTTGATTGAGATTCTTAAGAGACTTAAAGAAAAAAAGATTTCTGAAGAAGACGTTAAGAGAATTATGGCTGATATTGTTAGAGGAAAGCATTTAGATGAGGCGTTGAAAATTAAAAAGATTGATATGATTGGAGGAAGCGTCGAGGAGAAAATTCATAATTTAATTAAGTCGAAGCCCGGACTTTCAACGAATGCGTATATGGGACTTGTAATGAAAGACGAAAAGCTTAGGGGAATTGGAGGGAAGAAAGCGATGGATGTGATTAGGAAGTTTGTGAAATGAAATTTATTATTTATTCAAACGATCTTTTATTATCTTCTTTTATATCCAAACTTATCATTGTAAGTTGGATGATCAATTATATCTAAAACAAATGCGATTATTTCTATTTCCTCATTATTTGTTAGAGTGTAAAGCATTCTCCAAAATGTAGGAAGTTCTACTCTGAATAAATTTGTAACAGAATATTTTTGTTTATATTCTTCTGGAATAAGATTTTTTGCTATTGGATCTCCATAATGAATGTTTGATTTAATCAACTCAATTTTGTTATTTACTGCTTTCAAAATCATTCTGGATTGTTTATTGTTTTCTGCTTCAGCATTTAGTCTTTTGTAAACTTCTTCTGCTTCTGGCGAAAGGATTACTCTAACATTTTTCATTATAATTCCATTCCTCGTATAATTTGCCTTTTTAAGTTTGGATTATTATTTTCTATCCACGTTATTCCTTTTAATGATACTGCGATTTTATTGCTTTTTTCAAGATATTCAAGAATTATCATAAGAGTTATATGATTTACTTGTCTAGGAAGTTTTCTTTTTAATTCTGCAACAGAGATTACACTTTCATTTATTCTTTTTAAAGTTTCTTCTACCATGATAACCGTGTTTAAAGTTGGCCAATGAGTCTGTCTTTCTTTTTCTTCAACTTTTTTGGTTTGTATCATCTTATATCTCTTAGTTATTAACTTATAATTATTAATTACTAATTAGTATTTAAATATCTTTTGGTTCTGGATAGTATCTCCGCACAGGAATTCTAACTAATTTATCACTTTAAAATTTCGAGAAAAATAGTAAACTCTCCGATTGCTCGGAGAGTTTGTGTCAATCAAAAAATACATAACAAACATAGTTAAAAAATTATCCAACGGCTTGAAAGTAGCAACACATAAAATCGTTGCTGCTTTGGTTGAAGCAGCGAGGACAATCAGCTATGTTGAAACAATCAGCAACAAAGCAGACACTCTTCATCGGCATGTAAAAGAAAACACCGAACAGGATTTGAAAAGAGCATTTGAATTCAACACAAGAAAAGCAATCGGAAGAATGAATCTTGGAAAAACAACTTTAGCCGTCGATACAACCGGCGAACTCTATTATGGAAAAAATGGAAAATTAAATGTCAGACAGAAAAAGTTTGAGAAAGGAACGGATGAAGTTTTTACTTATGTTGTTTTATCCGTCGTGAAACCAAAACCGTTGCCATTGATGGCTCTGCCATATCGGCAGGGTGATGATTTGACAGCTCTCGTTAGAGAGTTGTTGGAATATGCAAGATCGTTGCCGATAACAATCCAATGTGTTTTATTCGACAGAGGATTCTACATCGGAGATTTAATCTCCTATTTGTCGTCGGAAAGAATAAGATATTTGATATTTGTTCCGCAGAACAAAGCGATGAAAAGATTCATCGCACAAACAGACAGCATCGCTTCGTTCAATCACGAAATAAAATATAACAAAAGAAAAAGCCGATGGAAAGTTCAGACGAGAATTGATATTATCAAAGACCCGGCTAAAAATTATTATTGGTGCTTCGCCACGAATCTTCTCCAGAGTTTGTATTTGATTTTCAAATACAAACAGAGATGGCAGATTGAAACAGACTTCAGAGTTCACGACGAGGCGAGGATAAAAACAAAAAGCAACGATCCGATTATTAGATATTTTTATTTTTTAACGTCGCTGATTTTATTGGCTAATTGGGAAGTCAACAGACTTCTGCATCCGAAAATCTGTTTCAAGAAATATTTGAAATTTGTTCAGCAGGAATTCGAACGTGAGATTACTTAATTCCGTTTCCAGATATTTTTTGTGGAATTGTTTTAGCTGGAGCTTTGTTTCTGTTTGAGATTTTGTTTTTGTCTTCAATAATTTGGATATTTTTGACTGGGTTTTGATAACGATTGTTTTATGATTTGATTAAACATACGACTTATTCTTAGTCGTATGCGGAGATACTGCCAAAACCAAAAACTTTAAATTAAGTGAAAACATTATTTCTTCATGGAGAAAATGGTAACAATTCCTGAAAGAGAATACAAAATATTATTAGAGGCATCAATGGTTGACGAAGAATTAGTCACCAAAATAAAACGAAGCCTCGAAGATGTAAAACAGGGCAGAATAAGAGAGTGGAAAGATTAATTCTCGAATTTTCTTAATTCCCTTAATACAAATTCTTCATAGTTATTTATATCTTTAAGTATTTTATTTATTGTCGCTTGTTGAGCTTTTTTGTCACTGATTCCGACGGCAAGAATAACCATAAACTTTTTGTAAACAATGAAATACAATCTCTTCTCACCAAATCTCTTCTCTCTAAAATATGGAAGTCCAAGGGGCTTTCCGACTGAATCACCTTGCTCTTTTAATTGCTCTCTAATTTTTCTAACTCTTATTTTATCTGATTCATCTAGTTTATCAAAATCATCATCAAATTCTTTTGTAACAAAAACCCTAAACATATCAATTTAATTATAATAGGATTAATAAAACTTCACTTCCCCAACCCCTTAATCGTCCCGCTAACCCTCTCAACACTCATTTTTTCCTTAAACACACAAAGCGAAGCCCGAACAGAATCAACCATCTCGCGATTTACTCCAATAATCATTTTATCGCCTCTCTTTTTAACAAACTCCAAACCACATTTTGACATTCCATTAATTCCTATAAATTCAAGAATCGCTCTCTCAATTTTTTCCTTGCTTCCCCCACTAACAAGAAGATAGCGTTTCTTTTCCCGCATCGAAGGTTTAAGTGATTTCATAATTCAATTAAAATTCTTTATTTTAAATAACTATTGAAACATATTTAAACTACAAATTCTTTTTTAGTTTAATAAAGAGGAAAAATGACAATAGAAATTCTAGCAGTCGGCGGTTACAATGAAGTTGGAAAGAATATGACTTCAGTAAAAGTCGGAGAAGATGTTGTGATTTTTGACGCAGGAGTATATCTTCCGCCGATTGTTGAATTACATGAAGCAGAAAAACTTGAAACAGGCGGAAAGCAATCTGAACCAACAGAGCAAAAACTAAGAAACATAGGAGCATTGCCGCACGACCATATTCTTGATAAATTAAATTGGCGAAATAAAGTCCGTGCATTATTAATCGGCCACGCACATTTAGACCATGTCGGTGCAGTTCCTTATTTATCTCACAGATACAAAGCAGATGTCGTCGGAACACCATTTACAATAGAAGTCCTAAAACAATTAATGCAAGACAACAGCCAAACAGTTCCAAATAGATTTAAAATAATTAATCCAAATTCATCTTATCATGTTCAAGGAAAAAAGAATTTTGAAGTCGAGTTTCTTAACATTACACATTCAACACCTCAAACAGCAGTGATGGTTCTTCACACACCTCAAGGCGCAATAGTTTACGCAAACGATTACAAATTAGACAACACACCAGTTTTAGGAAACAAACCAAATTACGAAGCATTCAAACGCTTGAAAAAAGAGGGCGTAAAAGCACTCATAATAGATTCTCTTTACGCTGGTTCTGAAAGAAAAACACCAAGCGAAAGAATCGCGCGCGACTTATTAGAAGAAGTAATGCTGACAGTAAATAACGAACACAAAGGAATAATTGTCTCAACATTTTCATCACACATTGCACGTTTAAAGAGCGTAGTAGAATTCTCAAAAAAACTTGATAGGCAGGTTGTATTTTTAGGAAGAAGCTTAAAAAAATATGTTCAGGCTTCAATAAATGCAAAGATATGCCCCTTTGAACATGAAGTCAAAATTGGAAGTTATAAAAAACAAGTTGAGTCTTATTTAAGACAAGCAAACAAAAATAAATCAAACACCGTCGTCGTTTGCACTGGCCACCAAGGAGAGCCAGGCTCAATTCTCGAACGTTTATCAAGAGGCGTTCTTCCATATCAATTTAACAAGGAAGATAATATTATTTTTTCTTCTTCAACAATTCCTGTTCCGGTTAATATTGCAAACAAAGAAAGAATGGAAAAGAAATTCAGAAAACAAAAAGTAAGAATTTTCGACAACGTCCATGTTTCAGGTCATGGTGGAAGAGAGGACGCTCGTGATTTGATAAATTTATTAAACCCTGAACACGTTATACCTTCACATGGTGCAATGGACAAAACAATGCCAATGATTGAATTATGCAAAGAACTTGGTTATAAGGTTGAAAAAACATGTCATTTAATGGAAAACAGAAAGAGAATAAGGATATAAAAAATTAAACAAAGAAAAATTAAAAAATAAAAATGGTGCGTGATATTCTTGGAGGATTAAGGGTTGCTTTATCTAAAGGACATTCTCTTCAAAATGCAATGCAAAGTTTTTATAATTCAGGTTATAAAAAAGAAGATATAGAAGAAGCAGCAAGATATCTCCAGTCACATAATTTTGAAAATCCTCAAGCCGAAACACAACAGCCAATAAAACCAACACATCAATATACTAAATACGAAGAAACTGCAGTTGGCGCGCAACCAATTCCACTCTCAACTCAACCCAAACTTTCCCAACAATCTGGAGCGCAACAAACTCAACAGCAAATACCAAAAAAGAAAACAAATGCAAAAAAGATATTTTGGATAACAATTTTAACAATAATTCTGCTTGTTTTAATTGGTGGTTTAATTTCAATCTTTTTGTTTAAGGACATAATCATGGGTTGGTTTGGAAAGTAAGTTTGCAATCACATCTAGCTCGCGACCCCACTCGGTTAGTACTAAATAAATTAGTCCTTCGCGAAATCACTCATACTATCATTAATTCTTAAAACTAGATTTTATCACAATTTTAATAGGGATTTTTATGACTTAAAATTTTCTTAACGAAGAAATTCAAGCGAAGCAGATTTCGAAGCCAATATATAACGCGAACAAAGTGAGCGCTAATATTTTAAACCAAATTTTATTTAATAAATCATGCAAATCTACCAACCTTCAGAAGATTCATATTTTTTATCTGAAGTTTTAAAAAAAGAAATTCATAATAAGGATGCTAAAATTATCGAAATAGGAATAGGAAGCGGAATACAATTAGAAACACTAAGAGATTTAGGAATAAAAAATATTTACGGAGTTGACATAAACAACGACGCTGTTTATCTTTGCTTAGAAAAAGGTTTCAATGTTTTAAAATCAAATCTATTTTCAAAAATTTCAAAATCACAAAAATTCGACGTAATAATTTTCAATCCACCTTATCTTCCAGAAAACAAGTTTGACAAACTTCCAGACACGAGTGGAGGAAAAAAAGGCGACGAAACAATAATTGAATTCCTCAAACAATCAAAGTTTCATTTAGAAAAGAATGGATTCATCTTGCTCTTGACTTCTTCTTTAACTCCAAAAATTAATTTTAAAAAATTTAATTACGAAGCTAAACTCATTGCCGAGAAAAATTTGTTTCAGGAAAAATTGTGGGTTTGGGAATTAAAATTACCACTCACTTCGTTCGTGAATAGATAAAGGTTGATAATAATTCAAAAATATAAAACTCTCTACATTGGGATTTTATACTTAATCCTTCTCTACCAATCCTCGCGAAGCGAGACAAATTTAAGAAGGGGCGGCTTGTTAGAGGAAACGTAGTTTTCAATACAATTCACAACAACTAATTTTATATACTTCATTTTTTCTCAATTCTTAGAGGTAAAAATGGTAAAATTTGCACATATCGCTGATTCTCATCTTGGAGGATGGAAACAACCAGAACTTCAAGAATTAAATTTAGAATCATTCAGAAAAGCACTTCAATACTGCATTAAAGAGAAAGTCGATTTTGTAATATTCGCTGGAGATTTATTTGATTCAGCATATCCTTCAATCGACATATTAAAAGAAACATTCTCTGAATTCAAAAGATTAAAAGAAGAAAAAATTCCCTGTTTTATTGTTGCAG
>Ga0208375_1003615_pt1 | contig 12933 bp, 11 predicted proteins | sample RifOxyD1_FD_184038 | JGI IMG/M metagenome (GOLD analysis project Ga0208375, IMG submission 184038) | Soil microbial communities from Rifle, Colorado - Rifle Oxygen_injection D1 (SPAdes) | ecosystem: Environmental > Terrestrial > Deep subsurface > Rock core/Sediment | place: Rifle, Colorado... | reverse complement strand
AAATCCGCAGCCTCCACATGTCCAGCAAGCAAGGGCCGGCGCCCTTGTACGGTTCGCGAGCCTTCAGCCACAAGATATTCACGTTTCGTGAGTTGAGAGTTGTGTGCAGTCTATGGTGTGTGATCGTGATTTGGGACTCAGATTTCTGATATTTTTCCGGATCTTTATTTATGAAAATGTGGTAAAAGGTGACTATGATAATGGCAATATTTATAACGAAATTAAGTAAGGACTGATAAGCATTATCATCGCTATCGTGTTTGTAATAGCGATGATGATTTCGTACAAGTTTGGGCAGGTTCGTCAAGGACTAAAGTCCCAGAGAATAGCCTTCGAAAGGTTGGAAATAGACTGCCTTGACCAGCTTTATGGTTCCCAGAACTAAGGGATGTCTAGTCTTATGGTGCCCGTTTCACTCTTCGGGTTATCGGTGTCACATCCTTCTGGTTCTCCGTCCACTCTACTCACCGACATAGGAGTATGAGACATGAAATACGAAACCTGAATGTATACGTCTCCTCCAGCAACAGATATTGCAGGTTCACCGTTAGAAAGGACAGCCTCTTCCTTTGCAGTAACAGTCATTCCTGGCCCGAAAGAAAGGATGACGGTTTTTTCCCACACCATTATGTCATGAGAGTGTACGCATGATGATACAATTTAGATATGGATGGTTCTGCGGTTTTTGTCTTTGACAAGACTGGTAAAAAAATACTTTTAGTAAAGCGTCGTGATGTGCCGGTGTGGGTAATTCCCAGTGGAGGAATTGAGCCAAATGAAACACCTGAGCAGGGAGCTATTAGAGAAACCAAAGAAGAATCCGGTTTTGACATTAAAATTACTCGAGAAGTGGCCGAATACAGCTATAAAGGGGACCGCAAGAAGAGCCACATTTTTGAGGCTAAGGTGATTGGGGGTAAATCTCAAATTAACAGTGAAGCAAAAGAGATCGCTTTTTTTGGACTTAACAAGTTGCCTGAACTGCGCCATCCATCAATTTCTGATTGGCTGTTGGACCTACAAAAAAACTCGAAAAAGGTCATAAAAAAAGAAATTGAGGGAGTAAGCATAAGGCAAGCAGTAAGCCATATTCACAAACACCCGTTGTTAGTATTAAGGTTTTTGCTTACGAAAGTTGGGGTTCGAATTAATACTTAGTCAGCGGGTGTGATGGGAGCCATCGGATTTAGATTGATTTTCTAAGTACGCAAAGAATATAATACGCTTGAGGGCAGTTGAATAGCACGTCGATATCGACAAATAAAGTGTATATGCCCCACCTAATTGACTTGCCAGGCAAGCAAGGGGCAGACCCCTTGTGAGACGTATACATCTCGTAGGCAAGAAAGCTACTTCTAGTAGCGTGAGCTTGCTGCAGGGTTCAACTCTCTGCCCTGGCTCCAGACTTCAAAAGAAGCTTTACTATTTTGATATGCTTTGCTCAAACAAAAAGGGGTGGGAAGGACTATAGGTAGAGGGCCTTGGAACGGATTCGATTCTTTTCTCATAGAGATGATATAATTGATTACCACAATTAAATACAATGTTATGGGTATAAATTCCTTCATCGGCATCGACGGTAATGAGGCTAATTTGGTACAACATCGGCTAGGATCAAACCAATTTGCATATGGGCTTTTAAAGACAATTGAAAAGATTGACACTACGCATTCATATCAAACCTATCTTTCTACTCCACTTTTGAATGACATGCCCAAAACACGCCCAGGATGGAATTATCGAGTCATTCCTCCTCACAAATTATGGACTCAATGGCGTTTACCTTTAGATCTTTATTTCAGATTTCCACGACCTAAGGTGTTCCTTAGTCTAAGTCATTACGTCCCCCGTTTTTCACCGGTACCAAGAATCGTAACAATAACTGATTTAGGATATTTAAAGTTTCCTGAACAGCTTCTTAAAAAAGATCTATTACAATTAAAGCTCTGGACTGCTTATTCTTTAAAAGTAGCAGATCATATAATTGCCATATCAGAGTTTACTAAGCAAGATATTTTAGATAATTATCAGATAGATAAGTCAAAAATATCTGTAATATATCCAGGGTATGACAGAAGTGTCTTTAATGTGTCTCTTAAAAAAGGGGGTGCTAAACTTGTATTAAGAAAATATAACATCAGTACTCCTTATCTTTTATTTTTAGGTGCTTTGAAACCAAGCAAAAATGTAGAAAGATTGATTGAGGCATTTAATCAATTAAATGAAAATGATATTAAGTTAGTAATCGCTGGTAAAAAAGGCTGGTTGTATGAATCAATTTTTGAAATTGTTAAAAAATTAAATTTAGAAAATAAGGTGATTTTTACAGGTTTTGTATCCGATAAAGACATACCACTACTCATGTCACACGCAGAAGCCTTCGCGTTGCCATCATTGTATGAAGGTTTCGGCATGCCTGTCGTTGAAAGTATGGCTTGTGGTGTACCTGTATTAGTTTCAAATCAGGGCAGTTTACCGGAAGTTGTTGGTAATGCAGGAATTGTTGTCAATCCATATGAAGTACAATCGATTGCAAACGGAATCAAAAAAACAATTAAAGAAAAAGAAAGATTAATACAAGATGGACTCAAAAGGGTAAGATTATTCAATTGGGATATAAGCGCTAAAAAAACCATCACCCTACTTGATCAATACTTATAGATTCAAAACTTTTCTGTACACATCCAGAGTTTCTCGTGCACATTTTTTCCATGAAAATTTTTGTATATTTTTATGGCCTTTAGTGATCAAAGTATGTTTAACTTTCGATTCTTCTAAGATATCAGATAATTTGGAAGCAATATCTCTGCTGTTGTGCGGATTCGCAAAAAGTGCAGCATCACCAGCTATTTCCTCTAGTGCGGGGGTTTTTGCGCATACAACCGGACATCCACATGCCATAGCTTCTAATACCGGTAAACCAAATCCCTCATACAATGAAGGCTGACAATATACAGAGGCACAGTTGTATAATCCCACTAATTCTTCATCTTTAATATATCCCAAACGTCTAATATCAGGATCTGACTTATATTTATCTAAAAACTCAACCCACATTTTCATTTCCGGGTGTTGGTTGTCAAAATCTTCAATAACGGCTTGTTTGCCCACTATCACTAATGTTGAGCCAATAATCTTGCAAGCTCTGGCCAATCTAACTAAATTTTTATTAGGATTCACGTCTCCAACATATAGCACAAATTTGTTAGGTAAATTATATTTTTTTCTTAACTGGTTGCATTTCTTTGGATTTTGAATTTTTACAAACTGTTTATCAATTCCTAAATAAATAGGATATATTTTGTCTTCTGGATAGCCCAAATATTTAGTGATATCTCTTTTAGAAGTTTTCGTATCTGTGATAACTGCGTCAATTTTTTTAAGTGAAAACTTTTGAATTTGAAATTTTATTTCACCCTTGATTCCTGGCGGGTAATCTCGAGGATACAAGAGCGGTGTAATATCATGAATAGTTACAACCAGTTTTGCCGCCTTAAACAAAGGTAGGGATATAAAAAATAAATCAAAGTAAGGATAGTGAATTAAATCGTATCTAGTGTATTTTTTCTTTCCTGTTTTTAAATTCACTTCATCGAGTGACCAACCTGTTTTTTTTATTACTTTTTTTAGTTCAAGTGCCAAATTGCGTGTGTAGAAACCAATACCTCTTATTCTATGTCCGCTTTCTAAAGGGCTTATGTCAAAAGCAATTCTCATGTTTTAAGAATATTAATCAGATTTAGTTTTTTTCAATTTATTTTTAAATAGTGCATGATATACATCAATCCTATCAAACCCTTTCTCAGAAAGTAATCTTAGTGCACGTCTTCTAACTATTCTCAATAAGTCTTTTGTGGGAACAATACCTGATGCCTGAAAAGCGATGTTAACATCTGTTAGAGATATATCGGACAAATTTGAAGGATCAATTAGAAAATTATCTAAATCGTCGAAGTTAACATCTAGATTATAGTTCAAGACCCAATCATTTATGCATTTATTGAATGTCTTCAGTATTTCTTTTTTTTGTTTTACTGATGCTTTATCTATCATTTTGGAAAGGGGTACACCTTCCATGTAGTCATATAAATATAAGATACTCTCAGTAAAAGCATTAAGTTTGAAGAAGTGGATGTTTTGTAAATATTTAGACTTTGACATTCTAGATAAATAGCCTTTAGCACGAATGTGCTCCGCCATACCAATCCAGACATCTGGTAGCATTTTTAAACAAAATTTGTGCTTAGAAGTTTCTAATAAAAAGATAATAGCATCATCCTCTCTTCTGGGACTTTTAAATAAGTTAAATTTTATACCTAAATTAAAAAAATATAACTTAGCATCGGATATTTGTTTATCGTTGGTGGCAAATGTTCCGTTTTCGATGTCCTGATTTACCACACTACTGTAATCTAACTTTAATGTTTCAATTGAAGACTGGATTAAATCAATTGTATTTTGCCTTACTTCAGTTTTTTTCATTTGTTAATTCCTCACTCCTAACTTGATCGTATAAATCTTGCAATTCAATTTTTATTAAATCTACGTCATGCTTGCTAAGCACAATCTCTTTATTATGTTGCGATATTATTTGGTTTGATTTCATAAGAGTATCATGGTGATTGTCTTGAATCGCTTTTTTAATATCATTTTGATGAGTCTTAATATCGTGACGAAATGTTCTTTCTGAAAAAGTCTCTTGCCAGTTAATAACATTAGGATGCCAAGGAATTCCCCAAAAATTTAATAGCTTGGTAAAAACTTGTACAGGCTGTTCCGTTAAGGTTTCATACGTTATACATCGCGTATTATCTGAGGACAATCTTTTAGTTTTTGTGTAACTAGCAAATACACCCTCTTTATATGCCTTTATTGCATCTTCTAAGTTCGAATTCATGAATTTCTTCAAAATAATAGAGTTTATTGTTTGCACTGGGTCTCTAAACAAAAATACTGGCTTTACTAATGGTATTACCACAGAATCTGGGAACGGATAGTAAATGTTCTTGTCATATGTATTTTTAACAAACAGAAAGTCGTTTTTGTGTTCCCAAGATAACACTTTCTGCCAAGAATTAGAAATTGTTTCAGCCTTCAACGACGGAGATTTCTTTATTGTGCCACTAATACAAGTTATGTTAGGGTGTTGAGATAAACAATGAAGAACCAAAGTGCTTCCACTGCGCATAGTGGAGAATAAGGTTCTTACTTGTTTTTTCATTTTAGTCTAAATCCCTTATTTTAATAGATACGGGCAAATTCTTAATAGCTGATTGATATAGGCCACTTTCGATTTTTATCGGAATTTCGTGATATTCCAAATCTGAGCGTGGAACAATTTTAGCACCATTTAGTCGGTCAATAAAATCTGAAATCGCTTCTTTAAGACAAGTATCAGCAGCTCTTTCAGTCCCCGTTTCGAACTCTTTTATGGAAATTCTTTCTACGTTGCGTTTCTTACCGTTTCTTTTTATTGTGATCAAACCATAATTATCCCCTCCATATTCATAAAGTGAATCATGTGTACCGGTCTTATCTTGATATAATTCAAAATCAATTTCCTGAAAAGGACCTTGAGTCCAAGTATAAGATTCCTGTCGGATTGTTCCAGGTGTTCGATCCCAAATATGACCTTCGGGCTGATAAAAATCTTTCTGACATAATCCATTATTAGTCACTTGGATATTCACAAGCGCAACTTTTGTGCTATTTTTGAAGTAAGAGTAAACTCCATTAACACTACTTTCTCCTAGTCCGCCAATATTTAAATCTTCTAAGTTTTCGGAAAAAATACCCGCATTTTTTGTACCAGAGTATACCTCTCCCGGAAAGCTCATTTGCCCAAAGACTTCAATTCTATTTATACCCAACTTGGCTGATATCTTAGATATTGTAAAATCCATAATATCAATTGGATGATATCCGGTATGAGAAAGCACTCCATAACCATATTTGTAAGGGTGATTTTCTTTTGTGAGTAATTGCTTAGGTCCCATCCAGTCTCCTTTATTTTTAGCTCCTCGCAAAAGTGATACTGGGACTTCATAAAGATCGAAGACTTCTTCAATTTTGTCTTTGATAAACAAGAAAGCCTTATTCCATCTCCTTTGTGACACTATACTGATAAAAGAACCTGTATCTTCGGCCGCCTTTTTTAAATAATCATAATCTTTAAGTATCTGCTGAGCTTTATCTAATTCGTGTGATATTCCGTTATAAGACGTTAGTGGTTTTTCTACTAAACAAGGAATTCCCTTTCGCACAGCCAATTTTAAATAAGGCATGTGTGCAATTGCTTCAGTGGTAATAATTACCCCATTAATACTTTCTTGCTCAATCAGCCTGTTAAGGTTATTCTTGTCTTCCTTACCCATCTCACCATCATTGCTAAAGGGTGATACTGGTAATATTTTTACATTTTGTATACCTGATTTCTGGAGTTGTTGGTACGTATAGTCTACGCGCGATTTTATCTCCGTCCCGGCTATTAATATTGGCGCCAAAGGGTGTTTACTTAATAACTTAAGGTAATTGTCTAAAAATTGCCTACTTCCTAATCCACATACTAAGATTCGTGGTTTTTTACCTAGCTCTTCTGAATTTTGTATTTGATTAGTATGCAAATTTTTCATAAAAGCTTACTAAAAAGTATGTAGATTTTATTATGCTAAAAGTAATTTTAATATAGGTCTTCGCAGTTGGAAATTGTTGGGTGACTATCACCGACGGGAGGGAAACTAATTTGAATCCTTGTTTTCTTGCACACGATCCAGCCATTCGGCTACTAATATAGAAATCATTAGATCCTTGTCATCTAACAAATGACCCGCTCGATCAAACAAGACATAAGTGGCGCGGGGATAATTATCCAGTATGTTCCATACATCTTGATAACCCGCCATGCTATCTTGCTTGCCAGTAATTATCAAGGTTGGCTTCAAAAAAGGTTCCGAAAGAGAATCTACATCAAAAGAAAATGCATATTTCTCAGGCGTTTTTATAATCTTTTCTAAAAACTTCGAGTTCTCAACTCCACCATCATCCTGTCCGGCCATGGCTTTAATACGGTCTAACGTATGCCTGCTCCGAACAACAACCATCCAAGACATTTTATCTTCAGCAGGCGTTAATTTTGCAACTTCTGCCGGATTATCAACAAGAATTGTATGAGACGGAACTATCCGTTTCGAATCTTGTGCCTTGATTATCGGAACAGCCATGAAAAGTCCGTCTACAAGGTTTGCGCGATGGTATATTACTCCACGAGCATGATAAGCTCCTAAAGAGTGACCTACTAGTACAAACCGCTTTTCTTCAGTGATTTTATCAATACACTCAATAATAATATCCAACATCTTATCTTGGTTGGTAATCCAGTCTTCACCTGGAGTCTGGCCATGACCAGGTGGATCAATATATATTCTTTGGAATCCCGGACGTTGCTGAAAGATTGGCTCCCACCAGCTTGCTGATAAAGAAGCGCTATTCCCCCAACCTGGAAGGATAATCATTGGCTGACCCTTGCCATAAACTTCGCACGAGATCGTGATGTTCTTAAGTGAGCATTCCATGCTAGTGACTTGATTGAAGTTTACCATATACAGCTCTCGATAAATTTTCAGCAGGCTTAATAGCACGAACTAATCCTGGAATTCTAGTTAATTGGATTAGAGAGTCATACTAGATAGGCGGTGGAAATCCGCAGCCTCCACATGTCCAGCAAGCAAGGGCCGGCGCCCTTGTACGGTTCGCGAGCCTTCAGCCACAAGATATTCACGTTTCGTGAGTTGAGAGCTGTCCGGAGTTCGAGTCTCCGGCTGGGCACACACAAGAACGATCAGTAAGCTTAACTTAAACCCTCGATAACAAGGAGATGCCAAACAGTAGGCTTGATAGGACCCGTTTCAAACTCCACGAGGAAGTGTTTTTGTGTCCAGGCGGGGTTCCGCCCCCCGCAGCAAATTCACTCTACTAGCTGACGAATCAGTCCCTTTCGGGAAGTAGATGTCTTGTTTGCAAGGTGCATGCGCCTTACTGGGGTCTAACCCCAGCTTGCTGGACGTATTTAGGTGAGGCAATGGCTTAGAGGTCCCCACCTAATGGAGATTAATCTTTGTCATCCCAGCGATCGATGTTGCCTTTGTCGTCAACTGTATGACCAGAGTCCTTGACATAATCTCCTGTGTTATCGGTATCCCACGATGCCCGTGAGTCGTCATTTCCGTAAAGAGTGTTGTGTGATCCGCCGTGATCGTTTGCACTCTCATTCGAACCCCACCAGCTTCCGTCTTTTTTTCCGTCTTGGTCGTGACCAATGTCTCCACGATTTCCAGGTGGCATAGTTACCTCTCCTGCTAGTTATTCACTACCGATGTTAAAGCGCCATTTTTAACCTCAGGAATATTATAGCATTTTGGTGTCACAAAATTTAGTGAAGGATTGACAGCACGAGCGTTTTCATTTGGGTTCCTCCTTGGAACTAAATTGGTAATGTGCTTGGTTTGATTATATCGAAAAGAGGTGGGATGAACTATGGGTAATTGAAGATAAACAAAGCTTGTAAGCAGAATTACGGAAGAACGTGGGTGGTTGATTTTATAGTAATATTGTGTTAAGTTTTAGGTAGAAATTCAAGTGAGGATATATCCGAAAAGGTTAGCGAGGTATACCTCTATTATTAGAGGGTGTGAGTATTCCCGCGAAAGCGGGATTTTTTGTTGCTTGACAAAATGATTCATTGTGTTATTATAGGGTACTAAAAATATGAGTCCTGAAAGATTATATGAAGGAGGGGCGTTCAAGGCTGGGCAGCTGGTAACTGCAGTAACGGTGCTTGCTGGAGCTGCGACAACCTCTCGTGCAGAGGCGACTGGTTACCGGACTGCGGATGAAGCTGCTCGTGCTGCGATGAGAGATGCGAAAAGAAGCGCTTTAGTAGTTGGTCCAATTTGTGAAATAGATCGACAAGAATCTCCACGTAGCACCCCATCAAGAGCGACAAGAGAAGAGAGACGGGATTATAAACGTGACTTTTCCCGACCGGGTAGTTTCGATCAGCAAGCGGGGCAAGACGAGGCCGTCATACGAATTGTAGAAAATAAAGCCTCGCCAGATGAATACCTTCCGGGGAGGACCCTTCAAAAGGGACTTGTCACGGTTGGTGAAAGGCCGGCAGGATATGAAACCAGGCAAGAGCAGGGGAATAGACCTATTGAGGTGCAAGCGTATGCTTTTGACATACTTCGAAATGGCCCTTTGTCTGACCGTAATGTTTTCGAACAAGTGATTTATGATCCTGCGTGGGCACAGATGTTTAGTGCTTTACAAACCGAATCCGAGACAAGGGATATTGAGGGGACACAAACAATTTATGTAACCTACGGAGATGTCTTAACAATGATTAGAGGGAGGATAACGGAGAGTGAAAATGGGCCAATTATTGATGGTCCAGTGATCTTTTTTCGCGAACGACAAGAAGGTGGGCCAGCAATTGAGGTGTTGCAAGTGCCAAGCGGAGGTGCTCTTGGCCTGAATTATGATAATGTGCGAGGATTTGAGCTTGTATATCTCCAGGGCGGTGTGTGGCAAAGAGTGATTGGGTTTGATGCAAATGGGCCGGTGACAGAAGCAATTGATGGCGAACTTGGCGTACCTATGTACTTTACGTATGAAGTGATGCCCGGTCAGGTAGAGATGCAACCAACGCCGACACCAGATCAGGGGCCAATGAGCCCGCCAAATCAGATTGTTTTGGCAGGGTATAGTGAGGTCGATATGGAGGTGGGGACAGTCGAATCCTTGCTTCCTAGTCTGAGTTTTCCTGAGCTGGCCCGTGTGGCCGATGCTGACGGCTTTTTTGAAGTTCGCATGAGTCAAGAAGCTCTGCGTGAAGCTGGCCTTGAAAGTGTGACGGTGACACCTGAACTAATGACAGCTGCGTGGGAATTAACAATGCGAGATGTGTATGCGGCGGCTGGTTTGCCCGAAGGGAGCGAGATACAATTGCAGGGTTTCAAAGGGGGCAGTGATAATCAACACAGGATATCAGGTGTCATTAATGAAATTAATAGTTATGTTCTGACCGGAAATGAGTTTTTCAAAACCAGAGACAATTTAGAGACAAGGAGTGTGGAATACACGACTTCTTATTTCGGAACAAAAGCAGAGGCTCTCATGTACTTCGAAGGGGATGTGCTTGTGGTGATAATAAAAGGGGAGTACCTAAGTGATCCTAATTATCCCAACAAAAAACAAGTGCTTTTGGCAAACTACTTTGTCGCTCCTTATATGTTTGTAAAGGAGGCGGCGGCTAATGCTCAGGGAAGATTGAGTCAAGTACCCGTTGATAATAGGCCTATTGCCTTAGTTTTTGGGACTAATTACGATAATCTTCAGATTGGATACACCGAGGGCAGTGGAAAACTATCGAGTCTGTGGCGCAGAATGGGAAGCTTTGTAACAAAGACAAGCTTTTGGAATAACGCCGCTTATGTGCGCGCAAGTAAGTATGAGATGGCTCGTTCTGATCCATTCCAAAACTTCCTTTAATATATTAACGGCTTCGTACTGCCCTTGATGTGCGATTTATACTTCAGGGGTGATATTTAGTAACTGGATTTGGTTCTGAAAATTGTGTAGGATGGAGGTAGGAATGAAGTGGAAAATTATCAGGGTGCTTGTTCTGTTTTTTTTCTTAGGTTTATTAATGTGGCTGGGGGTGATGGCTGGGAGATGGTATCAGAAAGGTGCGACCGTAAGACAGAAAGTGCGGCTTGAAAATCAGGTGGATCGTTTGGAAATTGCACTTCAAGATAAGGAGCGTTTTGCTCGTGAATTGGCGTTGGTGGGAACAATAGACAATAATAATGTTGAGGCAGTGTCAATTACTATTTATCCAGAAAAAGCTTATGTGGAATCAGAAAAGCTGACTTTTATGCAAAAGGGTCGAGATGGAAAAATGGTAATCGCGACTCAAATAAATTTGACTGTAAAGGTGCTCCAGATAGATATCTTTTTGAGCGAGTTTGTGTTGAGCCATGAGGGAGTCGAACAGTGGATCAGGGGGCAACTACTAGATGGATTCCGCTACGCGGCAAGGGCGAATGGTTTCCCAGAGAGATTGGTAGAGCTTGATTTCGATGGACTATTAACCATCGCTAGAAACGGAGGAAAATGAAAAGGATACTAGCAATCTTTGTTTTTGCGATGGGATTTATTATTTTTAACTCTTCTGTATCGGCTCAAATATGTTCGGGTTCGCTTGTGTGTGGATCAAGAGTGGACCGGGTGTGTGTTGATGCGAACGGTAACACGTGTGATCCAAGGATAGACCCACTTGGTTGTACATGCACATATGAATGTGGGGGCATGCTAGAACGTGCGACTTGTGGCGCTTATTACCCCGTCACGGCTTGCGAGGCCGCGAGTATTTGTGAAGTGTATGTTGGCGTATGCGTGCAATCTGGGAGCTGCTACTTGACAGCGCCACCACCAACGTCGACGCCAGGGCCAACTGCACCGCCAGGAAGCTGTAGCGCGGGGAGTTGGTGTGATACTGTAATTGCTAATTGTGGTGTTAAGGGTTGGGTGCCCGGGGGGGGGACTTGCCCTGGCGGAATTTGTTGCACGAGCGGAGGAGGGGCGCTTCCTGGTACTTGTGACAGCATTAATATTACGTTCAATCCCAACAATAGGGTTATTGAGGTGGGGCAAACGCTTGTGATGAGAGCACGGGTGCAATATAGGCCGCCAAATGGTCAATTTTTAAATTATTGTGTTCGACAAGATCCCAGAGAGGATCCGATGACGACAGCTGAATTGGAGTTTGGTTGGTTGGGGAGCAATCGTGATCATATGTGTGCCGATAATCGGTCAAGTCCCGATGGTGATGACACAATTGTGCTTTATGCTTTTGGTAAAAGACCTGGCACAGCCACCCTTTTGTTCACTGAAAATTGGTCGGGTCCAATGTACACCTGTGGCGACAAACGTACAACTGTCACAGTAGTGGAACCTATCCCTGATCCGTGGTGGCAGGTCATTGGCGGTGATGCGGTTTCGGGTACGGGCTCAATGAGGTCGTTTGTGCCCGGCGGATATTCATTAATTTTGGGCAACACGGCGGGGTACCCCGGCGTGGCAGTTTACAATGGGAGTATCAATGTAGGAAGCGGGACGGTTTCGAGCAAGAGATGGTCGGCAAATACGATTTATAATGATACGAGGTATAGTTACGAAAAATTTACGGAGCTTGTGCCGGATGGTGTCACCTGGAATGATGTTTCACGCCTACATAGTGGGGGTGTAAAAACGGGTGATTATGAATGGTTTAGAGTTAGCGGCAATTACGCTTTGCAGTCAAATTTAATGATCAATGGGGGAAGAAAGGTTATCTTGTTTGTTTCGAATGACCTCACTATAAATGCTAATGTACGATTGAACGATGTAAAGAATGATTACTTCATGGCTGTGACCGGTCGAAACATTTCTGTAGCAAATAACGTGACAAATGTTGCGTATGGCGGGGGAGGATCAACGCTTCCAACGCCCACGCCGCCTTCTGGAGTTCCAACCAATCTTGCTGCTTCGTGCTCAAATGGGACTGTGTCGTTTAGCTGGAATCCGGTGGCCGGCGCGTCCTATTATCCAATGCGCATTTACAACACAGCCCTTGGGTGGCATGGTTGCACGGGAACTGACATCTGCCCTTTAGTTAGTGCGCCAACAACAAACTACACTATGGCGGGTACTCCCGGAGCAACGTATGCTTGGTGGATGCACTCAATCGTCGACGGAGCGTGGAGTGAAGCTGTGGGTGGACCAAACGTCACTTGCTCTACATCTTCGTCAAGTTGTAACTCGACTTGCAGTCCTTCGAGTCCTTGCACAAACGGGTTAACATGTACAAACCAGGGCGTTTGTAGAAATCCATCG
>Ga0208375_1003613_pt1 | contig 12953 bp, 11 predicted proteins | sample RifOxyD1_FD_184038 | JGI IMG/M metagenome (GOLD analysis project Ga0208375, IMG submission 184038) | Soil microbial communities from Rifle, Colorado - Rifle Oxygen_injection D1 (SPAdes) | ecosystem: Environmental > Terrestrial > Deep subsurface > Rock core/Sediment | place: Rifle, Colorado... | reverse complement strand
GTCTGCTTGAAGGAGTAAAATTTCCAAATGCCCTTACTTCCCACGCTTCTTCTAATACGTGCGGTTCATAAGAAGCTGGTTGAACTTGACTGCCGCTATTTATATGATCAACTAAATCTTTAAATCGCAAATCTGGAAGTATACCGCGAACTGCTTCAGTCATATAAACTCAAAAGTTAATTAGAATAAAAGTCTTTATTCTGTCTTGTGAACAGAATTTCTTCTAATATGTAAGGTTATCCAAATTAATATTATTAATACAATTATACTTATCACGACTATATCTATCAGTTGTGTATAATTATTAATTAGTTCCCAATTCTCACCAAGTTTTAGACCTACGTAAGTCAAAAATCCGTTCCATAAAGTAGCTACGATTAAAGTATACATTACAAACTGAACTATGTTCATTTTAGCATAACCAGCTGGAATTGAAATTAAATGTCTTACAATAGGAATAAATCTGCCAATTACAATTGCGGCTACGCCGTATTTTTCAAAAAATTTAATAGTCCAATCAAAATGCTGTTTTTCTAAGAAAAAATATTTGCCGAATTTTTCTATTAAAGGCTGTCCACCGAAATAACCTATGTAATAACCACTTAATGAACCAACTAAAGATCCTAAAGAACTAACAAGTACTACATTTGCAAACGTAAATCGGCCGTCTGCAATCAAGAATCCTGCAAAAGGCATAACGGCCTCTGACGGTATAGGTACTATAGTAGATTCAAGCGCCATAAGAATAAATATACCGGGATAACCTAAACTAGAAATGAATTGCGTAATATACTTAATCAAAAATTCAGTTATCATTTACTCTTTAGTCTTTTCTCTTTAGATTTAGGTCTGAAATGTCTTTGTCCGCATTTAGGACAATGTATATCTCCCGCTCGAATCTTTTGAGAATCACCTTTGATAACAGTCTTGCATCTTCGACAGACCCACTTTCTTCCAAATAATCTTGCAAACGCTTCTGGAACTTTTACCATTTGTCTTCTTAATTATGCCTTCCTAACTTGTTTTATTACCTTAGTACCAAGAATATCCCAGTATACTATCTCTAAACCTTCTTTTATCTGATCTTTTAAGTCTTCGGGTATCTCCAATTCAAATGTTTCAAACGTTTCCATATTCATTGCCTGCGCTTTGTTTTGCTGAACTGCGAGAATTTGAGCAACACTTCTTTCAATTATAGGACAGTCAATTTTATCGTGAGCTGCATAAACAATTTGCTTCTTGCCTTTAGTAAGCAAATCCATAGCTGTTATTCTACATTTAGCGTGTCCGTGCTTACCCGGAGCGCTCCAATCTGCATTAGTTATTTCGAAAGGTCTGCCTTCAATTAGAATATATTTTCCAGGTCGTATAGAACTTTGAGTAACGTCCTCTCTTTTGATGTCCATTTTAAAAACCCTGAATATTTGTTTATAAACTTATTGCTGAACTCATTTAGCTCTATTTAACTTATGCAAGAGCATATCTTAGAATAGCTGCTACTTTTCCTAATGATTCTATTTGTTTTCCTTCCTGCGTTTTATTTGTAACAGTTATAACATTAGCGCCAGTTTCGTAAGCCTTATCAACTAATTCATCAAAAACTTTTTCCTCAAGTTCTTCTGAAATAATTATTTCTGAAACCGCTCCCATTTCAAGAGCTCTACGAACTACATCTTCGCCTTTAGCAACTAATTCTTTTCTAGTTGCAAGCATCATCAGTATTTTTTCAACTGCTTTCTTTTCAAGCATAGCTTCTGATTCTTTTAATATATCTTCAGACCGCTCAACAAGCTCTTTCAAACCGTATTCATCAGTATACCCAATATTTTTTACTGCGAGAATTTTCTTTTTCAAATCTGTTGACATAAAATCTCCTTTAACAAAATCTTCTTTTGTCGGACCTGGACCTCCAACTATTAAACCAGCAATCTCATTTGGTTTGAAAGATTCTACAGCTTTATCCCCTATTTTTTTATACCAATCTTTTGCCATACCTTCAATCGTTCTGGCGAATCTTTGAGCGCTTTGTCCGCCTACTCTGAATTTTCCAGGCACCATCGAATCTAACTTCATTAGGGGAATAATATGTTTACCTTTTAACAAAGCTAAGTTCGCTTCTCTTCTATCCATAACTAAAAGACCGTAAACTATTTTCGTTTCAAGCTGTTCCATAAGAGGTTCTAGATAAAATACCTGATCGCACTTGTACATTTTTACTCTCAAATCTTCTGAAGGTTCAATTTCCCAAACTTGAATGTCGGTCTGACCTTCTCTTTCTGAAATGTTGCCAGTGAAAATCGCAAGTCCGTGTTCAGGAGTTTTTTTGTAAAGTCTAAGCGTTTGAAGCATTTTTTCTAAAGCACCAGTAACGTTCTTTCTAGTAGAAGTTGTTTTAATATTTCTAGCAGTTCCAAGTTCACTAGATATTTGATCAATAATTCCTTGGATATTATAGCCTGTTGGAACATAAACAGAAATGAATTCAGTATGACGCGCACGTTTTTTTGAAAGATCTCTGATTATCCTGCGCAATTTCAGTTTTGCAATTTTATCTTTTTTATCTGATTCATCTGTCATATTAATCAATAAAGAATGACGTTTTTAAACGCACTGCTACAATATTTTTAGCTTACCAGATTTAAGTTCTAAATTTTTAATACGCATTATAGCCATAACTTCTTTTTGAAGTTTCAGCGTCTCTTTAGTAGAAACTTTAGGGTGTGTAACTATTAATGTATCTACTTCTGCGCCCATACTCATATTTTTCTCAGATTTCCATTTTCGTATTTCACTTATTATATCTCTTACCGTACTTCCCAAATTTTCTTCTTTAGAGTAGAGTTTAGTATTATTTGAAAATTCAGTAATATGTACTGATTTAATTTTTTCAAATTTCTTGAATAATTTCTGATAAATTTCTTCAGTTACGTGTGGTATAAATGGCGCCCACATTTGTAAAATTGTTAATAAACATTCATATAACGTACTTTCTGCTTCTGCTTTAGCTTTTTTATTACTACCGTATAATCTTGGTTTTGCCATTTCAAGATAATAGTCGCAAAAATCGTGCCAAAAGAATTGTTCTAGTATTCTTCTAGCATTTATAGGATCATAATTATCAAAATCTTTTTTATATTTATTTAAACAATTATGTAAATTATTTAAAATCCATTTATCTATAAAATAATTAGATGTTTTACCTTTCTTGAGTTTACCTTCTGCAAATCTTGCGACATTCCAGAGTTTTGTAACTAATTTTTGTCCTCTTAGTATTTCTTTTTCTTGGAAACTTAAATCTGAGCCAATATCTACAGTAGAAACAAAATATCTCCAAGCATCTGCACCATATTTATCTAAGATTTCATCTGGTTCTATTACATTACCCAGAGATTTAGACATTTTTCTTCCTTTTGAATCAAGTAAATGTCCGGAAATCATTATATTTTTCCAAGGAATTTTATTGAAATGATAGTGTGCTTTTACAATCGTATAAAATGCCCACGTTCTAATTATATCGTGAGCCTGTGGTCTTAAGTCCATAGGGAAATGTTTCATTAAATTGTTCTTACTTCCCCAATCTAATGCAAATTCAGGTGTTAAAGAAGATGTCATCCAAGTATCAAGAACATCCGTTTCCGGAATTAATGCGTCTCTTTCATATCCTTTTGGCGTATAAGTTAAAGGTTCAACTGGCAGCTCACTTTCTTTAGGCAAAACTATGTTGCCTTTTTTATCATACCAAACTGGCAATGGAACTCCAAAATGTCTTTGCCTTGAAATAATCCAGTCCCAATCTAAATTTTTAACCCACTGATCATATCTTTCTTTATAGAATTTTGGAATCCAGTTAATTTGTTTAGCTCTTTTCAAAAAATCCTGTTTTTTTGATAATAATTTAATCATCCATTGTTTTGTAACAATAAATTCAATTGGTGTTGCGCATCTCCAGCACGTACCAACGTGTTGGATTAGTTTTTGCTGCTTGACTAATCTCCGACCTAAATCTTGAATTATTTTTTCTCTCGCTTCCGCAAGTTTTAATCCAGCATAATCGCCAGCATTTTTGTTTAATTTACCGTGTTCATCAATTACGATTCGTAAAGGCAACTTATGCTTTTTCCACCAGCCAATATCTGTAACATCGCCGAAAGTGCAAATCATAACTGCACCAGTTCCAAATTGCGGATCTGCTTTTTCATCTTTCATTATTGGAACTTCTCTGTTAAACAATGGCACAATAGCTTTCTTGCCAATTAAATTCTTGTATCTTTTATCCTGCGGATTTACGAAAATACCAACACAAGCTGGTAGTAATTCCGGTCTTGTAGTTGCAATTTGTAATGTCCCATTGCTTTTGACATCAAAATCAATATAGTTTAGTTTTGTTTCTCTCTCGATGGGCTCAACATCTGCCTGAGCAGTTGCAGTTCCGCATTTAGGACACCATATTGTTGGCTCTTCTCTCCTACTAAGCAAGTTTTTTTTATACAAATCCAAAAAAGATAATTGTGCTGCTTTTTGCGAATCTTTTGAAATGGTATGATACTCTAAATCCCAATCATAACTCTCTCCTAACTTAATGAAAATTTCTTTCATCTTCTCTCTCGCTTCCGGCAGTTCTTTCATAACTATTTTATTGAATTCATCACGAGGCATATATCTAGAATTAATATTCAATTTCTTCTCAACATATCTTTCTGTCGGCAGACCATTATCATCAATTCCCATTGGCAAAAAAACATTGTAACTGCTTAATCGCTTGTAACGTCCAATAAAATCAAATTGGGTATAACTCATTGCGTGCCCTATATGTGTACTTTTAGCAGAAAGAGTTGGCGGTGGAGAATCTATAGAATAAACTTTTTTCTTGGACGCTTTATCAAATTTGTAAACTTTTTCTTTTAACCAATAATCTTGCCACTTCGTTTCTAACTTCTTAAAATCCGGTTTAGGTTCAAGCATATATTTATCACAATTCACGTATTTTTAAATTTAAGTTAGTTTCTTTTGGACTGTTTTGAACTCAGTTAGATCAATTTGCATACCGTCTTGAGCTGCAATAGTTCTTATTCCAGTTTCGTTCTGGACATTTCTAGCTTCAAAAATAGGTTTTTCGCTTATCATTTTGGCTCCGAAATGAGTTAAAATAGATAACTGTGGTTTTACTTTATTCGCTAAATTAATAGCATCTTGCGTACAGAAATGCGTTTTCCAAGTTTGTTTACCTGGTTTTAAGACGTCCATTATTAGTATATCTGCACCGTGATGTTCTTCCGCCAATTTATCTATTAATGGTGCTGTATTTCCAACGTAAGATAAAGTAAACTTAGGAGTTTCCAATTTTAAACCATTGGCATATTCAACATCGTGATCGGTATATGTAGCGACAAATCTGAAATTTTTAATTTGTATGCTCTCTCCTGTTTTAAGAATATATAACTCACTTAAGAATTTACGATGCGATTTTAATAAAATAGGACCATCATCACCAGTTCCGTCTATAGTTGTAGGAGTTGATATGAGTATTCCTTTCTTTTGAATTCCACCTATAGTCATTGCGTCTATAACTGCATTCAAATCATTTGAATGATCTAAATGATGATGTGATACAAAAATTATATCTGTATTTTGCGGCCTTACTCCGAATTGTTTAGCTCTTACTAAAGCTCCAGGACCCGGATCTATCCAAATTTGTTTGCCTTCGGTCTGTATTACAAAACCTCCAGTGGCTACTAATTGATTAGCTAAAACTATTCGTCCGCCGCCAGTTCCGAGAAATATAATCCTGTCTACCATGTTACAAATAGCCTTTAAAACAGCAATTATTTAACGCTTATGTGGGCTGATAGTTCAGTCCGGTAGAACGCTTCGTTCGCAACGAAGAGGCCGTGGGTTCAAATCCCACTCAGTCCATACGCTAAACTTAAAAACGTCTCAATAAAACTAAACCAGAGGGTCCGTAGCTTAGCCTGGTAGAGCGCTGCTCTGATATGGCGTCCTTTCTTTTCGTAAAAAGAAAGGCTCCCAGGCACCCAAAGAAAAGATTTCCTAAGGTGTCTGTAGAAATTAGAAAGGCAGAGGTCGGAAGTTCAAATCTCCCCGGGCCCACTAAACCTTTTATAATAGTTTTAATCTAATCTTGCTATGCCTGATGTTAAGAAAATAGCCGAAGCATTACAAGATGCAGAAGTAGTTGTACTAAAAGTTCTCACTAAAGGTTCACTTACAACCGAAGAACTTGCAAAGAAATCTATGCTTCAGGAGAGTGCTGTTTCTAGAGCAGGTTTATGGCTTCAAAATAAAGGGCTTATTACGATAGAAGAAAAGATAAATCTAGAATATACCTTAACAGATAGAGGACAAAACTATGCTGATGCAACGCTTCCAGAAAGACACTTACTTAAAGTTCTAAAAACAGTTAATACCCCTATGTACTTTGATGAAGCTGTACAACGTTCAAATTTAAACAAACAGGAATTTACTGTTGCTCTTGGTTACTGCAAAAAAAATGATTTAATAATCGTTAAAGATGGAAAAATTACTATTACTAAATATGGAGAAAATTTGTTAGAAGACAAAAATAGTCAATTATCTTCTGAAGAAAAGTTATTACGAGAACTTTCAAAAAACAAAAAAGCTAATTTGTCAGTAGATGAAACATCTATTTTTAAAAACTTGAACAAAAGAGGCTTAGCGAAGCTAAATGAAAGAACAATACGAACATACTCTGCAACAGATTTAGCAAAAAGAGTAATTTCTGCAGTTTCTTCTGAATCAAGAGTTGGACAGTTGACTACAGACATAATAAAAAACTGGGAGAAACATTCCTTTAGACGTTACGATGTTGAAGCGCCTACTCCAAAAATATATTCCGGAAAAAAACAAGCATATAGATCATTTACCGACGATGTAAAAAAAGAATTAATTGGTTTAGGATTCCAGGAAATGACTGGTCCGTTAGTTGAAGCTGAATTATTTAATAACGATGCGTTATATATGCCTCAAGACCATCCTGCGAGAGGCATACACGATGTATTTTTCGTCAAGAATCCTAAATACGGAAATTTAGAAAATTATGAAAAACTAATCAAGAATGTAAAAAACGTACACGAAGTAGGAGGACAATCTGGAAGCACTGGCTGGAATTATGAGTACGATGAGAAAAATGCGGGTAGATTAATTTTACGTTCGCAGGGCACAGCATTATCAGCGAGAATGCTCGCAAACAAAAATGTAAAAATCCCTGGAGCTTATTTTGCAATTAGCAGAGTATTCAGACCAGAAAAAGTAGATGCGACTCATTTAGCAGAATTTGACCAATGCGAAGGTATAGTCTTAGGAAAAGATGTAAACTTCCAAAATCTTTTAGGTTTACTAGAAAACTTTGCCAAGAAATTTACGGGCTCTGCTAAAATAAAATTCAAACCTAGTTATTTTCCTTTTACTGAACCTAGCGTAGAAGCTCACGTCTGGCATCCGAAACTAAACAAATGGGTAGAAATTCTAGGAGCTGGAATATTACGACCTGAAGTAACAAAACCATTAGGTATAGATGTTCCTGTATTAGCCTGGGGAATCGGCATAGGTAGACTATATATGCTAAAAAACGATATTTCAGATATAAGACATTTATTCAGCCAAGATATTCAATGGCTTTGGAAGGCTAAATTATGAACCTATCAAATAAAAGACTCGCATTTAGGTATCCAAGATTAGCAGATGCTCCAATGTTAGTGAAATATGTAAACAATCCTAAAATAGGCAACTTCATAAGTTACAAGTGGAAAAATATTAGTTTAGCAAAAGAAAAAAGCTGGATAAACCGCCAAAAATCTTTGCGTAGAAAAGGAAAAGCTTTCGCGTTTGTAATAAAAGATAAAGTACTAAAAGATACAATCGGTGTTATTGATATACACGACATTGAAAAAGAGAACAAATATGGTAAATTAGGCGCCTGGATAGCTACTAAATATTGGGGTAAAGGCTACACTAAAGACGCTTTAATTACGCTATTGAAATTTGCATTCGGATATTTAAAATTAAATAAGATAGTATGGCAGGTTTTTGATTACAATAAAAATAGCCAGCGATTTGCTGAAAAGTTTGGTTTCAAAAAAGAATATACAGATAGAGAACGTTTTATTAGGAAAGGTAAACTAGTTGATGAAATAACTTATAGTATACTTAAAAAAGATTATCTAAGAAAAGCCAAGTTGCTCTAAATCAAACTGCTTTAAATATCGCCATTTGCCTTCTTCTAATCGTCCCAAATCTAAATTTGCGATTCTCGTTCTTTTGAGATTAATAACTGGAAAGCCAACACCCCTCAACATTTGCCGCACTTGTCTCTTCTTGCCTTCTTTAATCGTAATTTCAACTATAGAAAATGTTTTTCCCTTATTTTTCAAATATACACTGGCAGGTTTTGTTTTATAATCTCTTACATTATGTCCAAATTTTATCGGAACTCTCAAACCCTTTCTTAATCTCGCCATAGCAGCGCGGTTAATTAATCCTCTTATCTTCGCGATATATGTTTTTTCTACGTCACCGCGCGGATGGGCGAGCTTTTGTGCAAAAGCGCCGTCATTTGTAAACAACAATAAACCAGAAGTATCATAATCAAGTCTGCCAATGCTAAACAAAGTTTTCTTTACATCTTCATTTATATTTGTCAATAAATCAAAAACTGTTTTTCTTCCCCTCTCGTCGCTTTTAGATGTTAAATAATCACGAGGCTTATTTAACATAATATAAGTATGCTGGCTAATTTTTATAACTGAATTACCGTCAACAGTTACTTTATCATTATCAGACGCTTTCATTCCTAATTGCGCCGGAAAACCATTAACTCGTACTTTTCCCTGTCTAATTAGATCTTCACACTTTCGCCTTGAGCCGAATCCGCATCTCGCCAAATAAACTTGTAGTCTCATGAGAAGCTTTTATAATTGATAGAATATAAACTTTATATATGAATAAACTTGAATTAATTAAACGCAATACAGTTGAAATAATTAAAGAAAGCGAACTTGAAGATTTACTAAAGAAAAAAGCACCTGTTGTTTACTGCGGTTATGAACCAAGCGGTCCGTTGCATCTTGGACATATGGTTACTATTACAAAACTAAAAGACTTGCAGGAAGCTGGTTTCAAAGTTAAGATATTACTTGCAGATGTGCACGCTTATTTAAATAAAAAAGGCGACTGGAAATTTATTGATGAACAATGTAAAATCTGGGAGAAATCTATCAAAGCAATTGGATTAAACGCTGAATTTGTAAAAGGTTCAAGTTTCCAATACGATAAAAATTACTGGAATGACGTTTTAGATATTTCACTACAAACGACGTTAAAACGAGGATTAAGAAGTATGACTGAAATAGCGAGAGACATAGATAACGCAACAATTTCGCAGATGATTTATCCAGTTATGCAAACCGTTGATATGAAAGCTCTCAAAGTAGATATTGGTTTAGGCGGAATGGAGCAAAGAAAAGTTCAGATGCTCGCTAGAGAAACATTGCCTTTGATAAATTACAAACCTATTGTTGCAATTCATACTCCTTTAATTTCAAGTCTTAAGGGTGCTGGAAAAATGAGTTCATCTATCCAAGGCTCAATGATTTCTGTTACAGATTCTTCTGCAACGATAAGGACAGCCATAAAAGATGCGCATTGTCCTGCAAAAATAGTAAAAGATAATCCAGTAATGCAAATAGCGCAATTAATTGTATTTCCAAATCTAACTGGCTTTTTCAAAATCGTACGTCCTGATAAATTCGGCGGAAATTTAGAATTCTCGAATTACGAAGAGCTTGAACTAGCATACGTATCTGGAAAATTACATCCAGCTGATTTAAAATCTGGCGTAGCAGATGCATTAGTAGAAGTTCTTGAGCCAATAGGAAAGATATTGAAAATCTCATAAGATTTTCTTTGAGTTCCATAAGTAATACTATAACAGAGTTCTATAGCGAAGCCTTAAAAGTGCCTAACGCCTAAACGTCTGCCTCGCATATTGAAAATTCACCGATTTTCAAGACCAGAAAATCATTAGATTTTCTTTGTATTAAAATGGTAACGTATAAAACAAAACCTGACACAGATGAAGAAATATACGACTTACTTAATCCAATTACTCGAGATTGGTTCAAAAAGAAATTCAAGAATTTCTCGCCGCCGCAAACTTTTGCAGTAAAAGAGATTCATAACAGAAATAATATTTTAGTTTCTGCTCCTACTGGCAGCGGTAAAACTCTTACTGCTTTTTTGTCCGTTCTAAACGAGCTCATAAACCTGTCTGAAAAAGGCGAGCTGGAAGATAAAGTTTATTGCATTTATATTTCCCCGCTAAAAGCTTTAGCAAATGATGTAGAAAAAAATCTCCTTGAACCGCTAAAAGAAATGGCGGAGATGGCTGAACACAAATTCGGCATTAGAGTCGCTCTAAGAACAGGGGATACAACTGCTTATGAAAGAACAAAAATGCTTACAAAAGCACCTCATATCATAGTTACGACTCCGGAAAGTCTTGCGCTTATGTTGGTTGCTCCGAAATTCAAAGCACTTTTGAAAGATGTTAAGTGGACTATCATTGATGAAATTCACGCATTAGCGTCAAATAAAAGAGGAACGCATTTAGCGCTTTCAATTGAAAGATTACAAAATTTAGCCGGCGTATTTACACGAATTGGTTTATCTGCAACAGTTGCTCCTCTTGATGACGTTGCAAAATATTTGGTTGGAGTAAATAACGACGGCAAAGAGCGTGACTGCGTAATTGTAAATGCGCAGTTTGATAAAAAATTGGATTTGAAAGTTTTATGCCCTGTTGATAATTTAGTTGATGTAACGCAAGACAGATTAGATAAAACTACTTATAGAATGCTTCACGAATTAATTCAAGAGCATAAAACAACTATAATTTTCACAAATACAAGAGCTGCAACTGAAAGAGTAGTACATAATTTGAAAGAACGCTATCCAAAAGATTATACTTTGAATATAGAAGCCCATCACAGTTCACTATCTAAAGAGAGTAGACTAAAAACAGAAGATAGATTAAAAAATGGCGAGCTGAAATGTGTTGTTTGTTCTACTTCTCTTGAGCTAGGTATAGATATAGGTTATGTTGATTTAGTTATTTTATTGGGAAGTCCTAAATCTGTTTCGCGCGGTCTTCAAAGAATCGGCAGAAGCGGACACAAATTGCACGATAGTATTAAAGGCAGATTTTTAGTTTTAGATAGAGATGATTTACTGGAAGATGCTTTAATTCTAAAAAATGCAATTGAAAAACAAATAGATAATATTTACATTCCGGAAAATTGTCTGGACGTCCTAGCGCAGCATATATATGGTATGGCAATTGAACAGGTAGATCACATAGAAAATATTTATGCAACTATAAAACGATGTTATTCTTATCGCAACCTTTCAAAAAATGATTTCTTAAACGTCATAAAATATCTTACTGGTGACTATGCTGAATTGGAACTTAGACACGTTTATGCAAAGATTTGGCACGATACAGAAACCGGAAATATAGGTAAAAGAGGAAAATTAGCGAGAGTATTGTATGCAACAAATATTGGAACAATTCCAGACGAAAGTCACGTAATTGTAAAAGTCGGAGAACAGCCTATTGGAAAAATTGATGAAGATTTTCTATACAGAATGAGACGCGGTGATATTTTTGTATTAGGTGGAAATACTTATCAATATAATTTTAGCAGAGGTATGGTGGCGCAAGTCGTTGCTGCTCCTGGTAAGGTACCTACCATACCTAGCTGGTTTTCAGACATGCTGCCTTTGAATTACGAATTAGCTATGTCTATTCAAAAATTCAGAAAATTAGTTGGAGAATTATTTAGTAAATACAAATCAAAAGATGAAATTTTAGAATTCATTAAAAAATATCTTTATGTTGAAGGCGCGACTGCAAATGCTATCTATAATTATTTCGAAGAACAGTTTAATTATGCTGAAATACCTACTGCTGACAGAATTATTGCAGAAAATTTACATTTCGAAGGTAAACATTATTTAATATTTCACAGCTGTTTTGGCAGAAGAGTAAATGATGTTTTATCAAGAAGTTTAGCTTACATTTATTCTAAAATATATCATACTAACATAATGGTATCTATCACCGATCACAATTTCTATTTGCAAAGCACACAAAAACTTAGCGCTGCGGAAGGAATTGAACAATTAAAGAAGGAAAATTTGCAAAAACTTATGGAACTAGCAGTAGATAAAACAGATATATTGAAAAGAAGATTTAGACACTGTGCTGGCAGAAGTTTAATGATTTTAAGAACTTACAAAGGCTATAGAAAAGCTGTCGGCAGACAGCAGGTTTCATCTCAAATACTAATCAACGCTGCTAAACGAATTTCAAATGATTTTCCTATACTAAAAGAAGCGCGGAGAGAAGTTCTAGAAGATTTAATGGATGTTAAAAATGCTGATGCTATTTTACAACAAATTAAAACTGGAAAAACTTATGTAAAAGAAATAGAAACAAAAATACCAAGTCCATTTGCGTTGAATCTAATAGCAAGAGGCTTTTCAGATATAATAAAAATGGAAGACCGCCTTGAGTTTATCAAACGTATGCACCAAATGACACTCGCAAAAATAGGACAGAAACAACATACAGCAAACCAGTTTGCTAATATTCCTAGGAGAACTCGTTAAGAATATGCAACAACTGTATCCAGGGTTAAATATAATTGATTTAGGCTTGTATTTAGAGAAAGAGAAAATTCTTGTGTTTAGCGATTTTCATCTTGGCTACGAAGAAGCTATGGCGCGAAGCGGAGTGCTAATTCCGCGATATCAATTCAAAGATACTGAAGAACGCCTCAAAAAAATATTTGAAAAAGTCGGCGGAAAATTAAACGCAATCATAATTACAGGCGATTTGAAGCACGAATTTGGTACTA
>Ga0208375_1003610_pt1 | contig 12954 bp, 16 predicted proteins | sample RifOxyD1_FD_184038 | JGI IMG/M metagenome (GOLD analysis project Ga0208375, IMG submission 184038) | Soil microbial communities from Rifle, Colorado - Rifle Oxygen_injection D1 (SPAdes) | ecosystem: Environmental > Terrestrial > Deep subsurface > Rock core/Sediment | place: Rifle, Colorado... | reverse complement strand
ACAAAAGCAGATGCCGAACAATCAGCATTCGGTATACCATACGCAAGAGGATTGCTTCCTAGTGAAGTAGGATACAATGAAATAGAGCATATGCTTGAGCAAGTTAAGAAAGAGATGAATATCCAAAAGAATGATATCGCAGAAATAATTTCGGGCGCATTCAAAAGAGAGAAGTGTAAAATTACAAGAATTGATAAAGTTAAAGAGGAAGCTGTTGTTGAATTACTTGACGCGGCAGTTCCTATCCCAATAACATTGAAGCTTGATGCTTTGAAAGTTATAAGAAGAGAGGGCGAAGAAACAGACATTGAGTAAGGTGAAATATTATGGCAAAACAATCAATTGATGCATTAGTAAACGGTGGACAGGCAAGTGCAGCACCACCATTAGGACCGGCTTTAGGCCCATTAGGAGTAAATATAGGACAAGTCATTGCTGAAATCAACAAGAAGACAGCATCATTCAAGGGAATGCAAGTTCCAATAAAAGTTACTGTTGATACATCCACTAAAGAGTTTGAAGTATCTGTAGGAACTCCTCCAGCTTCAGCATTATTAATAAAAGAAGCAGGAATAGAGAAAGGTTCAGGAAAGCCACACGTAGAGAAAGTTGCAGACATAATGATTGAGCAAATAATTAAAGTTGCAAAAATGAAAGAAGATAATCTATTAGGGATCACATTAAAATCTAGAGTTAAAGAGATAATAGGAACAGCAAACAGCCTAGGTATACTTGTTGAAGGAATGCCTGCAAAAGATGCGATAAAAATGGTCGAAGAAGGAAAGTTCGATGCAGAAATAAAGGCAGAAAAGACAGAATTGTCAGCAGAAGAATTGAAGAAATTACAAGAAGAAAAGAAGAAACTTCAAGATAACTTAGAGAAGATGCATGCAGAGCAACAGAAGAAAGCCCAAGATATAATAGATACAATGAAGGGCAAAGAGAAATCTGCAATCAAGGTAAAACTTCATGAGGCAGGAATTCCAGAGGATCTCATCAAGAAGTTATTACCAGCTGATACTGGAAGTGCTGGAGAAGCAAAAGGTAAAGGCGGGAAGAAGTAAGCCGTATTTTTTTATTACTTTATTTTAAAAAATTTTAATAATTAATTCTATCATAATTATTACACGCCTTTTCAAAACATAAGAAAAATATTCATTTTTCTGGGCTTTGAAATTCTTGAAGAGAATTTCAAAATCTTTATAAATACCAACAGTTAGGATAGACTATAAATCAAAGAGGTGTGTTATTATGCATAGAAAAGGTTCTATGGAATTAAGCGTAAACTCAATAGTAATTCTAGTAATAGCTGTAGTAATGATGGGGCTGATTCTCGGTTTCATAAGAAGCAAATTCGCAGATGTTAGCGGCGGATTCGTTGTGGATGAAAGTTCCGCACTTGAAGCCTCAGCATCAAATCCAATAATGCTGTCAAGGAACCTAGTTGTAGTATCTGGAACACAAAAGACAGGATTGAATATTAACTTCTATAATACTCATACGGCAAATATTATGAATACTAAACCATATTGGCATTGCAAACCTACCACTGCAACACCCGTAATTGACGGAGAGTATTTTACAAAAAGTGCTCAAACATCTAGTATGACAGAATATACTGGAAACATAAAATTAGCAACTTCAGTTCCTAAAGACACTTATTTATGCACTGCGTGTTTTACTAGACAACTAAATCCGCCGCCAGGATCAACATGTGAGTCTTTAACTCAATCATTAATAGTTGCCAGGAAAGAATTCCAATTAATTGTACAATAAGGGGTGTATATCATGAAAAAACAATTAACAAGACAAGAAGAATTTGACGTTTTGAAAATCGTAATAGATAAATTTCTACTATTAGGAGTATTCCTTTTAGGTTATGGATTGTTTAAAATAATAGAAAGCGCGCAAGACTTCACTATTGGACTGATAGTGATAATCGGCGGAGTAATCTTACTTATGTTATTAACAATGATACTTGTAAAAGAGTATGAATTTCAAAAAAAATAATAATTATAAAACATAAAGAGGTGTTTTAGTATGAGAAAGAAGGGGTCAATGGAACTAAGCGTAAACTCAATAGTAATTCTAGTAATAGCAGTAGTAATGATGGGACTAATACTAGGATTCATTAGAAGCAAATTTGCAGATATGACTGGAGGATTCGTAGTAGATGAAAGCGCAGCACCAGAAGCCTCAGCATCAGATCCAATAACATTATCAAAAGTTAACGTGCCAGTAAATGGAGTAAAAAAGACTGGATTGAATGTTAATTTCTATAACATAGGAGCAGAACTTGAGGATGTACAACCGTTGTTTGATTGTAACACTCCGAACGTAAAAATTTCTGGTGAATATTATACTAAAACTGCAACAATATCAACAATGACAGAATACACAGGAAACATTAAATTAGAAAATTCTGTTGCAAAAAATACATACTTATGCCAAGTATGCTTTGTAGATCCCGCTTTTGCTGTATTGGGTTCACCATGTGCTACTAACGTCGCATATAAAGAATTTAATCTTATAGTTCAATAAAAATGAGGTAATTATTATGAAAAAGAAAGGTTCAATGGAATTAAGTGTAAACTCAATAGTAATTCTAGTAATAGCAGTAGTAATGATGGGACTAATACTAGGATTCATAAGGAGTAAATTCACTGACATAAGCGGCGGATTCATTGTGGATGAGAGCAAAGCATTAGAAGCATCAGCATCAGACCCAATAACATTATCAAGATTAAATGTAGCAGTAAATGGAGTCAAAAAGACGGGTTTGAATGTAAATTTTTATAATACCGCAACAGGAGATATATTAAGTACACAACCATTATTTGAATGTCAAAATAGTAATGTTAAAATAAGTTCTGAGTACTATATAAAAACGGCAACAACATCAGCAATGACAGAATACACAGGAAACATTAAACTCACAAATTCTGTTGCTAAAAACACATATTTATGCCAAGTGTGTTTTTTATCAAATTATAGATCAGTAGACCCAGGTGATTTAGGGAAAGATTGTTCGAACTTAGCACCTGCGAATGGAGGAAATCCAGCAGTAACTGCCGTTACTAAGGAATTCAATTTAATAGTTCAGTAAAAAAGGTGATAATCATGAAGAAGCATTTGACTAGACAAGAGGAATTTGATGTCCTGAAGATTGTTATTGATAAATTTCTACTATTAGGAGTATTCCTTTTAGGTTATGGATTGTTCAAGATAATAGAAAGCAGCCAAGAGTTCGCAGTTGGACTCGCAGTTATCATAGGCGGCGTATTATTATTGATAATATTGACGATAATCCTTGTTAGGGAATATGAATTTATCAAGTCTTAAGATGAACAAAAAGGCAGCTATTGAATTTTCTGCAAACGTAATTGTAATAATAATCATTTCATCAGTCATATTAGCATTAGGATTGATGCTTTTCTTTAATATGAAAGGTCAAGCTGAAAAATATACTGACACAATAGAGCAGCAGACGCAAGAACAGCTTCAAGCATTGATGCTTAACGACAATTCAAGAGTGGCTATTTATCCTAATGACTTGACAATACAAGCAGGAAAGAGCCAGATGACGACTGTTGCAGTTACAAACATAGTGGGCAATAGACAAACATTTCAAACTCCAACAGTAGACCATTGGGAGGTGACTTATTTTGCCACGCCCGAATCTAATCCACAAACAGTGACACATGCAAATATTCCTAACCCTCCAAATAATCCCCTACAAGCAAATTTTAGAAATACGTTTATAGTAAGTGAAACATCAGGAAATTCATTATTGAATTACGGGTACATTAATCCTGGTGAGCAAGAATTTAAAAATGTGTTAGTAAAAATACCTAAAAATTGGCAAAAAGGGCAATATGTTGTAAATATTAACGTGAGCAATCAAACAGACCCACAAAGCGATGGAGGCAATGCTCCTTGCCGCAACAGAGTTGGAAATGAACCACCGCCAAGACTTCGTTGTCCGTCATATGGTTTTATAAAACTCTACATCACAGTCCCTTAAATATCTCTTACTAGTTCTGTTAAGAATTGTTCTGGATTAATTGATCTAACATAGTGGCTACTCAATAGAACGCCCTTACAACCTAGTCTTAATGCAGTCTTTACATCCATATTATCTTTTATCCCTGCTCCTGCAAGAACATTTATCCCTGAACATGCACTAACTGCCTTTTCGATAACTTCAGGTTTTGAAGAACTTATTGATATGTCCCCACCAATCAATTCTGGAGGTTCTATTGCAATAAAATCTGGCTTGACTATCTTAAATGAGGATACTTTTTTTGCTTCAATATTATTAGCCACACAAACTATGTTTTTAATGTCTAATTCTTTAAGACGCAATAATGTATTCTGTAAATCCTTAATTGGAACTTTTTTTTCTGAATGATTAAGTAATGTGCCATGAACATTTATGTCAAGCAATTGCTCAGGAACTATCCCCCCAGTGCTTTTCCCGACTACCACAGGATCTGCATGCTGTGCATATACTGGAATCTTAACTTGTGAAGCAACTTCTTTTAAGTCAATCGCTTGTACTGCAATAATCATATTAATATGATACTTCTCACCGACTCTTTCAGCAGCTTGCGCAAGCCTCACAGCATTGCGTCCTTGCGACTCCTTATAAGTTTTTAAATTAATAACAACGAACGGTCTTGAATAATCTAATTGTCTTACGACAAGACTCTTTTTTGAGAATAAACCCATTATAAACACCTCTTTCTATCTTGTACTGGTACGGCATATTTAAAGTTTTTGGATAGAACTTAGAGAATTTATTGGACAAATTTTTAAACAATACAGAAACCTCGATAATTATAGATAAAATGGATAATTTCAAGCCTAATCCTGAATTAGAAAAACAGAATAATGAGTCAGAAGTATTTGTATGTACGCAATGTGGAGAGTGCTGTCACATAAGAGAGCAGAAAGATATAAGCCGAGAGCAGGAAGATAACTATTTTTCATATATGTATAAGAGTTTCGGGATACTTTATTTTGCAAGACTCTCTGAAATCACAATAAATGTTTGGCCTGAAGAGAAGGAAATTCTTGAAAAACAAGCAGAAAAGAAAGGCGTAAACATATCAATTAAACCAAAGAGAGGATTCTATAATAAAAAAGAGAATTCGCTTGTAATAATAGATTATTTCATAGATCATGATGTCTGCCCATTCTTCGACGATATGAAGAAACAATGCGGGGTATATGAGCATAGACCGCAAATTTGCAGAAGTTATCCATTACTCACGACAAAAACATTAGGAAAATGCAAATATAAAAAAATTGATGTTAATGCTTACAACTCTGAAAAACCAATTGCAGAGCAACTTGAGACTAGAACAACAACAATTAAGAGAGTTTTGAAAGATTTGTTAGAAAAAGGAGAGATTGACAACACAACATCTCCTATTGAAGTCCATGAATTGATAAAGAATTCTAGCATAAAAGAGTTAAGATTGAACTAATTATAAGAAGATTAAAATAATTGAATTAAAGTGCTCTTATAAGAATATCATAACAGAATAATATAAAGAACAAAAAAATAAAAAAAAATAAATAATAAAAAAAATAATTTACAACTCAAATATGCTTGGGTCGACCTTTTTCTTGTTTGGAAGTTCAATCCTGTGCTTTTCTGCAACTTGCGGGTCCAAACTATGATCAACATTCCTTATTGGTTGTCTTGGAGCACTGCCTTTTGAGACTGTAGGCTCATTTGCTGGAGCCATGTTTTGTTTCTTAGTCCAACATTTCTCACAGTACTTCTTACCTTTTGCAAATGTCAAGCACTCCTCGCATATTGGCTTTCCACACCATCCACAATTGTATGTGCATTCTATCTGATGTTTTAAGCATCTTGGTCCCATAGCGGATTTTATTGGCATTATAATCACCTCGAATTTGAAATAATTTCCTTTAAAGTAGTCATATATTAATTTTGTTATTTATATATTTTTGTTTTTCTTTAAAAGAAGACTGCTATTTGGGCGTATAATCACTCTCTAGACCGCCAAAGATTAATCTTAACTAAGAAAACCGCTCCAACCACTACCATAATTATAGATAACCATTGCCCAACGCTCAATCCAAGGAAGAATTGATATGAAGGGTCATCTCTATAAAAATTCACAAGAAATCGTAATAATCCATACATAACAACAAATAGCCAGAATATTGTTCCCTTCTTGTAATTGCCTTTTTTTCTTGAGAAATTATCATAGAACAATAATGCGCCAAATGTTAAAAAATTCGTAACACTCTCGTATAATTGACTCGGGTGCCTACAGTATGAATCTACATTTTCATACACCACGCACCAAGGAGTTTTCACAGCATCTGCTATTATTCCATAATGTTCTGAATTGATGAAATTAGCAATCCTCCCCAAAGCTAATGCTAATGCTGTCGGTATTACTAATGCGTCTGCAAAATCATAAAAGTGAAGTTTATGTTTCTTTGTAAACCAATAAACTACTAATGCAGCGCCCACAAGGCCTCCATGAAAACTTAAGCCCCCATTCCATATCATTAACATCTCAATAGGATGCGTTGAATAGTATGGCCAACTGAAAAAAATTATTTCAAACAATCTTGCGCCAACAACTACCCCTACTACAAGCCAAAGAAAAAAACTATCAAGCGCGTCAACGTTAACTTTCAATCGTTTCTGTTTAATCCTTTGCCTAAGAAATAAGTATCCAATAAGAAATCCTAATGCATATATAATTCCATAATACCTAATCTCAAAAGGACCTAAATTCAATAAAACCGGATTTATGTTGTTAAAAAACATTTCCTAAACCTTTACAATAGGAACCTCTTATCTATTGGTAGATAATAATCGCATACATCAAGCAGTCTTGAACTTGTTGTTTTCTCAAAACCTGCAACTTCAACCCTACAACCCATTCCTCTCAAATATACCAATAAGTCAGCAAAGTCTCCATCTCCACTAATTAAAAATATAGTATCAACTTTTGGAGCCATTCTTATAGTATCCATTGCTATTCCAACATCCCAATCTCCTTTCTTGTGACCGCCAAAGAAAACTTGCAAGTCTTTAGTCTTCACTTCAAAGCCTATATTGTTTAAAGCATCCCTGAAGTTTTGCTCATCAGCAACATCTGCCTTTATCGCATAAGCAATTGCTCGCACTAATTTTCGATTATCAACTGCTTTCTTAAGTAACATCGAGAAATTTACTTTTCTACCATACAAATTTTTTGCAGAATAATATAGATTTTGCACATCTACAAATACAGCTATTCTTTGTTCTTTATGTCTTGTCATCGGTTCACCTTTGTTTGTATAATTTTTTATTAAACCCATTTAAAATATTACCTTTTTATTCTATACATCTGCAAGTTTTATAATTCTTATGTTTTTTTGCATCGCTAAGTGAATTGAATTGTTCTTTATTTGATTTTTTAATATTTTTTGCAAATGGACAATTGGATACATGCAACTTATTAGATGATTTGCTTGCAACATAAATGTGCTTTTTGTTAGCTGCATTATGGGGCTTGTGATGCGCGAGCGTGTGATGTATAGCTTTATGTTTCTTTTCTCTTTGAATCTTAACATGTTTAAGTGTGATTAATTCTTCTTCTATTTTTAGCTTGTCCTTGTCACGATCATATCTTTCAATTATCTTCTTCTCTACAATGCCTCTTAATCTTTCCGGATTCTCTAAGAATAACTCATCTCTCTTAAATAAGATGTTACATTTCTTGCAATAGAACAGGTATGTATCGTCTCCTTTTACGTCAGACTTACAAACAGGACATGCTTTGTCAATAGTTTCAATACCAACTTTAATCGTTCCTTCCCTAGCTGCCTTTTCAGCCTCTTCCCTATACCTTGCCATACAGTGTATTAATCTGCGGGATTTATATGTTTTATGGACATTATTGTAAATGAACGCTGTTTTTGAAAAACTATTTAAACAACCCCCTTGTCCATAATAGAATGGGAAAACCATATGATTTTAAGGAAATAGAATCTGAAATATTGAAAATTTGGGAAGATAACGAGACGTATCCTAAAATCAAGAAGAAAAATCATGGAAAAAAGAAATTCTATTTCCTACAAGGACCCCCGTACACTTCTGGGAGTCTTCATCTTGGACATACTTGGAATCATACATTAAAGGATATGATTCTACGTTTTAAGAGAATGAACGGATTTGACGTATGGGACAGGGGCGGTTATGATATGCACGGACTTCCTATTGAGAATAAGGTCCAGAAAAAATTCGATTTACAAACAAAAAAGGATATCTTGACTTTTGGTCTTGATAAATTTAATACTGAATGCCAAAAATTTTCTGAGAGCGGCGCTGCAGGAATGAGCGAGGATTTATGGAAAATAGGAGTATGGCTTAATAATGATAACGCATATATGCCGATTCATAATTCTTTCATGGAAGGAGAATGGTTTTTAATAAAAAAAGCGCATGAAAAAAATAGGTTATACAAAGGCAATAAGGTAATGACTTGGTGCAAGAGTTGTGAGACTGCGCTTGCAAAGCATGAACTTGAGTACAAGACGGTTGAGGATAATTCGATATTCGTAAAATTCAAGGTTGCAAATAAAGAGGATGAATATTTGATAATCTGGACGACAACACCGTGGACTATCCCTTTTAATTTAGCCGTTATGGTCAATCCAGAACTTGATTATATCAGAGCAAAAGTGCTTATCGACCCAGACAAGAAAAAATATGAGACTTGGATTGTGAGTTTAGCATTAAGCGGAGCATTCATTAATGGAGTAGCGCAAAAAGACTTTGAGTCAATAGAACAATTCAAAGGAGAAAAATTACTTGGACTCAATTATGAACATCCATTCAATGATATAGTTGATAATTATAAAGAATTAAAGAAGAATCACAAGAATGTTCACACAGTTATCCTTTCAGAAGAATATGTTGATACATCAGCAGGAACTGGCCTTGTTCATTGCGCGCCTGGATGCGGACCAGAGGATTTTGAAGTAGGAAAAGCACATAATATTCCTCCTTTCAACAATATAGACGAATTAGGAGTATTTCCTATTGAAATGAAGCGATTTGCTGGAATGACTGCAAAAGATAATGATAATTTATTTATTGATATTCTTCAAGAGTTGGGCGCGCTTATTGAAACAAGTTTTGTAGAACACGAATATGCACATTGTTGGAGATGCAAAAGTCCAATAATTTTCAGACTTACAGACCAATGGTTCTTCAAAGTTGAAGACTTAAAGGACAAGATGATCGGATTCAACAAGGATATTAATTGGTATCCTGCAGCTGCAAAGAATGCATTTGATTCATGGTTAAAGAATCTAAAAGATAACTCAATAACTCGGCAAAGATACTGGGGAACACCAGTTCCAATATGGCAATGTACTAATGATAATTGTAATAAATATGAAGTTATTGGTTCTATTAAAGAATTGAAAGAAAAATCTGTTGGTGAAAAAGTTCCAAATAATTTACATAAGCCATGGATTGATGAAGTTAAACTAAAATGTGAATGCGGACATGAAATGGCAATTGAAGGAGATGTCCTTGATGTATGGATTGATGCAGGAACCACTTCATGGAATTGTTTAGATTATCCAAATAATACCGAATTATTTGATAAATATTTCCCAGCAGACTTCATAATAGAGGGAAAAGACCAAATAAGAGGATGGTTCAATCTTTTAATGGTCGCGTCAACTTTAGCATTTGACAAACCATCATTCAAGAATGTCTGTATGCACGGATTTATAACAGACGTTGAAGGAGAAAAAATGTCAAAGTCCCTAGGAAATATTATAACTCCTGGGGAAATTACTGATAAGTATGGCGCTGATACACTCCGTTATTTTGTAACAGAAATAACTGCAGGAGAGGATATGAGTTTCTCTTGGGACGAGATTAAATTAAAACACAAGAACTTAATGATCTTGTGGAATCTACACAATTTCTTGATGGACTTCCAATCAAACAATGATCTTAAATTAGTAGAACCCCTAAAGTTTGACAAAGAAGAAGAATATATACTATCAAGATTACATTCTACAATAAGAGACGTAACACATGAACTCGAGAATTATCATTTTGATAATGTAACACATAAAATTGAAGATTTATATATGGATTTATCAAGAATTTACATTCAATTGATTAGAGAAAAATCCGTAATAGGTACAGAACAGGAAAAAGAAGCGATACTCTACACGATATTTAGTGTGTTTGTCAATGTCTTGAAAATGTTCTCTACAATAAGCCCGTTCATAACTGAAAAAATGTACTTAAATATAAAAGCAGCCAATGTATTTGGTTTAGACAAGGAGTCTATACATGACTATGATTGGCCCACATTTGATTCATCAAAAATAAATATTCAGATAGAGCAGGATATGAAATTAGTTCAAGATGTTATGCAGTCAATGCTCTCAGGAAGAGACAAATTGAATCTTGGAGTTCGCTGGCCAATTGCTGAATGTGTTATTGATACGTCGGATGCTGAATTGATTAAAGCGATTGAAGACTTAAAAGAGCTAATAATGCAGCAGGTCAATATTAAAAAAATAACACTCAATGGAATGGATGTTGACTTAAAGATTAAACCTAATTTCAAGAGTTTAGGAAAAGATTTTGGAGCAAACACTGCTCGTGTTGTTGAAATAATAAATGCAAATGCTTCAGAAATCGCTGCAAATGTCAAGTTAAATAAGGCATTTAATTTTGAAGGATTTGAGATTACGACAAATCATGTTAATATTGAGAGAGTATGTCCTGTTGATTATGTTCTTTCTGAAATGAATAATGCAGCAATTTATTTAGATAAACGGATGACTGCAGAATTAGAAGAAGAAGGATTTGCGCGAGAAGTAATGAGACGAACACAACAATTACGTAAAGATGCTGGATTAAGCAAAAAAGACGCAATATCGCTATTTATTGACGGAGAAATTGATATTTCTAAATTTGATAATGTGATTAAAGAGAAAGTCGGTGCAAAAACTATTAATTACGGCACGTTTGATGCCAAATCTAATTCTACAGAAGAAAAGATAAAAGGCAAAGTGTTCAAGATAGGATTTGAGAGAGAATAGAATTATTTAAAATATCCCTATTTCTCCTAAATCTTTTTATCATTTTGCAGTATTAATCAGCATTTTCAAAATATTTATATATAAGTTTAGATGTTATTAGTGTATAGTCGTTTGAGGGGGAGATACAGGTTGAATAGGATTGTAGCTATTGATACGGCTTTAGCAGAAATCACATTAAGAAAGTATGAGAAGCCAGAGAACACAAAAGATAGAGACTTAGTAAGAAAGCTCTGTCTTTCAGTCGGGTTATTACAACCCGGAGATTCTAGAGATGTTATTGTAGATATCTTATACGTAATTCTAAAAGCAAAAGAACCTTTAAGTTCTCAAGATATAGAAACAGAAGTTATCGAATTCAGACGAATAAACAATCTTCCATTACAAGGTATTGCGTCATCTAATATAAGACGACAATTATTACGATTAAGAGATATTTTTATAGTTGAAAAAGTTAAGAATTCTTATAGAATAAACGAGAATTCAAACATTATCGAATTGTTCACTGAAAAAATTGAGAAGTATTATCTTAATTCTATTGTTGAGCGGGTAAAGGAATATGTCATTGAAGCAGACAAGAGATTCCCAAGACCATAATTTTACTAAAATGATTTACGAACCACAAGAAGATTCATACATGCTTGCAGAGCAAGTAAAAACATACGCGCATGGACAAGTATTAGACATAGGAACGGGTTCAGGGATACAAGGAATAACCGCATTAAAAAATGCGGGTGTGAAAAGTGTATCGTTCTCAGATATTAACCCTGAATGCGTATCATATGTAAAACAATTGATTAAAGGCGACAAGCGCGTAAAATTTATCGTTTCTGATCTTTTTGAAAAATTTGATTCTAAGGATATTTTTGATACGATCATATTTAACCCGCCGTATCTCCCAGAGGATGAGTATGATAAAACAATTCATAATGTCGGTGGAAAAAAAGGATATGAAATAATATTCAAGTTTCTTGAAAAAGCAAAAGAGCACTTGAGCGAAGACGGAACTATTCTTTTATTATTCTCCTCACTTAGCAAAAAGAGAAACATAGATGATAAACTCAAGAAAGATTATGTCTTTGAATTATTGTCTGAGAAATCATTTTTCATGGAACGACTCTATGTTTACAAAATTGAAAAAAAGAAAAAATTCAAAGGCCACAGAGGATTTGTTGAAACAATAAATTATAATTACCAGAAAAAGAATATCATTGCAGTATCAAAGTATTCTAGAACAGAATTCTACTACGCTAAAAAAGAATCAGATATTCTTAAAATATTAAACAAGAAAAAAATAGGACCAAAACTATACAAGTACGACAAGAAAAACAATAAAATAATTATGGAATATATAAGAGGGGAAAGAATTATCAATTTTATAAACACACATGAAAAAAAAGAGATAATTGATATTATAAAAAAAGTTCTTGAGCAATTGACAATAATGGATAAGTTGATGATTAACAAACAAGAAATGACAAATCCATATAAGCATATAATAATAAGAAAAGAAAACGATACATATAATCCTGTAATGATCGATTTTGAGCGTGCTCAAAAAACAGATAGACCAAAGAACATAACTCAATTCATCCAATTCTTGACATCAGGACGATTGAATCACATTTTTATTGAAAAGAGAATGAAAATCGATAAGAATAGATTGATGGTTATTGCAAAATCCTATAAAGATAATAAAAAAGTCGAGAAAGACATTCTAGATTGCATAAAATAGGAAATATTCCGGAATATTTTCGGATTTTTGCTAGCAATCATTATAAACATCATTCTATATACTATGATTGGTGATTTCCAATGGGAAAATTATTTAATTGGCTA
>Ga0208375_1003608_pt1 | contig 12959 bp, 17 predicted proteins | sample RifOxyD1_FD_184038 | JGI IMG/M metagenome (GOLD analysis project Ga0208375, IMG submission 184038) | Soil microbial communities from Rifle, Colorado - Rifle Oxygen_injection D1 (SPAdes) | ecosystem: Environmental > Terrestrial > Deep subsurface > Rock core/Sediment | place: Rifle, Colorado... | reverse complement strand
GAAGCATTTAGAAAGAGGATTACATCTGGTTGAGGCATGAATTTTCTATCTTTTTTCGCTTGATTTAATAATACTTCTTGCTCAAATCCAGAAGTCATTGTTGTTATATGTAATTCATTTGAAATTAAACAAGTATCCATTATTACAATTTTGCCTTGATTTTTTAGTTCAATAGCTTTTTCAATATCATCAATACATTTATTTCTAAACCAAATAATAGTTTCCATTTGTCTTATATCTTCTTTAAAATTTTCAATAATTCTTTCAGGTATTTCATTTACCTCTTCAATAATTCTTTCTGCATTAAGTTTTTCTGATAATTTTTCTACTAAAAAACTTTTGCCTACTCCTGGCGCTCCTATAATTGCAATAATTACTGGTTCCATATCACATCAATGTCCTCCAATCTATTTAATACTTTTGCGAAATCACTATTTTTTGACACAAACGCTTTTATTGCTCTTGGACTATTCATTGCATAAGGATGCACGATTCCATAGAATAAAATGTTTCTTGCTCCTTTATTTCTTGCTTCCATACAACTTTCTCCATCAGAAACAAGATCTCCTATATAAATAAAAGGTTTATCCTTTTGAGTAGCAAGGTCATATAATTCTTTTGACTTTCCTTCAAAAGGACTTCTTACATTTGGGAGTAAATGCACTAAACCATCTCTTTCAAATCTTGTTTGTACTCTATTAAAAGGTTCATTGGTGAGAATGTATAAGTTTTCTACACCTAAATTTTGTTCTACTCTATCAATTACTTGTTTAGCTTCTGGGATTATTAATGGAGGGTTTCTCTGACCAAATTTTTTAATAAACTGGCTGATTACTATATCTATATCATTTTCTTTAATTCCTAAATCTCTATAAAACTTTTTCCAATCAGTTGACTGAAATTTGCTTACATAAACCTCTTTTGAAATTTGCGGATAACCTAGTCCCTGCCTTATTTCATTATCTACTTTAAGGCATTCAGTTAAAGTATCATATAAAGTACCATCTAAGTCAAATGCTATTCTTGGTTTAGTTTTAGTGTTCATATTTTTAATTAAAGAAGAGAGTTTATAAATTTATCTTTTTAGTTATTATTTAGTAGTTATAAACAAAAGGTTTAAAAAGGCCCAAGAACTCAGAAAAATATGGAAACACAAGGACAAGAATTAGATGAACAAACTAGAATATTTCTTACAAAAACTAGAGATGTTGCTGTTCGTAATGGTAATTTTGAAATATATGCTCAAGCATGTAGGGGGCTTGGTGAACAACCAAACGAAAGATATAGAAAAGAATATGCTCGAGGAGTAGAAGAACTTGACAATCACCTTGGAGCAGTAAAAACTTTTATTGATAATCTTAAACAAATAACAAACAGAGGCATATAAAAATGGAAACTCAAACAGGAAATTATGATGTAAGAGCACATAATCAACCTGTTATAGATTTTGCTCTTAGAGTAAAAAATGCAAGAGTTTATGCGCAAGCATGTGATGCAATAGGCTCAACTGAAAAAATTATTGAAGATTTTGCATTATATCAACTAGGTAGAAGTCAAAATAGGGCAGAATTATCAAGACTAAGTGATTTTGTTTCTATAAATCATAAAACATTAGGAGGGGGCGATATAAAATGAAAATCAGCAAAGAACTAGCAAGTTTTTTAGAATATGAAACTGGCGCGAATGATGAAGAACTTGCTAAAAGAGGAGGATATCGTCCAGATAAAATAAAAAAAGAAATAGAACAGGGTGCTTTATTTCAATGGGGAGAAGAAGAAGATAGAAGGAGAAATTATGCTAATTTTTTAAAAGAAGCTTCAGAATATACAGGTGAAAGATCAGAAAGGAATCCAGATGCAAAATCAACACTTTTAATAAGATATTTTTCAAGATTTACAAATGATGGTATTCAGCCACTATATACAAAAGAAGGACAAAGAAGATATAATAGATGGGAAACAGGAAAGATATTTGAGGAATTAGTAAAGCAAGCAAGAAAAGAAGTAGGAAAAAAATAGATTTTTGAAAATTGGATTTTTTAGATAAATAGTTTATTCTGTTAATATATCCTCAATTTGTCTAGCTTATTGAGGTACACTCCATAGATTTAGTTTATATTAAAACAAGAATAGATAAATATAATAGTTATCAATTATTATTTCGCTCTATCTCTTCTGACTTTTCTAAGATGCTTTGATTTTCTAAGCTTTTTCCTCTGCCATTTCCATCTCATCTGGCCTTTCTTTTTCCATCGTCTGCTTGAGCGTTTCATGATAAACTTATTAAAAAAATTTGATTTATAAAGCTTTGTGAAGTGTTAAGTCCGACATCAAACTTAACATTCTCTAATTTTTCTTAAAAACACTCATCGGTAGATTTAAATATACAATCTAATTAAAATTTATATCTCTCTCTTTTCTCTCTCTTAAGAATGAGGAAAATAAAAGGAAAAAGACTCATTCTTAAATCTAAATACTATTATGCAACTTTCATTTGAAAGGAGGTGTAAGAAAGTTGCTCTGATAAAACAACATGAGATTAAAACCAGAGCAACGCCTAATGTTAGGCAAATTAACAAGACAAAACATACCTAAAAAGGTTTTGATGGTGGCTTTTTCTGTCAGCAGAACAACTGTTTGGACTTGGGGAAAAGAAAATCTTCATTATACCAATGATATAATTCATATTTACAAAAGCAAAGTTACAATAGAAGCAGAAGTTTCTATTCTTTTTTTCAGAAGTTTGGGATATGGAACAGCAAGAATACAGCAGAGATTAATCTCTGCTCCTGAAATTGAACTTGAGAAAATGGAGATAAGTGTTCAAGATTTAAAAATTTCAAGAACAACCATAAACAAGTTTTTAAAAAAGCATAATCTTAATGGCTATTCAAAAAAACATCAAAAAGCATGGAAATTCTTCAGAGCAAAATATGCAAATGAATTGTGGCAATTAGACATGAAAGAATTTAAGTTTGAAGGAAAGAAATATTATTTTATAGTTTGCATTGATGATTATAGCAGAAATTTATTATGTCTGCAATTGCTTAACCATTGCCCAAATATTCCTGAAATATGTCAAGCAATTGCAGGATTAGTTGAAAAATATCATCCTGAAAAAATACTAACTGATAATAATCCATTCAAAGATTCATGGAAAAAATGGTGTAAAGAGCAAGGAGTTGAAGCTATTTTTGCGCATCCATACTATCCTCAAGATAAAGGCAAAGTTGAAAGAGCTATTAGAAATATTGCAGAAGAGTTAGTTAATATCATTTGTATATTTCATAAATTATTAAACAAAGAGGAAATATACAAATGGATTAGTTGGTTCAATGAAAAAAGATATCATCGAGGAATCAAGGATTATCCTGCGAATTTGTATGTTAAGAATTAAGGTTTACTTTACATGAAGATTAGTTTAAAGATAAGATTAGAAATTTTATAGGTTCTCGTCAAGCCACTGCTTAACTGCTTTTTCTGGAATTGCGCCAATAAATTCTCCAACTACTTTTCCATTCTTAAACATCTTTACAGCTGGAACACTTGAGATATCATATTCTTGAGGTCTTTCCTGATTTTCAACAACTGACATTTTTGCAAGAATAAATTTTCCCTTATATTTTTCAGCAACTTCTTCTAAAACTGGTTTTAACATAACACAAGGCCCGCACCAGCTCGCCCAAAAATCAACAACAACTGGAACTTTTTTTGATTTTTCAATTACTTCTCTTTCAAAGCTTCCATCATCAACATCTATAATAATTTTCTGAGGCATTTTTATTTATATTGTTTTAATTTAAATTAATTTATGTCTGGCAAATATTTCATCAACTATACCGGTTCCAAATCTTTCAGGATCTGCCATTCTTCTTTTTTCTTGAATTTCTCTATATAAATTAGGCAAATAAGTTTTAAAAAACTTATCAAATAATGGAGTTTCTATTGTTCTACAATTATCTTGATATAAGTCAGTTTTCATAATTTCCAGATTAGTTTTAAGTTTATAAATCTAACTAAAAATTGAAAGAAAAACTAAGTATAATTAAAAACATTGAATAGATATATTTTTAAGGAATAAAAACTAATTGATAATATGAATAAATTAATTTTAGGATTGAAAATGGATAAAGATTTATTGATTACCTTTTTACCTTTTTCATTAATTTATTTAATAATTGCTATACTTATTTGGTTTTTACCTGCCACAATAATAAATAAATTAATTATAGTTTATATTTTTATTTTACCAATAATTTCAATTGTTTTAGGAATAATCTTTTTATTTTTTGGCAAAAAAGAATATGCTTATGGAAGTTTTGCATCATTACTTTCTGGGATTATAATGGCTATTATTAATATGGGTATTGGATTTGGAGCGACTATTGGAAGATTCTAATTATTACCCAAACAGCGTCTTCTGCGCTCCTTTTTGTTTTATCTCTTTTAATTTCTTAAGTTGATTTTCAATCCGCTCTTCAGAAAAATCATGGCTCATTAATATTTCCTTGATTTTAACTTCATTTATTTTTGGAAATTGAATTTCTGCATTTTTATCTATATCTGGTTTTTTAAACAACTGGAAAATTTCCTGCCAATCAAAATCTGCATCAGGAAACTGTTTGAAAATTATTGGGGGCTGTTTATATCTTGTAACAATATCAAGAGCTTTTTTCTGTCCAATGCCTTTAATTCCTCCAGGATTATAATCAGTGCCCACAAGAATTCCTAAACATATTAATTGCTCATGTGTTATCTGCAAAGAATTAAGAACTTTTTCAAGTTCAATCATTGAAGGGAAAATTTCAACAAAACCTGAAATTGTTTTTCTTTTTCTTGCCATTGTTAAATTCTGGATTAATCTTGGCGCGCCAAATAATAAACAATCATAATCTTGAGAGGCAACTGCATAAAAATCTTTGTGTTGAGATAAATAAGATGCTTGCGCTTCGCCTTCTCCTGGAGCTTTAACAACTGCAATTCCCATTGCTTCTAAAAGTTCAATTGACTCATCAATAATTTCTTTGTTAATTTTTGTCATTTGCTGGCTGTATTTTTTCATTGCGCTATAATCTTCTGCCTGTTTTGCCTGTTCAAATTTTTCTCTTGCATTTTCTTTAATTTCAATTCTTGCTTCTCTGGTTTTAAATTTTAATTCAGGAGGTTTTCCATCAAAAACATAAACAAGTTTTATTCCCTCTTGAAGAAGATTAAGATTCCTATAGAATAATCCAGAAAGGTGGCTTGTTACTCTACCCTTGCTATCTTGTAGAGGCGTACCATCATATTGCCTTATAGAACTTAAAAACTGATAGATTGCATTAAAAGCATCAACTGCAATAATCTTGCCTCTAAGCTGTTCAAAAGTTATTTCTTTTTTTGGAACAATCTCTCTTATGTTTAATCCCATTAAATAATGAAGTATGAAGAATATAAATATTTAGTGATTTGTGGGGATGAGCCTCGCGCTCTGCGCTCGGCTGTCTATGCTAAATCTAATAATTACAATTTATAAGCGTCAGCGAACACAATCTGCTTGCAAAGCAGATATTTCACCACAGCAATCTTTTTATATGATTTTTATTTCTCTGAATTATGGTTTTAGGTGAAAGTGAAATTTGGACAGAGAAATATAGGCCTATAAAATTTGAAGATATTGTCGGTCAAGTGGACATTATAAAGAGAGTTCAATCTCTGACAAATGCGATGAATATTCCCCATTTATTATTTGCAGGGCCTCCAGGAGTTGGAAAATCTACTCTTGCCCTAATTGTTGTGAGAGAATTATTCGGGCCGAACTGGAGAGAAAATTATCTTGAATTAAATGCTTCTGATGAAAGAGGAATTGATGTCATAAGAGAAAAAGTTAAAGATTTTGCAAGAACAAAAGCAATTTCAAAAGTTCCCTTTAAAGTTATTTTCCTTGATGAAGCTGATGCTCTTACAAATGAAGCGCAAAATGCTCTAAGGAGAACAATGGAAAATTATACAGTCAACTGCAGATTTATTTTATCATGCAACTATAGCAGCAGAATAATTGATCCAATACAATCAAGATGCGCTGTTTTCAGATTTAGATTATTAGAAAAAAAAGATATTGAAAAAATTATTAAGAAAATTGCCAATACTGAAAAACTGCAGATAGAAGAAAAAGCTGTTGAATCTTTATTTGAAATATGCGAAGGCGATTGCAGAAGGGCAATTAATTTAATGCAGACAATAAGTTCAATAAGCAATTCAATAACTGTGGATTTAGTCAATACTCTTGTTCCAACTGCAAAACCAAGTGATATAAGGATAATTTTAGAATATGCTCTTTCAGGAGATTTTGTAAATGCAAAAGAAAAACTTCTTAATATTATGCTGAAAGAAAGTATTTCTGGTTCTGATGTCTTAAAATCAATTCAGAAAGAAATATGGAATTTAACCATTGACCCCGAAATTAAAGTTAGATTAACTGAAAGAGTTGGAGATATTGAATTTAGAGTCAGCGAAGGCGCTGATGAGTTTATTCAGCTCGAAGCGCTTTTGGCAAGCTTTGTAATGGCTGGGAGAGGAAAGTAATGGCAAGAAATTCAACAGCTCTAAAAAAAGGCATAGGATTAATACAATTATTAAAAGATTTAAATAGAATTATTGATTCAGAATCTCCAGTATTTAATAAAACAGAGGGACAATTTGCTACATGGAAAGAAATGTCCTATTTAGCCATGAAAGAAAGAGCAGTAAATTATAAAGAAGATATCATAGATATAATTCATGGTGCGTCTGAATCTTGTATGGACTTATTAAGATTTTATCAGTATGATGCCTCGCCAATTGAAAAATTGATTTGTAATTATGATCAATTTAGAAAGGTTAATTGTCCTGAAATAGTTGCGCATGAAAATGACAGATAATTTAACTAATTGGATTGAGAAATACAGAGCGCGTTCATTTAGTGATATTAAAGGTCAAAATGAAGCAATTATAGAACTGAAAAATTTTATTTTTTCTTTTCCAAGTTCAAAAAAAGCAATTCTATTACATGGTCCTGCAGGAGTTGGAAAAACATCTCTGGCTTATATTGTTAAAAAAGAATTTGGACTTGAGATATTTGAATTAAATGCATCTGATTTAAGAAATTCTGAACAACTGAATGCAAAACTAAGACCAGCTCTTGAACATCAGAGTTTATTTAACAAAAGCAAAGTTATTTTAGTTGATGAAGTTGATGGTTTATCATCGAGTGAGCATGGTGGAATAAGTGAGTTAAACTCACTAATTGAAAATGCAAAATTTCCAATTATAATAACTGCTAATGATATCTGGGACCAGAAATTCAGCGAATTAAGAAGCAAATGCAAACTTATCAGTTTAAAAGAAGTTGATTACAAAGCAATTTCACTTATTCTTCAGGAAATAGCTAGAAAAGAAAACTTGCATATAGACAACCAAATTTTAATTTCAATTGCTGTGCGCTCTAAAGGAGATGTCAGAGCTGCAATAAATGATTTGCAGACATTATCTTATGAAGAAGATTATTTTTCAAATTATATGAATATTGACGAGAGAAACAAATCAACAGATATTTTCGGGGCGCTTAAATTTATTTTTAAAAATATGCTCAATGATGAAACAATGAAAGTCTATGATTCTGTTGATATGCCTCTTGAAAAGATTTTTCTATGGGTTGAAGAAAATATCCCTAATGAATATTCTGGTGAAGAACTCTATAAAGCATATGAGGCGCTTAGCATTGCAGATGTTTTCAGAGGAAGAATAAGAAGACAGAGATATTGGAGATTTTTAGTTTATCAGAATATTTTTTTAACTGCAGGAATTTCTCTTTCAAAGAAAAAACCAAAAATTGGCTATACTCATTATCAAAAACCAACACGAATATTAAAAATGTGGATGTCAAATAATGCAAATAAACATAAGAAGACAATAATTACAAAATATGCCAGCAAGATTCATTGCTCAAAGAAAAAAGCAAATGCTGAATTTCCATATATAAAAAGTTTCATAAAGAATGATATTATTCAAAAAGAATTAAAACTTAATGAACAGGAAATAGAATGGTTGGCAAAGGGCTAATATTATTTGATTAATTTTTTGATTCTAGTTAATTGATTATCCAAATAATTATATAACATTTCAGCTTCTTCTATTCTAATTCCATCCTGTTCTTTTTGATTGTTTTTGATAGCCATGTATCTTTCATAGGCATTTGTTCCATTAGAGATATTTTTAATTAGTTTTATAAAATCATTTTTTGAGTAATTTTCATTTTTGATTAACTTATCAATAATATAAAGAGTTCTTATCCTTAAAATAAGGGTGTAGCCAATTTTATCATTGATAAATTTTTTATTTCTTTTATGGCTGATAGAAATAATTTTTTCTATTATTCTTAATTTATCTTCAGTAGTATTTAGATACCATTTTATGTTCTCTTTTGTAACTTTTATCTTTATTGAATTAAGATATTCAGAATTTAAAAGTGGTTTTGCTTCTTTTAACATCTGTCCAATAGGAAATAAATTAGATTTTAATTTTTGATTTAATAATTCAGATGAAATTATTAAAATACTATAGATACCTTCATTAATTATCTTTCTATCAATTTTATTTGTTATTACTAAAATATCAATATCACTTTCTCCATCTTGTTCTTGTCTTGCATAGCTTCCTGTCAAATATATACCGATTATATCTTCTATTTCAATATAATTTTCTAATATACTAATAACTTCAGACAATATTATTTTAGGATTTTTTTTAACAAGTTCAACACGCACTTCTTGATTAAGCCAGGCTCTAGGAAGCAATACTGCTGACGAATTCCCTGCTTTGATTGTTTTTTTTATATGCACTTCCATTATTTATCCTCCAAATAATCTTCATCTTTTTCAATTTGTTTTAAAAATTTTTCATCAATTTCTTTTTGCCAATAGTCTTTTGTAGTATCAAGTCTGCCTTTTTCAGTTTTAATTAATTCTTTATGCTTGTCTATTTGTTTCTTAGTTGAAACGATTCTTTTCTCTCGCAGTTTTTTCATATGCTTTCTGTCTTCTCCCATGTTCTTACATGTTCTTACATATTTATAAATGTTTTGGTGAGAATCTTTTTCACTGATACTTATGTTTTCTGCTAACTCGTCATACCTTTTCTGGCTTATGTGGGTGTTTTTTTAAGGAATAATTATTGCAAAATCAAAAGCTTACTTTAAGTAATTATTAGATTAAGTTTATTTCAGAATATCTATCCAAAAATTAGTTTGCCAAAGATGATCAATTTTTATGTTAATTTCCTTTTGAAAAATAGAATCTCTTTTTCTCCGTTGCTAAATCTTTCGAGAGAATATTCTTTTAATAAATTTTTCAGTGGTTCTATGCTGTCTTGTATTAATTTAGCATTAGGTCTAACTCCTGAAACAATAAATATCCTTGGAGAATTTGAAGCGACTATAATGGAACTTTTCTTTATTATATCTGAAACTTTCATATATGCCTGAACAAAAATAATATGTTTTTCTATGTTTTGTAAAGTATCTTCTATATCTTTTTTTAGTTGGGTAATAGGATTCTCTGCATAAGATAATTCATCTATTAAGATGCCAATATATCTATTTAAAATGCCATTCTGAACAAATTCAGAGATATGCAATCCATTAATGCCATACTTTTTAAGTATTTTTTCCCTTAAATTTTGCAACCGCTCTTTTTGTTTTTCACTTTCTAGTTTTTTTAGAGTAAGCCCCAATTCAATAAGAAACAAAAATTGCTTGTTTTCAATATATTCTTTGTAAAATTTTCTTTCTCCAGAATTATATTGTTCTCTGACTATCTCAATAGTTTTTGATTCTTCTATAAATGCAAGTTTTTTATTTTTTAGTTTCTGTATAAATGCAGAAACATTTTCTTTGCTCCATTCCAAAAGACCTTTAGTGACTCCTTCTACTGCATCAGAAAGAGGGTTATTTGAAGACATCTCCAAATTCCTCTAAATAGGATGCAATACTAAATTCATTATTATCTAAAATAATAGTGCTCCCGGGAAAAATAACCATATTGTTAACTCTAATAGGAATATCTGCATACTTGTCAATAACTTTTTCTCCTTTTAAATCTAAAACAAAATCTCCATCAGAAGTGTATCCCAACTCTTTTAACAAAAGAATCTTAGAATTCAAAGAAACCCGCTTTAAAGATATTAATTCCATTTTTGCCTTTTAACCTCTTATTTATATTGTTAATCGCCTATTTAAATTTTATGGGAAGATAATTATCATTTTAGATCATCTTTTTTGATATTTATCAAGAATATTATTAATATCGCTATCAATATTGTCAAATCCAAGGGCAGACTTAGGAATTTTAAAGTCCATAAAAGTGTCACCGCAATTCGGGCATCTCAATTTAAAGTATTCTGTCCCATCTTTCTGTTTCTTGACTTTCCCTTCAACAAGATCAGTTTGGCATTTTGGGCATTTCATTTCAAACTCTCCTCAATTATCTTTTGTTCTTCATTTGTTATTCCATATAACTTATAGATTTCTTCATCAATTTCATAATCAACATTATCAATTTGTTGTTTTAACCTTTCTTTTTCATTTCCGCCAATTTTCTCGTTATGGTATTTTTTCTGAAGTGAGAGCATTTGATTGACTAATTCGACTAGCTTCTTTTCTTGGGCGGGAGAAACTTTTGGAATAATTATCCTTTCAGTAACAGGATTGTCAAATTGCATTGTTCTTATTGCTTTTCCAAAAATAAATCTATACGCATACCAATTAGTTAATTTTGAATTTATTACCGAAACTAAAAACTCTGAAGAAATTAATCCCTTATTTTGTAGTTGATTGATTGTGTCCACAAGTATATAATCATTAATATTCAAATCATTAGATAAAGATGCAGTTATTTTTATATGGTCAATTGGATTTTCAATATGTGCAACTATTCTTTGAACTAAAATTGAATTTTTTTTAATAAATGCTTTTTCTTCCTTAACAATTTTTTTAGAGATATATCCCTTAATCTCAGAAGAAAGAACATATCTTCCAATTTGTGCACCGCCCAAAACCTTTAAATCTGATTTTTTATCTGTAACCTCTTTTTGATATATTGCTCCTCTTTGATTAATAACAAGCTCATTTAATGAGACCCCAGAATTCCTTATTTTTCTTCCTATATTTAATTCCTTATCAGAAATTCCGTTTAATAAAAATCCAAACTCTCTAAAAGTTTCTTTATTTATCTTTCCAATATATTTAATCTCTTGATTATCTCTCACGCACGAGTTATATAACTTTTCATTTTTTTCTTTATTAAAAAAATAGATAACCTGTTCAAGTTTTACTTCTTTCCAAACCTTGCCAACATCAACAATTTCCGTTAAACCAGATAAAAGCTTTTCTCTTATCTCTTTCCAAGTTGAAGAATAAACAAAAGGTTTAGGAATAATAAATCCATTAACTCCATTGGACTTCAACAAATCAACTGCAAGAGCCATAAATAAACAAGCAGTATCAGTATTTCCTAATTTAAACTTCTTTTCTAATAAGTCTTTATCTCTCTCCGATAACTTCGCGCCATAAGGCGGGTTCCCTATCACAACATCAAAACCGCCATTTCTAAAAACCTCTTGGAATTGCGCATTCCAATTAAATGCTCTATCTGAAACTTTTGGGTTATCAATCAGCGAATTTCCACATTTGATATTATTCTCAAGATGAGGTAACAGAAGTTTTCTTGTATCCTGATTTTCACCTTCTAAAAGTTTTAATAACAAATTTAATCTAGTTAATTCTACTGCTTTCTCATCTAAATCGACTCCATAAATACAACTTCTTAAAATTTCTATTTTCTGTCCCAAGTTAAGTTCTTCTAATTTGTCTTTTGGTTTCTTAAAGAGAGTTTTGCTTCCTTCTTCGTTTTTATTTAACTTTTCTTTAATATTCTTGCAAACTTCTTCAAAAGCTCTTACTAAAAAACTTCCAGAACCGCAAGCAGGATCAACAATCCTGACTTCTAAAATTTCATCGATTGATTTATTTTTAATATATTCTCCAACTGTATTTTTAACAATATAATCTACAATATAAGAAGGAGTATAATAAATTCCCATACTTTTTCTTTTTCCAGTAGAAGAATCTAACTTAATTCTTTTATCGCTTCCTGCCAAGATTGTTCCAAGATATTGTTCGTAAATTGAACCAAATAAATCTCCTGGAATCTGATCAAATAAATATCTTTCTTGATTTCCTTCACTACCAAAATATAATGCAAGTATAACTTTTCTTAAAATATCATCAGAAAAAGCTCCCTCCTTTTCCAAAAGTCCCCTTTCAAATAGTTTAGAATCATATTTTTTATTAAACTCTTCAAATTTTTCTAATAAATAAGGAAACAATTGAAGTTTTACTCTTTGCATCCTCACATCTGCCTCTAAACTTTTAAGATAATTCATTGGTTCAAGTCCCCTATCTTCAACAGAACGAATAAAAATTAATCTATCAATTAAAATCTGAACGATTTCATCAATAATTTCCTGACTAAGATAATTCTTTTTTGTCTTTAGTTCTTTAGAAAGCCAACTTCTAATGTTTAATAAATCACTTAAAATATTTTCATCAATTGGTTTGTTAATTTTTTCATCTTTTGAAGAAAGAAGTTTATTTATTTCTTGCTTCTCAAAACTTTCTTTTGATAAAAGCCAAAGCATATCAAATTTATCTAAAAATTCTTCAAATTCTAATCTAAAACATCCATTATTAATTTTTAATAGATTTTTGTCTATATTCTTTATATTAGACAATGCATGATAGACTCTTATCTGTTTAAAATTAGTCAAGACAGAAAATTTAACTTTTCTATGATATGCATATGAAACTGCCTGTCTGCCTTCCTCTTCAGTTAGGGAAACACTTGTCTTTTTTGCCTCAATAACTAATTTATCTTGATTTCCTATTTT
>Ga0208375_1003605_pt1 | contig 12965 bp, 13 predicted proteins | sample RifOxyD1_FD_184038 | JGI IMG/M metagenome (GOLD analysis project Ga0208375, IMG submission 184038) | Soil microbial communities from Rifle, Colorado - Rifle Oxygen_injection D1 (SPAdes) | ecosystem: Environmental > Terrestrial > Deep subsurface > Rock core/Sediment | place: Rifle, Colorado... | reverse complement strand
ACATTAAAGAAAATTTAAAAGTTTCTTCGGCAACAATTGCAACAATTGAGAAATTAATGGAAAAATCAGGCTTTGTCCTTGCTCTTAAAAAAATTGAGGCTGAAGAATGGGCCAATGTTTGGGCGGAAAAGATTAGAAGAGTAGTTAAATAGCCACTTCGTTACTTGGTTAATTAGCCTCATTAGGGTTATACTACACTCATGAACAAGAAATTCTACATAACTACAACCTTGCCTTATGTCAATGCAGAGCCACATATTGGTTTTGCATTTGAAATTATCCAAGCTGACGCCATTGCCAGGTATCATGAATTACTTGGGGATGAAGTGGTTTTCAACTTCGGAACTGATGAGCATGGGCAAAAGATTTATCAAAAAGCTCTGGAGGAGGGTAAAGACCCACAAAAATACTGTGATGAATATGCAGCAAAATTTGACGCTCTCAAAAAAGCTCTCAACTTAAACTATACAAATTTTATTCGAACAACAAACTCGGCACATATCAAGGCTGCACAAGAATTCTGGAAACTCTGTGTGAAAAATGATGATATTTACAAAAAATTTTACAAAATCAAATATTGCGTTGGTTGTGAATTAGAAAAAACTGAATCCGAACTTGTTGATGGGAAGTGCCCTCTACACTCCAATAGGGACCTTGAAATAATCGAGGAAGAAAATTATTTCTTTAAGTTTTCTAAATATCAAAAGCCTCTCTTGGACTTCTACAAAAAAAATCCAGACTTTGTTATACCCGAATCAAAGTTCAATGAAATTAAAACTTTTGTAAAAAGTGGTCTTCAGGACTTCAGTATTTCGAGACTAAAAAGTAAGATGCCATGGGGAATTGATATACCAGATGACCCAGAACAAATAATGTATGTCTGGTTCGATGCACTCATTAATTACATTTCAACTTTGGGTTGGCCGGAAGATGAGAAAAAATTCAAGGACTTTTGGCCCGGGGTCCAGGTCGCCGGAAAAGATAATTTGCGTCAGCAATCCGCAATCTGGCAAGCAATGCTTCTATCGGCAAAACTATCGAGTTCAAAACAGATATTTATCCACGGATTTCTTACTGTCAATGGACAAAAAATTAGTAAAAGTTTGGGGAATGTTATTAATCCAATAGAACTTGTAAAGAAATATGGAACCGATCCTGTTAGATATTTCCTTCTCGCAAAAGTTCACCCATTCGAGGACAGCGATTTTACAATAGAAAAATTTGAGAAAGCCTATAATGCTGACCTTGCAAACGGTCTGGGGAATTTAGTTTCAAGGGTTGCAAAGTTATGCGAAACTTCGGGTTTTGGATTTCTGAAAAACCCATTACTATTTTACGAGGAAACAGAAAAAAATTTGAAAGAATATCGCTTTGATAACGCCTTAAAATTTCTTTGGGAAGTAATTGGCAAAACAGATAATCTAATTGATAAAGAAAAACCCTGGAAATTAAAAGACAAAAAACTTAAGGAAGTTTTAAAGGATTTGGTCCAAAATATACGATTAATCGCCCATAATCTAAAACCTTTCTTGCCGGAAACGGCTGATGCGATTGAAAAACAATTTGCAGGGCCTAAAATAAAGGTTAAGGCGCCCTTGTTCCCTCGCCTCCGCTAAAAGCTACGGCGAAGCAAGCCCATTTTATGAAAAGTTTTATAGAAAAGAACGAAAGGATAATATTGCGGTTGTTGGAAATCCTGCCGGGCTTTGTCTCTTGGAACTTAATTCTTTTTCCTTATTGGGGAATCCTTGTTTTCCCAAATGTTGTTGCCTACTTTATTCTCTTTTTCAATATCTATTGGTTTTATCAATCTTTCCTTATAGCAATAACCGCGACAATCGCTCACTTTAAGATACAAGCCTCTATGCAATACAACTGGCTTGCGGATTTAAAGAGTTTTCCTGATTGGAAAAAAGTTCACCACGTAGTTATTGTTCCCACTTATAAAGAACCGCTTTATATCCTCGAAAGAACCCTTAACTCTCTGGCAAAACAGGATTTGCCCACCAGTCAAATAAGCGTCGTTTTGGCAATGGAAAAAAGAGAACCGGAAGAAGACAGGCTTACAAAAGTTGCCGCTTTGACCGAAAAATTCAAAGGTATATTTGGGAACTTCTTCATCACGGTTCATGAGCTTACCCCCGAAGAAACAATTGGTAAGCATTCTAATCAACGTTTTGCGGCAAAATGGGTTAAGGGAGAGTTAGTTAATGAAAGAAAAATGGATATCAACTACTTAACCGTCACAAGCTGCGACTCCGATCATACATTCCACCCCAAACATTTTTCCTCTTTGACTTTTAAATTTCTAGATAATCCCCAAAGACACAAAATGTTCTGGCAACCGGCCGTTCTTTTTTACAATAATATTTGGGAACTTCCGGCAATAACCAGGGTGCAAAATACTTTTATGTCTATCTGGAGTCTTTCTCAACTTCCGCGGCGCGATAGGTTAATTAACGCACAAAATTATTCACTTTCTTTTAAATTACTGGATGAAGTCGGATATTGGGAACCCGACAAAATCCCCGAAGATTGGGGAATCTTTTTCAAGGCCTATTATAAAAAGGGCGGGGGCGTGGAAGTTGAACCTATCTATCTTCCCTTATATGCAGACGCGGCGCTTGCCGCCACTTTCTTGGGAACATTGAAAAATCAGTACGAACAGATCAAGCGCTGGGCCTGGGGCGTATCGGACGACCCGTGGATTATTAAAAACTACTTTCTAACTTCCGGCGTTCCCTTTTGGGATAAGACAGTAAGATTAATCCATGTTCTGCAGGCGCACTTTTTGTGGCCGGTAAACTGGTTCATAATAACCATCGGTCTTTCCTTGCCGGTTCTTCTTAACCCGGCCTTCGGAAGAACCGCTTTGGGTTATACCGTCCCAAAGCTTTCGTCCTTTGTTTTAACTCTGGCCCTAATATTCTTGATAGTAATAATCATTTTTGACAATATCTATAAACCAAAAAGGCCCGAGAGTTTTCCTCTCTGGAGAGCGCTTCTAATTCCTTTTGAATTTGTCTTAATGCCAATTGCGGGCTTTTTCTTTTCAGCCCTTCCGGGATTGGACGCCCACACCCGCCTTATGCTGGGCAAATATATTGAGTACAGAGTGACGGAGAAGGTATAACCTCATCAAAATTTTTGCTACACTAAAACTATACTGCCATGAATCAGTTTACTGTCAGCTTGTGGGGCGATGAGGCGTTTTCCGCTATCCTCTCGATGAAATCCATCCCCGAGATAATATCAATTGCCAGCCGCGATACCCATCCGCCTTTTTTTAACCTCCTTGAGCACTTCTGGTTCATTTTCTTTGGAACCAGTGAAATTTCAATAAGAAGTCTGGTTTTTATTCTTTTTTTAATCTCTGTCTTTTTTGTTTACAAAATAGGGGAGTCACTTTGGGACAAAAAAACCGGAGTTTTGGCGGCTCTTTTGACGGCTTTAAATCCGTTCTTTTTTGCCTATGCTTTTGAAGGCCGGATGTATTCTCTCCTTGCGGCAACCATTGCCGCCTCAATGTATTTTTTCATCACTAAAAAGTGGGTTTTTTATGTTCTTGCCACAGCTTTGGCGCTTTATTCTCACCATTTTGCCTTCTTCGCGGTTTTTGTTCAGGGACTTTGGTTTCTCAAGGAATTCTTGGGGGGAAACAGAAAAACAGCTGTTTCTATTTTTAAAAGTTTTATCGCAATTGGAATTTTATACTCTCCCTGGCTGATTCCTCTTTATAATCAGACAAAAATGGTCGGCTCTGGTTTTTGGCTGGGAAAACCCACCTTAAAAGATTTTGGCCTTTTACTGCTTAAGTATCTTAATTTTAGCCTTGTTCTTCTTTTGGTTAGAGATTGGAGGAAAAAATTAGGGAAATCTATATTCATCCTGATGTGGTTTCTTGTTCCAATTCTGACCGTCTGGATACTTTCCCAAAAATTCCAGTCAATTTTTTCTGACAGATATCTTCTTTATACCATTCCTGCCGCAATGCTTCTGGCAGCTTCCCAAAGAACGATTATTACCAAAATATTTCTTTTTGTGGTTTTTGCTGTTTTTATCTCCGCCGATGCCTTTTATTTCACTCATCCTTTCAAACGGCCATTTAGGGATTTGGCAATTTACGTCAAGGAAACCAAAAAAGGAGACGACTATCTCATTAATTGGAATTCAACCAGCCACCATCTTTGGGAATCCAAATATTATGGAATTGGCTCGCCACTTTATATTCCCAAAGGAGTCAACCTACCATTCTTTGTCGGCACGGCGCTTATGACCAAAAACGATACAATCTCGTCCGTTCCGGCCAAAATAGACTCCAAAAAAACAAACCGCGTGGGTGTCATAACCAGTGGGCCCGTTGATGAGGTTAACGTCCCCGGATATACTAAAGGCGAGGTCCATCAATTTGGGGATTTAAAATTTATCTGGCTAAATAAATAATATGAAGCAAATACTGGCTAAGATTCACACACCCAATTGGCTCTGTTTTCTTCTTTTGGCAGTTTTAATCTTACGAATTCCTTCTTTTTTTGAACCATATTCCTATGGAGATGAGATGATTTATCTGACTATGGGTGAAGCGGTTCGGCAGGGAATACCACTATATAAGGCTGTGCACGACAATAAACCTCCCCTTCTCTATTTAACAGCAGCTTTGGGGGGAAATCTATTTTGGTTCAAGGCAACTCTTGCTTTTTGGAATCTGGCTACAATTATCCTTTTTTGGAAATTGGTAACCAGTTTATTCCCCAATAAAGACAAGCTGCATAAAATTGCCACCGCGATTTTCGCACTTGCCTCCACTTTGCCGCTTTTGGAGGGAAACATTGCAAATGCTGAAATGTTTATGATTGGCCCGACAATTTTAGCTTTTTTTATTCTTCTATCCAAAAATCTGAATTTCAAAAATATATTCTTTTCCGGGGTTCTTTTTTCCATAGCCTCTCTTTTTAAAATACCGGCAGCATTTGACGTTGGGGCAATTGTCGTCTTTTGGCTCATCCAATCAGAATTTAAAAAAGAAAAACTTGCGTACGTCTTAAAAAATACTCTTTATTTAACCCTCGGTTTTCTTGTCCCAATTGGCCTTTCGTTTCTTTGGTTCTGGACACACGGAGCTCTTGGACAATACCTGACAGCTGCCTTTTTGCAAAATATCGGCTACTTATCCAGTTTTAGGCCGCAGGATATCCAAAAACCGTTCTTTGTTAGAAATGCTCCGCTTCTTATACGAGCCTTGGTTGTTTTTGCAGGTTCCTTAATTTTGTATTTAAAACGCAAAAAATTATCCGCTAGTTTCATTTTCATCGTGCTTTGGCTTTTGTTCTCACTTTTTGGAGTAACTCTGTCAGAAAGACCGTATCCGCACTATCTACTACAATCTCTCGGCCCGATTTCTATGCTTTTTGCGATTTTGTTTACCAGTCAGAACCTTGAACAGGTACTTGCAATAATACCGCTAACCGTCGCATTTTTAGTTCCGGCATACTATAAATTTTATTACTACCCAACCGCAAGCTATTACCTAAGATTTGTCTCCTTCGCAACTGGTAGAATCGGAAAAGAAGAGTATTTCTCAAGATTTAACGGGGCCGTAAATAGAAATTATGAAATTTCAGACTTCATTACAAAATCAACCAAGAAGGACGATAAAATATTTGTTTGGGGAGACTCGCCCCCAATCTATGCCTTAGCCAGAAGGTTTCCCCCTATTAAATACACAGCCGAATATCACATTAATGACTTCTCCTCAAAATCCGAGACGGCCTTGGCATTAACCAAGGATAAACCCAAGATGATAGTTATCTTACCCAACACAGAAGAATTTATGGAACTTAATCTTCTCCTTTCCAGAAATTATCTTCTTATTAAGAAAATTGACGGTGCCGAAATCTGGCATCTAAGAAGCCTCTAGAGTAAAATGGGGCCATATGCCGCAAATTCCTTACAAAAATTATGTTGTAGCAGCTTCAGCGGTAAGTGTTCTCACAATTGCGGTTGTGATTTTGGTAAACGGCTTACTCCCCCCCCAAGTTCCGATTTTTTATGGACTTCCCGAAAGTGAAGAACAACTTGCACCGACCTTGGGTCTTGTTATTCCCGGAACTTTCGCTTTGGCAATCTGCGGCCTAAATGTCCTTGCTGCAATGTTTCTCACAGATGAATTCTTGAAAAAAACGCTGATTGCTTCTTCTTTAGTTGCCGCCTTTTTTGCAGCCGTCACAACGCTTAAAATCATATGGTTGATACACTGAAATTAGTTCTTACCCCGGCAATTTTATCTTTTATTGTTGCTTACTTCGCAACACCCTTGGTAATTAAGCTGGCAGAAAAAATAGGCATAATTGACGATCCGCGAAAAAAGACACATCCCAAAGTTATCCATACCTATCCGACCCCTCGGGGAGGGGGATTGGCAATATTTATTGCGGTTTTGGTATCTTCAATCTTTTTTTTACCATTAGACAAACATCTCGTTGGTATTATTTTAGGAGCAGCCCTTGTTGTCCTCATTGGAATTTTGGACGACAAATATAACTTAAATCCTTATTTAAGACTATTTGGGGGAGTTGTGGTTGCAGGCGTACCAATTATTGCCGGAATCGGAATTTCATTTATCACTCTGCCATTTTTTGGAACAATTGATTTGTCCCAGCCTCAAATAAGCATTAATTTTTTGGGGCACGCTAGAAGCATCTGGGTATTATCAGATTTATTTGCGCTTTTTTGGATCGTTTTTATGATGAATATGCTTAATATGGGTGCCAAGGGGGTGGACGGACAGCTTCCCGGAGTTGCGGCGATTGCAGCCATAACAATAGCAGCGCTTTCTTTAAGATTTTCAGCCGACATTACCCAATGGCCGGTAATAATACTTGCTGCAATAACTGCGGGGGCTAACTTGGGTTTTTTGCCCTGGAACATGTTTCCTCAAAAAATAATGCCGGGATATTCTGGCTCAACACTTGCGGGGTATCTTTTGGCAATTTTAGCTATTCTTTCAACCAGCAAAGTTGGAGCTTTGATGGTAGTTCTGGGTGTTCCTATGGTTGATACCGGATACACCATTGTGCGACGGATATTAAGCGGGAAATCTCCTGTCTGGGGAGATACTGGCCACCTGCACCACAGACTTCTCGCCCTTGGTTGGAGCAAAGGGAACGTTGCAGCTTTTTATTGGCTTATCACCGCTTTCTTGGGAATTCTGGCGGTTTATTTGAATAGGCCACTTAAGTTCTATACAATGGTCTCAGTCGCACTTATCTTGGGTGGTGCAATTTTATGGCTAACTTACCGGCCGAAATCAACAATCCGCAAAAAATAAATTTTTCGCTCCTTGCGACTTCTGTCGTAAAAGTAATCCGCCCCGTCCATTGGGTAAAAAACCTCGCAATCTTTGCTGCACTTTTTTTAACCGGCGATTTTGGAAATACAGTACTTTTTGCCAAAGTGTTTTGGGCATTTGTGGCCTTTAATTTTGCAGCTTCGGCGACCTATATAATAAACGATATTCTGGATGCAAAATTCGACCGCCTTCACCCGATTAAAAAAAATAGGCCAATTGCGTCCGGCAAACTTCCGGTATCTGTCGCAGTGGTTATTGCAGTTATTTTTTCTTTAACTGCTTTATATCTGGCCCTTAACTTAAATTATCTTTTCTTTTTGCTTTTATCCTCCTATCTCCTACTCCAATTAGCCTATAGTTTTGGACTTAAGAATTTGGCGGTTGTTGATATTCTTATTATCGCCACGGGTTTTATAATCCGAGTTTATTCGGGCGCCTTTGTCATCGATGCCCACCTTTCGGTTTGGTTTCTTCTTTGTGTAATATCTGTTGCTCTTTTTCTTGCTTCGGGCAAAAGGCGTGCTGAACTTAATATAATCTCAGAAACTCAAGGCATAACCAGAAAAAGCCTTTCTCGTTATCAACGCGAGCTTCTGAATTCATATGTAACCATGTTTGGAAATGCAGCTTGGATGAGCTGGGCACTATATACATTTTTCGAATCTCCCAAGGCGGTTCTACCGGTTTGGCTATTTTTGGCCGAACTTTCGCGCGCAACAACAATCAACAAACTTCTGATGATAACTATTCCCGTGGTGATTTTTGGGATTATGCGATATGAAGCGCTTATCTTTGAAGACAGAAGCGAGGCTCCGGAAAAAGTTCTTCTGACAGATAACGGGCTAATTATTGCCGCCCTACTCTGGTCCGGGCTTGTTTATTTAATCCTATATAGCGGCATTTCGGCAATTTAAGGAGCAGGTTTGGGGGTCGGACTAGGACTTGGGGAAGGTGTGGCTGCAGATGTTGTTTTCTCCACCTTTTTTGAATACTGATTTGAAACCCAACCCTGTTTTCCCTTCTGATATTCTATCTTAAACCAACCAGTGGCTTTATCATCTTCTATAAATGGAAACTCTTCACTCGGCTTTACTTGCGCAAGTTCGACTCCACCGCTTCCCGGCTCACTTCTTACTCTCAAGAATCCTGTCGGGGTTGATAAAATTTGGATAAAAGTCGCTTTTTCTTCTATTTCTATGGGCGCGGGGGTCGGAGATGGATTGGCGCCATCTGGAGCCAACTTAACAAAAAGCGTAAGCTTAAATCCCGCCAGCGCCTTTATTGAAATGCTTCTTGGGCCATATCCGGGCCTGGAAACTACAACCTGATGCTCCGTGGGATTTATTGAAGATACTTTAACCGGTGCAAAACCGCGGCTGACTCCGTCAACCGCAACTTGGGCGGAATCCGGAATCGAAATTACTGCCAAAGAGGCCTCTGACCCGCCCACTTTCTCAAAAGAAATAATCTCGCCTGAGGATTTCTCCTCTGTTTCGGCAAATTCTCTTTTGATTACCGTCTTTATTCCGGAACTTAGAACCACTTTGGTTTCATAAGGAGAAAGCGGAATATCTGCCGATTCAGGCACCAGCTTAACAGTTACTTCGCCGGGCTGACTTGTCCCCTCGTATGGCGTCCTTCCTACTTGGACATTATCAATAAAAACTGTTGCAGCCGGTGTGGTGGTAATTGATATGCCGGCCAGTTTAGGCTTGAAAAATCCGAGTAAAAATAGAGAAACTCCAACAAGAAGAATAATACCTCCGGTAATTGCCAAAACTATCGACAGCTTTCTCATGTAAGTGCCTAGTGTAACAAAAAAACGCAGCTTTTGACAACGGCTTTGTTTCCTAAGGCTAAATGAGATAAAATATAGGTACGACGCCGTAGACAAGTGGATCAAGTCGAGAGTCTGCAAAACTCTTATTCGTGGGTTCGAATCCCACCGGCGTCTCAGATATCTCCATTGACTTTCGTACTTTCTTCGGTTTACAATGATGGGTAATGCACAGAGACCCTCGTGGAGGACATAACCGCAAGCAAATAAATGAAAACTTCTTCAAATATTGGTCGCCACAAATGTCTTATGTTTTAGGCTTAATCTTTGCAGACGGCGCGATTGAGGACGTAAGAAAATCTTCAAGAACATGTTACTTGGCTATTACCAGCAAGGATAAATCTTTACTTGAAAAGATCAAAAAATCTCTCTCTTCTAGTCACAAATTATATATCCGAAAGCCGAGAATTGTAACTTTTAGTCATGGAGAATCTTATCTTTGTTCAAAAACTTTTACCCTTCGTATTGGTAACAAAACAATGTTTAGTGACTTAGTAAATCTAGGTCTTACCCCAAGAAAATCACTGACAATCAGTCTTCCTGAAATTCCAGAACAATATTTTGGTCACTTTTTAAGGGGGTATTTTGACGGAGACGGTTGCGTTACGACTGGAATACCAAAAGGAAGAAAGACAGCGGAAATTCAAACTATTTTCATTTCAGGAAGCCGAAAGTTCTTGGAGTCTTTATCATTGAAGCTAAAAGATCTCCTTTTCATTAAAACGAAGAATATTTTCTCGAAAGATAATTCGCATTACTTAAGATACAGAGGTAAAGAAAGTTTAAGAATCCTACATTTTATGTACAAAAATCTTGTGAATACCCCTTATCTGGAGAGAAAGTATAAAATTTATTATACTTTTCTAAGAAATCTAAGTTCCCAAGGAGAATATTCTCGCCTCCCTCACCTGTCTCAGAATAAAGCTATAATATCCTCATGGCCAAAAAAGAAATTATCAAAAAGGCAATTTTCCTCTTTTTATTAATTACTTTAATCTCCGCCGGCCTAATTTACATCCAAAACCGAATAGGACTAGAAAAAATTCGGGGGATAATTATTCAGGCGGGCTTTTGGGGACCACTTGTCTACATCCTTCTTCACCTTCTAACCCATATTGTCGCCCCTCTTCAGGGAACACCAATCATGTTTATTGGCTTTGCTGTTTTCGGCAAGTGGACAATCATTTATACCTACATAGTTGCCCTAATTAGTAGTGCAACCAACTTTTGGATAGCTCGAAAATTGGGAAGGGACATTGTAATTAAGCTGGTCGGCAAAGAAGGGATGGTAAAAATTGACCACATTGCAGTCCATGAAGGACCAAAAGCTCTTATTATTATACGTTTTTTTCAAGGCTGGATCAGCGATTTTGTATCTTATGCTTCCGGCTTAACATCAATTAAATTTTCAACTTATTACATAATTAGCGCCTTAGTACCGATACCTTGGACTGTCGCTACCTTTCTATTTTTCGACTCAATTCCCCAGCAACAAACTCTTTTTTGGGCAACATTGGCAGGAGGCATATTTTTTATAATCCCCCCGCTTTACTACTATCTAAAACACAACCTTAATAACAAACGGGTAACTCACAAAACTTGACCCCCACACATTTTACTTCTCGCCTTTTTGGAACTATTCGTTCACGGCTCGAAGAGCAATTTTGCGGGGTCTACGCCCTTCGGGCTTGCTTTTTAGGCTTTCACAAGCTATAATTCTTTTACATCTCGCCAAAAGCGAGATTTTTTAATGCTTGCCACGTTCAGTTTAGATGAACGTGGTTTTGTTTTCTGCCCAATATGACAAAACTATCTATAGATCTTCTAAAGTATCGTCTTAATTTACATTTGGTAAAAAGGCGAAAAGATGCATTTGAAGAACCTCTTTTGCCCAGCTTCGAAGAAATCAAAAATACCAGAAGCGGAAACAAATTCTCCCGTTTCTTTAGGCACATTTTTGAACACAAGAACATAAAGAAAATTTTGGGAACCAATTTGGCCTTAATGGTTCTTGCAAGCTCCTTTGTCCCTACTTATGCTTCATATTCCGGCGATGAAGCTGATTATGCGGTTGTTGAACAAAAAGTTGAACTCAATACCGAACATGGGATTCAATACCCGGTTGAAAAAGTAAAGATTACTCAAGGATATAGATTCTTCCATCCCGGAATTGATTTCGACGGACTAACCGGAGATCCTATTAAACCTATCAAGGGAGGTATAGTTGAGGCCTTACAATTTTCAAAATACGCATATGGAAATGCGGTTTTAATTGACCATGGAAACAAGGTTGAATCTTTGTATGCCCACTTAGCCGAAATTTACGTAAAAGAAGGCCAAGAAGTTACCAAAGATACTATTATTGGAACAATGGGGGCAACCGGTCGTGCATCAGGAGACCATTTGCATCTTGAAGTTCACGACCACGGAATACCGATTAATCCCCTCACAGTTTTACCAAGGTAAAACTGAATTTTTAATTTTAAATTTTCAATTTTTAATTATTCTCCAAACTTCGCCAGATATACCAAGAGGCAACAGTTCTGAAGGGTTTCCATCGCAGAGAAAACTTGGCTAATTTATCGGCTTTTAATTCTTTTTTGAGTAACTTTTTCATACCATTCCTTATCCCTAAATCATCGACCGGAAAAACGTCGGGGCGGGCCAATGAGAACATTAAAAACATTTCAGAAGTCCATCTACCAATTCCCTTAACACCAACTAATTCTTTTATTACTTCCTCGTCGGGAAGTTTGTCTAATTTTCTAATTTTGACTCCCCCGCTTTTTACTTTTTGTGACAGGTCTTTGGTGTATTTTATTTTTGCCCAAGAAAGTCCACAACTTCTAAGTTTTTCATCTTTGGTTTTTAAGATGCTTATAGGGGAGACCTCGTTCCCCAACCCTATCCTAACCCGATTAAAAATAGTTGAAGCAGCTTTTCCGGAAAGTTGCTGGGAACAAATCGCATCAACTAAATTGATAAAATAATCTTTCTTTTTGCTGGGCTTTATTGTGCAGTGCCCCCATTTTTTAATCAAAGGACTAATATATTTATCCTTTAGGAGAAACCTCTCCGCCCTTTCCCACATGAGGAAGATTTTACAGGAGAAATTAAAAATTAGAAATTAGTAATTAGAAATTAGTAATTAGAAATTACTCTTAATAGTCCATTCCGCCGCCGGGCATAGCCGGTCCTGAACCTGTTGAAGGATTTTTGGGTTCGGGAATATCTGTCACTAAGCCTTCCGTTGTTAAAACCATCATGGCAACAGAAGCTGCGTTTTGAAGCGCCGAACGGGCAACCTTCAGAGGGTCCAAAATTCCGAAAGCGGTCATTGAACCAAATTCTCCGGTTAGAGCATTAAAACCGTAATCAGCATCTTTTGCCTCCTCTATTTTTCTAAGAATATATCCATCGTCTTCCCCTGCATTTTTGGCAAGCCATCTGACTGGCTGCTCAAGAGCCTCATAGACGATATCAATTCCAATTTGCTCATCTTTGCTGTCAGCCTTGAGAGATTTGAGAGCTTTTCTAGCTTTAAGATATGCAACCGCTCCTCCCGGCAAAATTCCCTCCTCAATTGCCGCTTTGGTTGCACCAACCGCATCTTTGACTCTTTCTTTTTTCTCATTAAGTTCAATTTCCGTTGCGGCGCCGACATTAATCTGGGCAACCCCGCCGGAAAGTTTTGCCAATCTCTCTTCCAATTTCTCTCGGTCAAATTCAGAGTCGGTTTCGGTAATTTGTTTCTTTAGAAGTGCTATGCGTGCATTTATT
>Ga0208375_1003604_pt1 | contig 12966 bp, 9 predicted proteins | sample RifOxyD1_FD_184038 | JGI IMG/M metagenome (GOLD analysis project Ga0208375, IMG submission 184038) | Soil microbial communities from Rifle, Colorado - Rifle Oxygen_injection D1 (SPAdes) | ecosystem: Environmental > Terrestrial > Deep subsurface > Rock core/Sediment | place: Rifle, Colorado... | reverse complement strand
AAAGAAATAATAAAAAAATAATAAAATTTCGATAAAATCTCTAGTTACGCAATATAATCTATTATTAGGCAATACAGCTTAATGTTTAATAAACCACTAGATACTCCAAAAAATCCTGAAAATATGATATAGTGCATTCTATTATGGCATTTTCCATAAAGAACATATTTGGCGATCAGAATAAAAAGGCTTTAAAGCGCTATTATCCTCTTATAGAGAAGATAAATAGCTTAGAAGCTTCTATTTCTCCATTATCGAATGATGAAATAAAAGCAAAGACAAATGAATTCAAAAAGAGACTTTCTGGTAAAAATCATGAAGAACAGAAAGTAATAATGAATGAAATATTACCAGAAGCATTTGCTATGGTAAGAGAAGTGTCAAAGAGAACATTGGGACAGAGACATTTCGACGTACAGCTTATCGGTGGAGCGATACTACATAATGGCAATATTGGAGAAATGCGAACAGGAGAAGGGAAAACCCTAGTAGCTACTCTACCAGCATATCTCAATGCTCTGACGGGTAGAGGTGTACATATAGTCACAGTCAATGACTATCTTTCTAGACGTGATGCAGTATGGATGGGGCAGATATACGATGCACTAGGAGTATCTGTAGGAGTGATCAATCACGAAACATCTTTTATCTATGATCCTTTACATAAAAATAAAATAGAAGATAATCTAGATAAAGAAAGAGATGATACTGGATCATTTCATGTTGTACATGAATTCCTCCGTCCAGTAGCTCGTCATGATGCATATATGGCAGATATTACCTATGGTACGAACAATGAATTCGGCTTTGACTATCTACGTGATAATCTAGAATATGAAGAAGGTCGTCTCCGCCAGAGAGATTTCTATTATGCAATAGTAGATGAGATCGACTCAATACTCATAGATGAAGCTCGTACCCCACTCATTATATCTTCTCCGACTATTGATTCTGAGAATCTATATCAAACTTTTGCTGTCATCGCTCGTGATCTAGTACAAGATGAGGACTATATAGTAGATGAAAAGCATAAAAGCATATCACTTACTCCAGCAGGAATAGATAAAGTAGAGAAGAAATTGGGAATAGGAAATATCTATACAGATAAAGGTATAAAATATGTACATCATCTAGAAACTGCGGTTAGAGCAAAAGCCGTTTTCCATCTCAATAAAGAATATGTAGTAAAAGATAATGAAATATTGATAGTAGATGAATTTACCGGTCGTATACAGCCAGGCAGGCGCTGGTCAGAGGGCTTGCATCAGGCTATAGAGGCCAAGGAAGGTGTAAAGGTTCAGAAAGAGAGTAGAACATTTGCTTCTATTACTTTCCAGAATTATTTCAGATTATACAAAAAGCTTTCTGGTATGACAGGTACAGCAGCGACATCTAGTGAAGAATTCTATAAAGTTTATGGACTAGAGACTATCACTGTTCCTACGAATAAGCCCATGATACGTATAGATCATAATGATCTTATTTTCCAAACAGATATTGGTAAATTGAAAGCAATAGCAAAGACAGTAAAAGAATTAAATAAGAAAGGTCAACCAGTCCTCATCGGTACAGTTTCAATAGAAAAAAATGAAGTACTTTCACAATTCCTAAAGGCAGAAGGAGTACCACATGAAATCCTCAATGCAAAGAATCATGAAAGAGAGGGGGAGATAATAGCGCAAGCAGGTAAAAGAGGTGCAGTAACTATCGCTACCAATATGGCCGGAAGAGGTGTGGATATAAAACTAGGAGGGAATCCTACAACAGGAGAATTATATGAAGAAATAAAGTCTCTCGGTGGACTCTTCGTACTCGGTACAGAGAGACATGAAGCGAGAAGGATAGATAATCAGCTCCGCGGAAGATCTGGAAGACAAGGAGATTCTGGAGCAACACAATTTTTCGTTTCTCTAGAAGACTCTCTGATGAGAGTATTCGCAGGGGATACAGTGAAGGGACTTATGGGAAGGCTCAATCTTGCAGAGGATCAGGCAATAGAGAATCGTATGATTACCAAGTCTCTAGAGACTGCACAGACAAAGATAGAAGGATTCAATTTTGATTCTAGAAAACATGTTCTAGAATACGATGATATTCTCAATCATCAGAGAAAGACAGTCTATGAAAGAAGAAGAAATTTATTGAAAGGAGATCATACATTGATAGAGTCAAAGCTAATGGAAGTTATAAATAATAATATTGAAAATAAAGATAAGAATCTGAAAATTATAGAAGATAAAATATCTCAAATAGGTAAAGAAAGACTATTAAATACAGTAAGACAGATAATGTTACAGACAATAGATATGTTCTGGGTAGAGCATCTAGAAATCATGGATTATACACGTTCCAGTGTGAATCTCCGTGCCTATGGTCAGAGAGATCCATTAGTAGAATATAAAAGAGAGGGACTAAGACTCTTCAAAGAGATGCAGAGTGCAATAGATGGGCAGATATTGAATCTTCTTCCACATATAGCAGAAAATGTGGCAAGTAGGGAAGCAATAGAATTGAAAGAAATACATGATCAGGCAAAGACTATAGGAGCAGGTGATGGTAATGATAAAATCAATAATCAAAGTGTTTCAAAGGGTCCAGAAGTTGGTAGGAATGATCCATGTCCATGTGGATCTGGTAAAAAATATAAAAAGTGCCATGGGAGATAAACTAAGTATTAAAAATTTTCTACTATTTAGTTTATTTATATATCCCATCGGACTTCTAATCTTAATATTTCATAATGATCTAATAATCTTTTTTGGTTCTAATATCTTATACTATATTATCTCGTATATTTTCTTTTCGGCTATTAATTATTTATGGGGACAGTATAGGACTCGGCCATACTTAATAGCTATATCTTGTTCTTTTGGTTTGATTCTATTTTTTATATGGCTTAGTAGAGATTTTATTGACTTTACTGATCTTAATTCAGATTTAATTATAACTATTCTAGGATCAATAGTTATTTATTTCACTACTTTTTTGATATTTCAATTTATTCAGTTTTTTACTTGGATACCTTTTATTTTGAATTATTTATGGAGGAATCGTCATAATTTAGATAACCTTAAATTTGATTAAAAAATAATTACTCACACTTTTTCCACAAAATAGATAATACTAGCTCTACTATTTTCTAGTAAAGATTGTTATTGTTTCTTGTATGTTCAAACCAGTTTCTGAAAGAATAAAACAACTTGCAGAAAAATATCCTGAGAAAATTCAGGAGCTTGAACGTGTTTTCGATAAAAAGACAAATGTATATATAGATTATGCGAATGTTCGTGGTTGGAGTCAGAGATTAGGTTGGCGTGTAGATATTAAGAGATTAAAACAATTTTTTAATTCTTTTGATAATATAAATCAAATTAAATTCTATTATGGTACGATAAAAGGTAAACCTGAGTCAGAAATGACAATCTCTAATGCTCAGAAACTAGGTTATATTGTTAAGACAAAACCGGTAAAGATTATGAAACTATCAATAGATATTTCTAGTATTGCATCTGATTCGATCGATATCCTTAAAAATTTTATTCGTCCAACACTTTTATCTAAACTTAATATAGAGATAGTTAAATCACTTAATAATGAGTTGAGAACATTAAACCAACAAGGTATTTTATATTTAGAAGATTCTAAAGCTAATTTTGATGTTGAAATTGGTCGTGATATGTTTAATGATTATGATGTTGAGTGTCCAGATAATTTTATGCTTTGGAGTGGAGATAGTGATTTTGAGGATCCAATCCGTCAACTTCTTAAAGATAAAATAAAAGTTATTCTGTGTGCCACATCTAAAAGGATTGCCACTGAACTTAATATGCTTAGATCAGAAGGATTAATTATTCTTGATGTTCAGAAAATAAAGGAATTTATTTGTTACAAGAAAGATATTACACAAAGCAAAGGGGACCCCTTACGGGGCCCCCAAGCACTCGACAATTGACCTTTAACAGTCATTTAGAGAATAGCAAATATAAATATAATTGTCAAAAAAATTTATCCCCCTTCCCATTCTCCACTTTTTCTGTTAGTATATAAGTCATGAATCCCACCTCGGTCAATTCTTCTTCCAATCATTTCTTCACAGCATTACTTCTTGCTGCTGCTGTGCTTGCTCTACTCATATTCTTACCTTTTCTTACCCCTGTAATACTTGCTATTACACTCACTGTTATATTCGGACCGATGCATAGACTGATAGTCAGAATATTTTTCAAAAATAAAGAAAGAAGCTCTTTTGCTGCTTTTATCAGTATTCTGATAGTGGCTGTTATAGTTCTTATACCAGGATTCTTCATAGCAGGAAAGCTCTATGATGAAATACAGAATGCCTATTATTTCCTGACAGAAGAGTCTAGTAGATCAGCAGTTATAACTCTGCTCAATAGTATTACGCAGAATTTATCTAATTTTCTTTTCAATGTTTATCAACCTTTATCATTTGATTCTCTAAATGTTACTGAATTCTTCCAGAGTGGACTAGAATGGGCGTATTCAAATGTTGATACACTATTTACAGGTATAGGAAGAGTAGCTATGGGGATATTTATTGCTTTTCTTGCACTATTCTATTTCCTAAGAGATGGTCTAGAATTCAAAAGACAAATAATAACCCTAAGTCCTCTCGGTGATAATGATGATGAAAGAATATTGAAGAGATTAGAACAAGCTGTGTACTCTATAGTCGCTGGAAGTCTCATAGTCGGTCTCATACAAGGAATACTGACTGGTATTGGATTTGCTCTATTCCAAGTCCCATCTCCAGCTATATGGGGAAGTATAGCTGCTGTCGCTGCTCTTATCCCTGGTATAGGTACTGCACTCGTTATAGTGCCAGCTATACTCTATCTTTTCTTTACTGGATCCACTGGATACGCTATAGGACTACTAGTATGGGGAATGCTCGCTGTGGGACTCATAGATAATATACTAGGTCCAGTACTCATGAATAGAGGTATAAAGATCCATCCATTTATTATTCTATTGTCTGTATTAGGCGGAATAGCATTCTTTGGTTTTGTAGGATTTATACTAGGACCACTCGTACTCGCTTTCCTATTTGCTTTACTCGAAATATACCGAACTTCAAAAAACCCAAATGGCATTTATTGATGATTTAACTTTGAATATAAAAGCTGGAAACGGCGGGGACGGTGTTGTCCGCTGGTTACATGAGCGTGGCAAAGAACTCGCTGGACCTTCTGGTGGAAATGGTGGCAAGGGTGGAGATGTCTATGCTCATGCAGTGCATGATCTCGGAATGCTAGCAAGATATAAAAATAAAAAGGAATTCCAAGCAGAGAGAGGGGGAGACGGAATGAGAGATAGTATGCATGGAAGAGATGGGAAAGATCTTATACTGGATTTCCCTATAGGTTCAAAGATCACAGATTCTCGTATGGAAAGAGTGATAAATCTCCTAGAAGAAGGTCAGAAAGTTCTGATACTCAAAGGTGGAAAGGGTGGTCTAGGTAATGAACATTATAAAAGTTCTGTGAATACATCACCGAAAGAATGTACAATAGGTAGAGCAGGGGAGGAAGCGGATTTCCATATTGAACTCGAGCTAGTAGCTGATGCAGGACTTATCGGTCTTCCCAATGCCGGCAAGAGCTCTCTTCTAAATGCTTTAACAAATGCTAACGCCGAAGTCGGTAGTTATGCCTTCACTACACTTGAGCCGAACCTAGGTGCTCTCCGTGGAGGATTTATCCTCGCAGATATTCCTGGACTCATAGAAGGTGCTCATGAGGGAAGGGGACTAGGGCATAAATTCCTCCGTCATATAAAACGTACGAAACATTTACTCCACCTTATCTCTTTAGAAAATGAAGATATGGTTTCTGTATATAAAGTTATAAGAAATGAATTGGAAAAATATGGAGAGGATCTAGATAAAAAAGATGAAACTATAATACTGACAAAGACAGATATGGTAGATGAGAAGACTATAAAAGATTCTATAAAAAAACTTTCAAAATATAATAAAGATATTCTCAGTGTTTCTATACTAGATGATAAAGCAATAAAAGATCTAAATGATAAGATTGTAAAGAAACTAAAGAAATAGTAGTATAGAGCTATATAATATGGAAGATAAGGCAAGAAAATTTATAGCCACAATAGGGCTCGAAATACATGCTGAGCTCAAAACAGCATCAAAGATGTTCTGTCATTGCAAGAATGATACAGATGAAGACAAGCCCAATGTCAATATTTGTCCTATCTGTATGGGGCATCCTGGTACTCTACCAACGCTCAATAAACAGGCTATTAAACATGTATTGAAAATAGGTTATGCAGTAAATGGTAATATAGCAGACTTTACAGAATGGGATAGGAAAAACTATTTCTATCCCGATATTCCAAAAGGGTATCAGATAAGTCAGTATAAATATCCACTAGTTTCAAATGGAGAATTATCTGAAATAAAGCTCACTAGAATACATCTAGAAGAGGATACAGCCCAGTCTACACACGATACACATAGCAAGAGCTTAATAAACTTTAATAGAGCTGGTGTACCACTCATGGAGCTAGTTACTGAGCCTGTTATACATACTGCAGAGACTGCAGTAAATTTTGCTAAAGAATTGCAAATACTGCTACGCTATGTCGGGGCAGGGGATGCCAATATGGAAAAAGGTGAAATGCGTGTAGAAGCCAATATCTCTGTAGCTAGTCCAGAAGATACTATGAAAGGTAGGTTCGGTACGAAGACAGAAGTGAAGAATCTCAATTCATTCAAGGTAGTAGAAAAAGCTATTACTTATGAAATAGAGAGACAAATAAAAATATTAGAATCTGGAGAAAAAGTAATACAAGAAACAAGAGGTTGGGATGATAAGAGGGAAGAGACATTCTCTCAGAGGGTAAAAGAGAGTTCACATGATTATAGATATTTCCCAGAACCAGATATACCAAAATTGAAATTGAGTGAAATAGAAGAATTCAAAAAAGATAATCTTATAAAAGAGATAGGGGAGTTGCCATGGCAAAAGAGAGATAGATATAAGAAGGATTTTGAAATGACAGATAAAGAAGTTGCTGTCTTTATAGAGGAACCTGAGATTGCAAGATACTTCGAAGAAGTAATAAAAAGTAATTCTAAAATAATAAAATTAGCTAAAGATTATATCTTAAATGTATATATTGGTTTATTACAAAAAGAGCAAAATATAAATACTATTGATTCAAGACATTTTTCAACTATAATGGAAATGATTTATGATAAATTACTATCATCATCGAGTGCTAAGGGTACAATTGAATTAACAATGAAATATAATTCTGATCCGAAAGAGATAGCAAATAAAAATAATCTTATACAGAAGAATGATGAAGGGGAAATAAAAAAAGTAGTTATAGAAATAATAAATGCAAATCCAAAAGTAATAGAGGATTATAAAAAAGGAAAAACTGCATCTCTGCAGTTCCTAATAGGCCAAGGTATGAAGGCGATGAAAGGATCAGCTAATCCAGAAATGCTAAAGAAAATTATCCTAGACCTTCTTCCTCTAGATGCCTAACAACTAGCTTTCTGACCTCATTTTTTGAAGGTCTTTTATGACCTTTACTCATCTCTATTTCTATTAGTATAGATTCTAGATCTGCTACCTTATAGACTCTGTAGTTGCTTATAGGATGTCTTCCTGCAGGGAACTTGCCACTATTATCCCAGTTACGAAGAGTGAGTGTAGAGACTCCTAGTATTCTAGCCGCATCCTTTATATTTATATATTTTTTCTCCATATATTTGTTTTGCTTCTTGCTTATTAACTAATAATTTTAATATATTTATCTATTACTAAACCTTGATATACATTATAACACTACTATATAAAACTAATAATCATTTATCCACATTTATAATGTTTAGTAATAGGTAATATAGAGGTATACACTTCTATGTAGAAATATAGGTTAAATAATTTGAGCTCTTATAATGCCCTATAACGTTTTCAATAAAAAGTTTCTAGATTTTATATTATCAGAATTACATTCCCTATATCTTATATTAAAGGCAGTAATATTGATCATATACATAGATTATATAATTAAATTACTATCTTATTTTTTCATTTTAATATTATTATATTTTATAATTTTAAATATATTTGATGATATATTAATTTTAATATTCAAATTCATTTTGTCTATTATATGGCTCTAAACATATAATCTCGGATAGGCGAGACAGTAAAATTTTTATTTAACTATTTAAAATTTCTATAAAATAATTTTTTATTACTATATTTTTTCTAATTGAATTTAGCATATTTCTATAGATTTACTATAGATTACTATGAAAAATGAGCCTTTATAATGCGTTTTAAAGCATATAAAAGCCAAAGTATGATATTTAGCCTATTAGTGATATCTAATACAAGGATTTCATTCTAATATTTAGAGTTAGTATATGGCTGATCTTCACACCTATCTGAATATGACACTTTCTGTAAAATTCTTTCAAAAAATGTGATGGAAATTTGACCAAAATTTTAAGAATTATTTTTTATGAAAATTATAAACTTATCCACATTTTTTATCAGGAAATGAGGCGAGAATGGGATATAATTATTGTAATAGAAATATGAAAGATACTCTTATTTTAGAAGGTAAAAATTATATCTCGGCTAGACGAGCTGCTAAGCTTATTAATTATTCTCAAGATTATATCGGACAGCTATGCAGAGCGAATAAACTCGACTGTAGAATGGTGGGTAGATCTTGGTTCGTAACTGAGGAATCTCTGATATCACATCGTGCATCTGCAGTAGATGCTACAGATGAGAGATCATCGAAAATGTTAAAGAAAAATATCCCAGTTTCAACTGTTTGTCCAATTGTTCCAACCTCTATTGTTTCTCCAATAATTCCAATTACCCCTGTCTCTCCAGTGTTATCTCCAATAATCCCTGTTTCTCCAATACCATCTCCAATATCAAGTCTAAAATATGAAAGTCATACAGGTCCTGTTCTTCCAGAAATAAAGAAAAGAGTTCCAGAAGAATTTAACATAAAGAATGCTTTCAATGAGAATCTTAATAAAACCATTTTGAAATTTTATCCAAAGAAATCTATTCAATCGATAAAATCTATAAATTCTGTCAGTTCTATTAATTCTAATCAATCAATTCTAAGTATATCTCCATATTTAACAAATAAATTTTTACCATTAAATACTATATTAGTTTTATTGATTATTGCATCTATCACTTTCAGTGGATATATATTATCTCTTTCATCAATTTCTAAAAATAGAGATATAGCTTCCGCTAATCATGCTTCAATCGGCTCATTTATAAATAATTTATTTAGGAATAATACACCTAAAATCGATACTAATACTGTATCAAAACCTACTACTATCTCTGAATCAATATCTAAAACAGAATCCAATGGCGTAGCTATAGTACCATCCACAGATCCAAGTTCAGATGAGAATACAAAGACAAAATTGAAAGATACTTTCTCAGATGAAGTAACTGTAAAAGCAGATAAGAGTGGTACAGCTGGTGTCATAACTCCTGTATTCAAGAAAGCAGATGGAGATGATTTCCTCTATGTTCTAGTTCCTGTAAAAGAAGAAAAGAAACAATAAAGTCATGAATAATATTTTATTAAATAAAAAGAATATAATTTTCATACTGTCAGCGATATTCTTTTTATCTTTCAATATTTCTCATGCAGAAGTTATGTCTAGTGGTAGCTATCAGATAGAGCTAGATAGCGTGAACTTTGGCGGTGGACGCTCTACATCAGCTTCATACATAGAAGAGGATACTATGGGAGAAGTTGGTACAGGGGATCTAAGCGCTAGCGCGAATACTCTCTCTGCTGGATATCAGCAGGCAGATGTAGTCGTCTCTACTCCATCTACACCTACTACGACAACTTCTGATACTGGTGGTTCATCTACTACTGGTGGGACATCTTTCATACCAAATGTGAAGAATTTCACAGCTACTCCTCTACAGAAAAACATTTTATTGACTTGGGAATATCCAGAGATACACAATATAGATTCTGTTATTATTATTCGTTCAGATAAATTCTTCCCGACTAGTCTCACTGATGGGGAAATAATATTCCAAGGCAATGCTTTGAAAGTATTTGATAATGATGTAGAGATTGGTAAAACATATTACTATGCATTATTTGCTAGAAACTCTATAGGATTATATTCTTCCGGAGTTCTAGCTAAAGCTCGCATAGTACCTGTAGGTGAGACACCTACAATAGTTATTTCAGCAGATCCATTTGTAGATCTTCCACAAGCTCTAGATGTAGATCCTATAATCCAGAGACTCACTCTTCTTGATTTTGACTTTATACAAGATGGTATCAGGATAGAGCATTCTGGTAATTCTGTACCGATAGATGCAAATAAAAATCTTACAATACAATTAAAATATAAAAAAGTTCCAGAAATATTGAAGACTATTGCAATCACCTTGAAAGATCCAGAAGATCCTACGAAAGTTTTCACATTCCTCCTACGTGCAAATAAAGAAAAGACAGTATATGAAGCTACAATATCTTCTCTAGATAGAAGTGGTAATTATGAATTGAATGCAGTTATTGTAGATTATAAAAATCAGAGTTTGAAAAGACTAGCTGGAGATCTACGTGCATTATCTATAGGTTCATTAGAAAGCATTACTAATGTTTATAAAAGTTCAAAGATCCTACTTATATTAATTCTCTTGATTACTGCTCTCATAGCTATTATAGCTTTTGTAATATATGAGAAAAGAAAAAGAAATAATAGGAATAATATAAATGATAGAAATAATGGCAATAATATAAATGGCAATATAATAGCTGGTATCCTATTTTTCATAATCTCCGGTCTACTCTTTACATCCTATGCCTATGCAGCTATAAATAAAGAGATTAATTATCAAGGTAAGCTTGCAGATAGTGCAGGAGATGCAGTCTCTGATAGTACCTATGCTATGGAATTCAAACTCTATACTGCTCTTACTGGTGGTTCTGCTATATGGACAGAGACTCGTAGTGGTGCAGATGAAGTCACTGTTACTGACGGTCTCTTCAGTGTTATGCTCGGTTCTGTATCTTCTCTAGGTAGTATTGATTTCAATCAGACATTGTATCTAGGTGTAAATATTGAGGGTGATGGGGAAATGAGTCCAAGGAAAAAACTAGGAGCAGTTCCTGCTGCCTTTGTAGCTGATACTCTAGATGGTCTAGATAGTACACAATTTCTAAGGTCAGATGCGGGTAGTGTTTCTTCTGGATATTTCACTGCTACTTCTTCTACTGCATCTGTTTTCCCATATGCATCTACTACTGCACTTACAGTCAGCGGTGCACTCTATAATTCATCTCTATTAGATGGATGTCTCAGTGCAACTGATGGTCTTATAAATTCTACTGGTTCAAGCTGTGGTGGTGCTGGTGCCGATAGTGTTCTTACTAGGAATTCTATAAAAGGTCTTATCTATGCTCCTACTACTACAGATTCATTTGTACTCGGTGGTTCTGCTACTACTACTGATTCTAGATTACAGGTATTCGGTACTACAACATCTACTATTTTCGTAGCGAGCTCTGCATCCATTGCATCTATTTTCCCATACGCCTCTACTACAGCACTTTCCGCTACAACTATCTGTATCAGTACTGATTGTAGAACATCATGGCCTACAGGTAATGCTTTCGAATGGACCCCAACCACTAATTATGGAATAAATGTAAACTCTACTACATCACCACTATGGTTTAGAGATCAAATCTTCGCTTCATCATCTGCAATATTTGCTGGGGATGTTACAGGAAACAGATTTATTGCTACATCTACTACGGCATCGGTGTTTCCATATGCTTCCACTACCGCTATTTCAACTGATAATCTCTGGGCAACAGGGAACGTGGGAATAGGGACAACTTCTCCAGGTTCTAGACTTTCTATACAAGCATCAGCATTATCCAATACACCTCTCTTTACAATAGCTTCTTCATCAAATAATTTTCCATATTTGAATATTGATTATAGAGGAGGAATAGTACAGAAGCATGGAGCAAATCCAGTTCTTCTAGGAACATACAATACACCTGGTAATCCATATTCAGTTTTTGTTTCTGGTAAGTATGCTTATGTTACAGATGGTTCATATGGTTTACATATAATAGATGTATCCAGTTCTACTGCCCCAGCTCTAGTAAGTACATATGATACTCCACATAATGCAGTCTTCGTCACTGTTGTTGGGAAATATGCTTATGTTGGAGATAATGATACAGGATTAATTATCTTGGATGTATCAAATCCAAAAAGTATGAAACTTGTCGGTACCTATGATAGTGATAGTCTTGCGCAAGTTGTCTATGTGTCTGGTAGGTATGCATATCTTACAGACTATACATCTGGTTTCAAAATCGTTGATATTTCTAATCCAGCAAATCCAAGATTAGTTGGTTCTGTCGCAACAACTCAGAATCAAAGTGTCGCTGTACAAGGTAATTATGCTTATCTTGCTGATTCAGGTAGTGGTCTCAGAGTTGTGGATATTTCTAATCCTTCATCACCGACTATAGTAGGTAATTATGATACTACTGGTACTGCCTATGTAGTAGATGTATCTGGCAGATATGCATATATAGCAGGCGGATCATCTGGTCTACAGATTATTGATATTTCTAATCCATTATTACCTACTCTTGCTGGAACATATAATACATCCGGTACTGCTGTAGCTGTAAAGGTTGCAGGTAAATATGCTTATGTTGGTGACTATACTAGTGGTCTCACTGTTATAGATATTTCCAATCCATCTACACCAACTTTTGTTGGTAATTATGATACAGGTACAAATTCATACGGAGTCTTTATTTCTGGAAAGCTTGCATATCTTGCGGATGATACTGGAGGACTTAGAATATTTGATATAGGCGGTATAGAGACTCCTAATCTATATGCTGGAAATATTG
>Ga0208375_1003601_pt1 | contig 12973 bp, 10 predicted proteins | sample RifOxyD1_FD_184038 | JGI IMG/M metagenome (GOLD analysis project Ga0208375, IMG submission 184038) | Soil microbial communities from Rifle, Colorado - Rifle Oxygen_injection D1 (SPAdes) | ecosystem: Environmental > Terrestrial > Deep subsurface > Rock core/Sediment | place: Rifle, Colorado... | reverse complement strand
CGCTCGCAACTAATCCGCTTTCTAATGCTGCCTGTCTCATTAATTTTTTATTTACCAGCTCGTTAAAAACCATTTCACGGATCCGAAAAGCCTTCATCTGCGCTTCGCTAAGCTTGCCTCCGCTCAAATTTTTCATGAATTCAACTCGCCGATTGAGTTCTTTTGAAAACTCCGTCAACGTAATTGGCTCCCCATTCACAGTTCCTGCTACTGACCCGGAATGAAGACCTCTCGTGGCCTTTGGGCTGAAAACTCCATAAAACACGAAGACAAAAGCAATGAACCCGATAATTATGCCGATCATCACCGGTCCAAATTTTTCACGCATCCAACCTAACATTTCGATACCCTTTCCTTCCAAACAGTAACTTAGCACTATTGTTCGCCGCTATCCTGCCCTTTTTTCAACCTTTCGTCAAAATGCTCATCGTAACCATTGATTTACTCTCTCGACCTCAGTACCATGACATCAATCGGGATAATTAAAGACTACTATGATTAAATACCTGAAAGAATACAGATTTTATATAACTCTGTTTCTATTTTTGTTAATTCCGATTATTGCCATCGATACTGCCACTCGAGCACCTCGGGATTATCGAGTTCACGATAGAGTCATTCTGACTATCACAGCCCCTATTCAAAAGCTGATAAGTTGGTCTCTGGATCAACTTGCCAGCGGTTTTCAAAACTACATTTACCTATGGCACACTCGTCGGGACAACCTGTCTTTACTCGAAGAAAATAGACGTCTCCTCAACTTAATTGCCAGTTTGAGAGAAACCCAATTTGAGAACTCTCGACTGAGAAAACTACTACAATTTCAGGAAAATTTTCATCTGGAAACAGTAGTAGCAAGGGTCGTTGCCAAAGACGTTTCTACTGAATTCCGAGCGATAAGAATAAATCGAGGCGAGGCGTCAGGAATAAAAAAGAATATGGCCGTGATGACTAATGAGGGAGTGGTCGGACGAGTTTTAAGAACAACTAAGACCACTGCTGATGTCGTTACTATTTTAGATCTGCAGTCAGCTGTTGACGCAATAATAGAACGGTCTCGTGCACGAGGTGTTATGGAGGGGATGACCGATGAGGTTTGTCAGCTCCGATTTGTCTTGCGAACAGACGACATAGAACCAGGAGATGTACTGGTTTCCAGCGGCCTCGAAGGCGTCTTTCCAAAAGGGATTCCAGTAGGAACTGTATCAAAGGTTAAAAGAAAGCCGTTCGGAATTACTCAAGAAGTTGAAGTAAGGCCAAGTGTTGATTTCTCAAAACTCGAAGAGGTTTTGGTGGTAACTAAAGTAGTGCATGAACCTGTCGCCAGTTCGACAGACGAGACAAAAACGGTGAAGCAGGTAAAACAACGTCAGCATGAACAAGAATCTGGTAGAGTACTAAATGATTAGGTTATTTTTACGGGCAATAAATGCTCCAACCTTAATCCTCTTGGTTGCAATCGGGGTCGCTCTACAGACTTCGTTGTTTTCGAGCTATCCATTGATGTATCTACAGCCGGATGTGGTCCTCATCGCCGTAATCTGGTGTGCTCTAAAGAGAAATTTTATAGAAGGCGGAATCCTCACTCTGATCTTTGCTAATATCGCTGAGATTCACAGCGCAGCACCACAAGGGCTCTTTTTTTTAACGTACATGTTCATCTACTTATTGGTAAGAGCTACAGCCAGGGTATTAGTAATGCCGAATCTTGCCTCATTAATACTTGTCACAATGTGTTCTTCAATCGTGTGGAAGTTTTCATATATGGGAGTCCTTCATCTTCTCGGAGACGCTTCCAACCAATGGCGGCACCTTCTATCTCTGCTTTTTCCTGGGGCTGTAATGGAGGGTGTTATTGGAATTTGGCTCTACCGGATGTTGGAAAGATTCGATTGGGTCACTTACAAAAATATTCGTGCCAGGCAACAACTTGAGGATGAATTACAGTTAGATAGTGAGGGGCTGTAGTGGCTTTCTTAGGTCAGGAAGAACAGGTCCGCGAGTATCAAGACAGATTCAAATACCTTTACGCAGCTTTGTTCATCGCTATCGCTCTGATTTTATCTAGACTGGTCCACCTCCAGATCCTACAAGGAGATAAATTAAGACATATATCAGAAGAAAATCACATAAAGAGAGTGAAAATCGCTGCTCCTCGCGGAATGATCTTTGATCGAAATCGTACTCTGCTTATTGATAATCGTCCTGCCTTTGATCTTGAGATTATTCCTCAATACCTTCGTGAATCGAAACAAACAAAAGAAGTAGTTACTCTGCTTTCAAGATTAGTAAAAATGCCGGAGTCCGAGATTTATGGAGACCTGAAGAAAGCAAGAACTCAACCTTCTTTTATGCCAGTAAAGATCAAAACAGATCTGAGCCGAGATGAAGTGGCCGCAATCGAATCATGGAAGATCGACATGCCGGGCGTGCAGGTCGAGGAAGAAATAAAACGAACAAATATTTATTCAGACATAGCCGCGCACCTTCTTGGATATATAGGAGAAGTAAGCGCTACTGAACTTCCGCTTGTTAACAAAAAGAGCAAGCATAGATATAAATTAGGCGACAGCAAAGGCAAGTTCGGTCTTGAAGAACGCATGGAAGATATACTTCGGGGCGAAGACGGCGAAAAACTCGTTGAAGTGGATGCCCTGGGCCGCGTGAAGCTGGAAAAGGGAAAAGGCCGAGCATTAAATGCGGAAATCGAAAAACCAGCAGTACCCGGAAAAAATCTAATCCTGACCATTGACCAGGATCTCCAGCTTGCTGCAGCAAAAGCGTTTGGCGACAAAATCGGTTCTCTTGTCGCAATAGATCCGAGAAATGGCGAAATTCTGGCAATGATTTCTCGCCCGTCTTTTGATCCGACTGAATTTTCACGAGGTATTCCCGCCACCTTGTGGGCAAAATTGCTCGCCAATGAAAACCATCCTCTTAGAGACAAAACTATTCAGGATCACTATCCACCGGGCTCGGTATTTAAAGTAGTAACCGGAATAGCGGGACTTGAAGAAGGAGTATTAGACGAAAACACGAAGTTTCACTGCTCCGGTTCGATTAGAGTCGGTAACCGCGTTTATCACTGTCATCTCAAGCGCGGCCATGGAGAAATGAACATAGTGAGTGCTATTGCTCAGTCTTGCGATGTCTTCTTTTACCGAGTCGCACAGAAACTCAATAGCGTTGATGATATCGCAAAATGGGCATGGCATCTTGGACTAGGCAAAAAGACCGGTATCAGCCTAGCCAGAGAAGTACCGGGTTTAATTCCGACAGAGGCATGGAAAAAGAAACGTTACAACGAACCATGGAATGCCGGAGAAACTCTATCCGTAGCAATCGGACAAAGCTTCGTACTCACAACTGCTCTTCAGCTTGCAAATACTTATGCTTCAATTGCAAATGGCGGAACACTTTACCGGCCTTACATCGTAAAGGAAATCGAATCGTTTGGTGGTCAGGTTTTGAAAGAGTTCAATCCCGAAGCCTTAGATAAGACGCGACTAAAGCTAAAAACGTATGAGTTAATCAAACAAGGACTTTGGGGTGCCATAAATAGTCCTCACGGAACCGGTTTCTGGTCTAAACTTCCCGGTATGGATTTCGTAGGCAAAACCGGGTCAGTTCAGGTTGTCCGAATTGCAGCTGATAAAATTTATCAAAAATGTGAGGCAATGAAGTTCCGCGAAAGACATAATGCAGTGTTTGCCGGCTTTGCACCCGCTAAAAATCCTGTGATTGCGGTTGCGGTAGTTGCCGAACATGCATGCCATGGGTCCACCGGAGCCGCCCCCATAGCAAAAGAAGTGATCAAGACTTATCTCGAAAAGTATTACCCAGACATTTACGGGCCAAAGGTTTTAGCTGCAAGATTGAAGGGTCAAACACTGCATGCGCCAAGACTACCAAAGCCAGAGCAGGAGGATATCGTATCAAACGACGATTTTGCGGTTAATCCTGCCGCCCAACTGCCCGATAGCATACCAGCCGGCCCCCCTGTTCCGGAGTCCAATGCTATTGTCACCGTTCCAGGAGAACAAGATGAGTAGTAAAAGGAATAACATATGACCCATTCCTCCATGGAAAGCCCGATGCCGCTCGAAGAGGGCTCTCTTCGCGTCGGAATGTACGAAGAAGAATTAAAAAAATTCAATTGGAACCTTCTCATCCTCGAAATGATTATTTTCGGTGTCGGCATTTGGAATCTTATCAGCGCTACAACGGTTCAAGACAAGTCGTTAGGACTCTATAAACACCAGCTTTTATGGTTTGGCGTTGGAATGGGTCTTACTGCTTTAGTGTTACTGATACACTATTCCCTGTTCTCTCGCATAGCTTATGTACTGTATTTCGCCAACCTGCTACTCCTCGTGCTCGTCCTTGTTCTTGGAAAATCCACTCTCGGCGCAAAACGTTGGATCGGTTTCGGTGGATTCAGAATACAACCGTCCGAATTTATGAAACTGTCTTTAGTAATATGTCTGGCAAAATACTTCGAAACTGATCGTACTATCGGTGGCTATTCACTCAAAGATCTTCTGTTACCCAGTCTACTTCTGCTTGTCCCGTGTGGGTTAACCATCATGCAACCAGACCTCGGTACAGCTATGATAATGGTCTTGGCCTCCATTAGCATGATATTATTTATCAAGGTTCAACCGCGAACGTTATTGATCATTGCTACGTGTGCTGCCATAGCAATGCCAATTGCATATAAGTTTGCTCTAAAACCTTATCAGAGACAGCGGCTCATCTCTTTTATTGATCCTCAGGCAGACCCAAGAGGGTCTGGTTACAATTCGATCCAATCAATGGTTGCCGTCGGTAGCGGAAAGCTTGTCGGAAAAGGCTACAGAAAGGGCACCCAAAGTCATTTAAACTTTCTTCCTGAGCACCACACTGACTTCATTTTTTCCGTTTTTAGTGAAGAAAGGGGGTTTGTTGGTTCGGTAATATTGATAGGCTTATATTTACTGTTCTTGTTAAACGGACTTTCCGTTGCTTATCAATCACACGACAAGTTCGGTATTTTGCTAGCACTAGGGATAGTGTTTATCTATTTCTGGCATATCGTCATAAACCTTGGGATGGTCATGGGGTTACTGCCGATTGTAGGCGTTCCTTTGCCATTTTTTAGCTACGGCGGCTCTTCTTTGATAACTTCAATTCTCGGAGTCGCCATATTAACTAATATCGCCAACAAGAAATTCATGTTCTGATTAAAGAAAGTTTTGTAAAATAGTAGCCATCAGCAGGAGAAGAAAATGAAACTTATCCAAATTACGGCTTTTGTCGCAGGCGTTCTATGTTTAGGTCTAAGCATGCCCAGTTGCCCCGGTCAGCAGGCAATGCAGCAACAAATAGATAACTTACAAACAAAAAGCGCTGACAACGCTAAACGAATTCAAAACCTTGAAGCAATTATCAAGGGCACAACTAACGAAATTTCTCAGATTAAAACACTGCTAGGGCAAGTAAGTAATACGGTACTCGCTCAAAAACAGACTATCGAACAGATAGAAACGCAGCTTAAAGCAAAAGCTGCACCCGCAAAAGCTTCGAGCAGGCCCCGAAAAAAAGGAAGATAGACCGTTTTGAGAAGCTTCGATAGCGATAGTTATTTTTCATATAGTCGCTATCTTAAACAGCGATTTAAAAAAAAGGTTCATAAGATTCCGATCAGCAGTGGACTAACTTGTCCGACAAGGGACGGATCACTAGGTTCAGATGGTTGTGGTTTTTGTGATGAAACAGGTTCAAGTTCCTTTTATGGCTACAAAACAAAGCTCAAGACTGAATCGATCAAAGCACAATTAGAGTCACAAATTCCGGAAACCATAAAACGTTTTGGCGTAAATAGTTTTTTCGCCTATTTTCAGAGCTATTCAAATACTTATGCTCCTTTGGAAATTTTAAGAGAAATCTATGAAGCGGCGCTAGCAGTACCGAATATTGAAGGAATTTGTATCGGCACAAGGCCCGATTGCTTGAACGTCGAAACACTCCGATATCTGGAGAGTCTCGCATCTGCTCGTTATGTATCTATAGAATTGGGAGTACAGTCATTCAACGAAGCGACTCTTATATTTTTTGAGCGCCGACACACGGTGAAAACAACTATTGATTGTCTTGAGTTGATTAAAACACATGCACCTCACGTAGATGTCTGTTTGCATTTGATCCTGGGCGCTCCGACTGATGGCCCTGATGTCGCAGTTGATTCTGCAAAAATGGTAAATCACCACATGGTCAACGGGGTAAAATTGCATCAGCTAATGGTTCTTGATGGAACAAGGCTAGCTGATAAGTGGAAACAAGAAAATTTTCGGACGGTCGCAATGGAAGATTATGCAAAAATGCTTCTCGGGTTCCTGGAACATTTGGAGCCGTCAGTTTACATCGAACGGCTGTTTGCAATTGCAACGAAACCCGAAAAGTGCCTTGCCCCGGATTGGAGTAAAGTACGATGGGCGCCTTATAATTTTTTACTGCAATATCTGCGATCAAGTAACTGTAAACAGGGTTCAAAGATCACGTTGAACCGGTCCTGCTTCTAAGTTGTCCGCATGCCGCCAAAATTTCTTGCCCTCTCGAGGCTCTAACCAATGCCGTCAATCCATTATCCATGAGAATTCTTTGGAATTTTTTCACTTTTTCTTCTTCTGGCTTTCTGAACTCAGAACCAGGAAACTCGTTATAGACGATAAGGTTTATTTTACTCGGTATCCCCCGAACTAGCTTCGTTAGCCTTTCCGCGTCTAGGTCCGTATCATTGAAATCCTTCAGAAGTACGTACTCAAATGTAATGCGCCGATGACTTCCAAGCGGAAAACGCCGGCAAGCTTCAAGCAGAGAAGCAATATTCCACTTCCGATTAATCGGCATTATTCGGTTGCGTTGCTCATCGGTAGTAGCGTTTAAAGATACTGCGAGCGATACGTCTAACGTCTTCCCCAATTCATCGATTTTTGGAACAATACCGCAAGTGCTAATAGTTACCTTTCTTTTGGAAAAATTAAGCCCGTCCTGATCTAAAATAATCCGGCAGGATTTGGTCACCGTTTCGAAATTATTGAGCGGCTCTCCCATGCCCATAAATACGACGTTTGTTACAGGAGCCATCATTTTTAATTCATGAATCTGCGCGACAATCTCGTGGACTTCCAGATTACGTTCAAAGCCCTGTCCGCCGGTTGAGCAAAAACCGCAATCCATGGCGCAACCTACCTGACTTGAAACGCATGCGGTCAGCCGGGACACTTCTTCGTCAGCCGGGATCAAAACACTCTCTATAGTCCGATTATCCTCTGTCCACCAAACAAACTTAGTTGTCCCGTCTGAAGCATTTATTTCTTCTCTCTTCTGAAACTCGTAAATTTTGAGATTGAGTTTGCACCATTCTCGCAGCTCCTTGGCCAGATCTGTCATTAGGTCCCAATCCCGAACCGAACGTTGATAATACCAATGAAAAATTTGCTTCGCTCTATATCGAGCTTGCTTGATCTTTTTCGTCTCAATCTCAATCTGATTGCTTTTGTCCGAGAGACGCTTCGGACGACTGAGCGGCACTAACAAGTCCGCTAATTCACCTTGCGTCAAAGTTTGAAATATCTTCATTGCCGCAGCTGTTCTAGCGTACAATAGCTGCATGGGAAAGATCGATTTCGAAATAGCACAAAAAGTTAACTTAAAACCCGTGATTGATATCGCCGAGAAATGTGGATTAGCCCGAGAGGATCTTTATCTTTTCGGTTCTAACATGGGCAAAGTATTGCCATCGGCTTCTGATAAGCTAAAGACGCGAAATAACGGAAAATTGATACTTATCAGTGCTATGACGCCGACACCGTCAGGTGAGGGCAAATCGACAACGACCATCGGACTAAGTATGGCCTTAAATAGACTTGGTCATAAAAGTGTTGTCGCCATCAGGGAGCCATCATTAGGACCCTGTTTCGGAATAAAGGGCGGTGCTGCAGGAGGTGGCTGGAGCCAAGTTCTGCCGATGGAAGAAATAAACCTTCATTTTACTGGTGATTTACATGCTACAACGTCCGCAAACAATTTGCTTGCCGCAATGATTGATAATCACCTTCATCATCAAAACAAATTGGGTTTTGATCCGAGAACGATATCCTGGCGAAGAGTAATAGACATGAATGACCGGTCCCTGAGAAAGGTGGTGGTGGGACTGGGCGGACCGACTGATGGCATCCCTCGCGAGACAGGTTTTGATGTAACGGTCGCATCAGAAATTATGGCTGTTCTTTGTCTTGCCGAGGACGTTTCTGATCTTAAGGAACGGTTAGGAAAAATTGTTATCGGGTACTCGTTTTCGGGTGAACCCATCACTGCTGCGCATCTCAAGGCGCACGGAGCAATGGGCGCCCTGTTAAAACATGCTATTCATCCGAACATAGTGCAAACAATTGAAGGAACGCCGGCGCTAATTCATGGGGGGCCGTTTGCCAACATCGCTCACGGATGTTCTTCTGTCATAGCGACAAAACTCGCCCTTAAACTTTCTGATTATTGCGTAACCGAGGCAGGATTTGGTTTTGATCTCGGGGGAGAAAAATTTATCGACATAAAATGCCGCATAGCCGGATTGCGGCCAGATTGTGTCGTACTCGTGGCAACTACAAAAGCATTAAAACATCATGCTGGAATTTCTACCGAGATCATCCATCAAGAAAATTTCGACGCCATCAATGAAGGCTGTAAGAACTTGTTTCGCCACATCGAAAACGTACGCTCGTTCGGCCTTCCTGTCGTAGTTGCGGTTAATCGGTTTGAAAATGATTACGATTCTGAAATTGAAGAAATCATTCGATTATGCAAAGAGAAAAGCGTTGTGGCTGTTATTTCCAATGTATGGGCGGAAGGAAGTAAAGGGGGAGTAAAACTTGCTGAAGCGGTAATCGCTGAAAGCCAGAAAGGTAATGCCGACTTTCATTTCCTTTATGAAAATAAGATATCCCTCGAAGAGAAAATCAAAGCGATAGCGATCAAGATTTATGGAGCCAAAGAAGTGGTCTTTATGCCTGCTGCGAGAAAGGTACTTAGCCAGGCAAAGAGCCAGAACCTTTGCCATCTTCCGGTCTGTATGGCGAAAACGCAGTACAGTTTCAGTGATAACCCTAAACTGCTGAACGCTCCTGATAATTTCACCATCGAAGTACGGGAAGCGAGAATTTGTGCCGGCGCAGGCTATGTTGTTGCTTTAACGGGACAGATCATGACGATGCCCGGACTTCCGGCAAACCCGGCAGCAGAGAATATCGACATCACGGAACAAGGTGACATTACAGGTTTATTTTAACGAGTTTCAGATTCCGAAAAAGGCCCTGAAAGACATCAATAAAACAAGTGGCCACCGAAAAGGGACCACTTTTACGCCATTCGCTCTGATTGCTTTGGCAACAAGTTTCCAAGGTTGAGGAGCCTGGCACCAAGTAGACCAATCATTTTTTGATACATACAGTCCTTGAACAGGAACTAAATATTTTTCCGAGAGATATTTTATTACTTCAGGCGGCTGTTTTTTGCGTTCGTTGCCAAGAATCGATAGATCGGGTTTGTGAAAAGCAACAAAGGCGCCACCCCTGATCAGCAGCAGAATTTCCTCGTCAGCTGAACCCTCAATTTTCAAATATATTCCATAAGAAGAAGGAAGAATTTTGCTCCACCAACTATTTATCGCCTCTACGAGAAAGTGCTTTCGGAACTTAAAAGCCGAACGTGCGCTCTCCTTCCGCCCACCGTTAACCGTTGTTATCGCCTTTGCTCTTAAAAATTCGGCCTGCTCATAAAAATGCGGCATCGAATTACTTTCGTTTATCCATCCTTCGAAATCAGCTAAATCAAAAGCAACTAGCTCTCTGTGTTTAGTTCTTCCCTCGATTTCACTCAATGATGAACCGATTAGTTCGCTTAAATCCTCTTTTTCGGCGAAGGCCGAAATAACGTTGCCCTTATCAGCAACAAGAAAAACAGGCCCTGTGGGATTAACAGCGTTAACTGCTGCTGCCTTATTTTTCGGATGGAATATTTGCTGGAACGTTCTCCAGTCGTATATCAATTCCATGTCGCCTCGATATCGTGGTTAGAAGAAAAACCTGGTAATTCGCTAACTGCCGCTTCCATTATATTTTCTTTCAGTACTTCCGCATTTACCGCCGCGGCTCTCCTCTCTTCGGCTTCTATTCCAAGTCCATCAACCGCCAAAGGTAGTATTCCGCAGGGCGGTACCTCCAATGAAAATCTGACGGACGGAACAACTTGCTCTTGACCGCCCCGCGCTGCCGCAAACGAAGCCGCAAGATCGGAGACCGTCACTTCTCCATCGAATAACAGATCAGCAGTAACTTTTCTCGTTGTGCCATTCAAAATAAACAGCCCTATACCGCCGTCTCGCTTTTCGAGAGGTATTAGATTCAAACGACTATCACTGGAGCTACAGTATTTTGAAAGATTAGCAACGGCTAAAACCGAAGCAACAAAACTGCTCACTGATTCCAAGTCCTCTGTTCGTGTTGATTCAGGTGGATCAAAAAGGATCAGTTTTCCATCTCCTGTCGGCTGAATCTGATAAGGCACACCGAGTGAAAGCTGCATACTTCCACCTGCGGCTAAGACCGCTTCCAATTCAGATCTCGCCGCTTCAGTGAACAGCGGAGTACGCGGCATAACGACAACGCGACCGGATGAGGCCAAACCCAAGAGCTTTGTTAGAGCCTCCTGAGTAAAAATATACTTTGGATCGATAAATATTAAGCTTGATTCGTGATCTCTAAGGACAAGATCCAATGACGAAACTAATCGTACATTAGCGCCGAGATTCTTCTGTAACTGATTCCAGAAAATACCGCCATCTGACCAGAGATGAGTCGTGAGATAAAGGACTCGATTCTTCAACCATAAATCTCCTACGCTAATACTCTTTGAAAGCGCTTCAGCCCGCGAGCGGAACATGTGGGACAACGATAACCATTCATTTTCATCAATCAGGATTCCGCCCCCGCGCGAGCCAGCAAGGAGAATGCTTTTCAAAATTAGAAATTGTTTTTCTGCGTCTGAAAGACTTCGAAAAGCCCCGATATTTGTCCAATGAATGAACGGGACCGTAGCTTTGTCTGAGTAATGGCTCATTCTTGTCGCCGTATGATCAACTAATGAGGAGAGCCGTGAAAAATCACCACCTGAACCGGAAACGACCTGGAAAAAATTAGAAAAAGCAAAGCCTGGATCGGCTTCCGGGGTGAAGAGTTCAAAATGTTTTAACTTAAAATTTGCAGCCTTTCTTTTAACAAACTGGCTTGACCGCGACTTGAACAAGTCTTCCAAATGCTGAAAGAACCATCGACGATTAACGTCTTCAAGTGCTCTGGTTTTCCACCTGTTTGCTGAAAAAGGAGTAGGGTCAGAAAACTCTTTTTGCGAATAAAACTGTTCTACTCTTTGACGATATTGAACAGATACTGCGGGAGAATAATCTCCTGCCGAGCCATGAAAAGGATCCAAAGCTGAATATCGAGCTGAACGATAGTATTTCCAATAACACCCAGTCAAAACAGCTGTAACCGACTGAACCAAATAAGGTTGCGTTCGGGACAAATCGGCTAAAAGACTGTCTATTCGCGAAAGAAAATTATAGTACCTTTTTAAAAATTCTGAAGAAGACAAAGAAGGTAATGAAAATATGTTCGGTGGCAACGCAATATTAACTGGCTTTGAATCAACGGAATGCGCAAGACGATCCGCTTTTGAACTCACATCGCGGGGTAATCCGCAATTCGGATAATGCACACCGACTTCAGGAGTAAGAATAAGAGACAAAGACATTCTTCGATCAGCAACAGCGTGAAGAAAACGTACTAAAGTATGAGAAATATCCGATTCAACTGCTTGCCATGGAACGAACGTGGCTATGTTTGTAATACCGCTACGAAGCAAATCGTCTAGACACGCTCCTATTGAGGAGGGACGCGTCTCCCAATAGTTGACTAGTACTTGAATCGGGTGTGAATTTATTTCCCCCTCAACCATGGTTGAAGTATTACACGTCGAAGCAAAGGAGTCATCTATTCTCATATTTTTTTAAACAAAGCACGCAATACCGCAGTGCAGCATTACATGCCATCTAATAGCTGGCTTTTTGAATAAATTCTTCTTATAAAACGCCATTTAGAAACACAAAAGGTAAAAAAATGCCGGTAACCGCATGTAGAATAAGTGGCTCTCGTCTAACCTTGGATTGGTCTAGTTTAGCCCGCCATTCGTCACAAAAAGACTTATCGCTTAGCATGGCCGAAACAGAAAACTGGTCAAAATTAAAATCAACGTTAGGAAAAAATGAGTCGGGTTTTTATGCTGCGCCCGTTGATAATGCTGTTTCTCAGCTGCAAGAAACCCTGTTGCTAGCTGAATCAATTAGAAACCAAAACACTTTTACCGATTGTCTGATCGTAGGAAGCCCGTCTGACTCACTAGCAGTAAAAACACTGCTCGCGATTTTTTCTTCACTGAAAAGTTCATCCATTAAATTTCATTTTCTTAGCTCTGCTGATCCTTTGTTTTCTGAAAAAACAATCTCTTCACTTCACAGAAATTCGACCCTTGTTTGCATGTTGATGAAAACCGGACAAACTTGCGAAATGAACGCTTTACTGGTTCTGCTACTCGAATGGATGGGAAAAGAGAGGGTTAAAACGAATTTTGTTTTTATCCTGAACACTACTGACTCCGACCTTAAGGTTTTCGCTTCCGAAAACGGCATCCCGATTCTAAACATTCACCAAACACTCTCACTCAGCCAAACTGTTTTTTCTCCAATCGCCATGTTTCCCGCGGCTCTTGCAGGTTTCTCTGTCGATAGCTTTTTCCAAGGTGCCAACACCGTACGGCAATACATGGACAAAACTCATACTGAAAAAAATGCTATTCTGCATGTGGCAAATTTGCTCCTGAA
>Ga0208375_1003599_pt1 | contig 12976 bp, 15 predicted proteins | sample RifOxyD1_FD_184038 | JGI IMG/M metagenome (GOLD analysis project Ga0208375, IMG submission 184038) | Soil microbial communities from Rifle, Colorado - Rifle Oxygen_injection D1 (SPAdes) | ecosystem: Environmental > Terrestrial > Deep subsurface > Rock core/Sediment | place: Rifle, Colorado... | reverse complement strand
CACTCTCGTCTGACGTCTTTCGTCTAACGTCTATTAACGCTCGGTGGAGTACATCGACTTTGAGTACCATTCCTGGTCCTCCTCCATATGGCCGGTCATCCACCGTTTTGTATTTGTCAGTACTATAGTCTCGCAGATTATGGGTGGCAATCTCAATTGTTCCATTCCCTACCGCTCTTCCGATCACGCTATGTGTCTTTAATCCCTCAAAAAATTCAGGAAAAAGGGTAATGATATCGATTCTCATAACAAGATTGTATCTTGACATCTCTGATTAAACAATCTTCGCCGGCTCACTTCATTCTTCTAGGTGGAGTTATCTCATTAGGAGTTATCAGAAAATCGTTACCTGCTTGATCAAATCCATGTGCACATGTGTAACGCATTCTACCTTGGCCACCACGAACATTTGGATGCATGTATTCTGGTAGATAATCAGTTTGGGGTTCATGCGTAACTGCGATAATACCCTGATATGAATTTAGGAATGAGGCTAGTCGTTCTGCAACCCAACTGCCCAAAAATTCCTTTCCATGCTCGTCACCAAGCGCAACACTAGATATACAGGTTAAACCAAGTAGTTCAGAAATTATATCTGCAGTTTCTCTCGCCCTAGTTGCTTCCGAACTCAATACAAGCGTAACCCCATGTTGGGTATAATCTGGACCTAAAAAAATACCTATCTGCGCAGCCAATCCCCTCACATTCTCTTCTCCACGATCATCTAAATGTCCGCTTACATAAGTCCCATGTCTTGCAACAACCAACTTCTCAACCGCTAAACTACTCACTGTCATTGTCCAATTATAAGTCATTCGTCAAGATATAGTATTAATTGCGAGATTGCATTCACCCCCACCTGCCGAGAGATTTGTATTGAACAAGTTGGAGTAAAATACAACTACCAATAACAGCTGATCGACTCCGGCTTTTTCAAGCGCTTATAATCAACTATGAAATTACTTCGGTTTATCAAAGACAAAGAATTACCCGCAGACGAATCAACTTTGGAAATTCGCGAAGCCTCGAGAGCTATCCTGTTTGATGAGCATCGCTCAATTCCTATTCTGTTTGCTTCAAATCACAACTTCCACAAGTTGCCTGGCGGTGGTATCGAAACTGGCGAAAGTCGGACTGTTTCCCTAGTTCGGGAGGTGATGGAAGAGGTGGGTAGCGAAATCGAAGTCACGGGAGAAGTCGGGGAAATAATTGAGTATCGTTCCCAGTTCAATCTAAAACAAACTTCATACTGCTACTTAGGCAAGATTACATCGAAAGGCACTCCCAGTTTCACGGAGGAGGAATTGAGCGATGGATTCAAACTCGAGTGGCTATCAATTGACGAGGCAATTTCCAAAGTTATGAACGACCACCCAACCGATTATGAGGGTCCGTTTATCCAGGAACGTGATCTTCTTTTTCTCGAAACCGCTAAACAAATGTTGCATATAAACTAGCAATTCACTGCAATAATTACTATGAAATACAATAAACTTATCCGAGACAAAATCCCCGTAATCCTTAAGCGTAAGAAAGTGCGATTTGTTACGCATATTGCCTCTGATAAAGAATACCAGCAAAAATTAAATACAAAACTTCAAGAAGAAGTTGATGAATTTGTTAAAGAACATAATGCTGAAGAACTTGTCGATATTCTCGAAGTAATTTATGCAATCTGTGATTTGTATCAACTTGACAAAGCAAAACTAGAACAACTTCGGATAGATAAAGCCGATCAACGGGGCAGGTTTAAAGATAAAATAATTCTGGATGAAATCAAAGAGTAGGCTTCTATACAATGATGAACACTACAGAACAAGATTCCCTTCACCCATTCGAAGCAGATCCATCGAAACTGGATTGTTATAGCAGAGCCTTTTATTTGGCAGGATTACTCCCGAAAGAACGATCACTTGATCCTGCCGAAATTAGGCAATTGAAAAAAAGGTGCAAATCTACTCCTCACGCTCAACCAGGCAACTTAGTTCATTTATACAACGGAAGTGTTTCACATATCGCGGTCATTACCGCACTCAACCCCATTCTCGTTTCTGATCGACACCGGCTCGGCGGAGAATCAAGAGATGGCCTTTTGTTAACAGATCTTTTACTTGAGTATGGTGGCCTCGACATTGAGATGACCTTTTTAAAGCCATAGGGCGCTAATAGTTTTCTCTGTACGCAAGAGGTAATTGCACGCTCTCGACCGCCTGTCGACTCGTGGGATAGATATACACAGACGTTCTGCGACATAATCTACTTATCTGCCTTGCAAGCAGTGCTAAAATATATCCTATATGAGTGAAAAAGCGAAGGTATTAGCCTTGTTTGAAGATTATGAACCAATAATTAGGTCGTTGGGGAACATACTGACTGGTGAAGGTTATCAAATTGCGGTATGTGAAAGGGATATGAATGAATCAATGAAAGTTGCTGCACAACTAAACAATTTGGGAGTAATCGCTGCATTAGTTGACGGCAACTTAACCACTGGAGAGACAGACAATCGGGAGGGTGCACTAATTACCGCTAAAATCCACAAAAAATCTCCTGGAGTAGTTGTAATTGGAACTGCGAGTGACGGATCTGTGAAGGGAGCTGACTATAATGTGGAAAAAACTGAAGGTCCACAAGCATTGCTCGACGTTCTCGCCAAAATTTTTCGCTAAGTACATCATTGTGCATGTTATGATTTGATTACTAGTAAAGGTAAATATGACTGACCAGTTAGAAGTAGAAAAAAAGTTTAAGGCCGCTCAGTCAGATTTTTCAAACACTCCAATCGATCTTTCCATGTTCACGGATTCTGTTCTCACCCAAAAAGCTCAGGCAATTGATACACTTTATCGGAAATTAGGTAGCCAGGGGGTTATTCACCCCCTTGATTTAGAACGAGCTCAAGGAAGTATTATCAATCTTCGAAATCTCATTCTTCACAGCCAACCCAATGAACTCCCCGAGCTAAGACAAAAATTTATTAATTCTATCAAAGCCTTTGATTTAGCCACTGGCCGCTTCCCCGAGAATTTCGATCTCAAAACCGGCACCTACAAAAAATAATCCATTTTAATATGTATCAACCAGCTTGGGACGAAATCGAAAAAATCTACCAGCTTACGAGGGTTGATCCCTCGACAATTCGACAATTTAAAGAACTAAAATCTTCCCAGTCCACTCATACCAAAGGGGAGGGGAACCCCGCCCATTACTGCACCTTTTTTCTCCCCTACGATCATCTGCAAGACCAAATCTACCTAGGTCACCACATCAAAGCCGATGATTGGATCTCTCCTGGCGGTCACATCGAGCCGGGTGAAACTCCCTCGCAAGCTTCCATCCGCGAAATGAAAGAAGAATTAGGGATCGATATTACTCCCGACCTACTCGAACCTTGGGATCTCTCAGTTAAACCCATCAATCGTCCCGGCTCCGGTTGTCTAGCTCACTACGACATTTGGCACTTGGTTCACCTTCCCGTCCAGCATTTTGACTTCCTCCGGTCCGAATACCACAGTGCCGGCTGGTTTACCCTCAAGGACGGTCTGGCCAAAATCCAGAAAAATCCCGATTTTGCCGCTATTATCACCAAATTAATCCTCCCCTAATTCCCAGTTCCTATTTCCTATTTCCTATTTTCTAATTCCTAATTCCTCTTCATGTGATATCATTGCTACATGAGGTTAGCCTGTATTGGAACTGGTTTTGTTGGGGTCGTGACGGCCGCTGTTTTTGCCAAGCTGGGTAATACTGTTGTCGGTCTGGATATCGATGAAGGGAAAATTGCAAAATTAAAGCAAGGGATTGTGCCCTTTTTCGAGCCCGGTCTTTCCGAACTGTTAGTCGAAACTCAAAAGACCGGCAATCTCACTTTTACTACCAGCTATGCCGAAGCCATAAGCTCAGCCGAAGTCATTTTCATCATGGTGGGTACTCCCTCCGCTCCCGACGGTCAAGCTGACCTGCAATACGTCTTTGCCTCAGTAGAGGCTCTGGCCCCTCATTTAATCGACGGCGCCATTGTTGTTATCAAAAGCACGGTTCCCCCAGGCACCAACGACAAAGTCAAAGAGCTTATCGGTGCCAAAACCAAAGTTTCCTTCGAGGTTGCCTCTGTCCCCGAATTTCTCAAAGAAGGGACTGCTGTTGAGGATACTCTTCATCCCGATCGCATCATCCTCGGAGTCGAATTAGGTCACGCGAAAGAAACACTGACTAAACTGCATGAACCGCTCACCCAAAACTTTATCGTCATGAAACCCGCGAGTGCTCAAATGTGCAAATACGCCAGTAACAACTATCTAGCCACTCGCATCACTTTCATTAACCAAATTGCCGATTTATGCGAACAAAACGACGCTGATGTCGAAGAAGTTATTCGGGGAATGGGAGCGGATCGTCGTATCGGCTCACACTACTGGTATCCCGGACTTGGGTATGGGGGCTCCTGCTTTCCCAAGGATGTCAAAGAAATCGCCGCCTACGCTCAACATGTGGGCGAGTCTGACTCGCTCTTTATCAAAATTGATCTGCTCAACTCAACTCGCATTCCCAAATTAATGGCCAAGTATGATCAGTTAGTTGGTGGTTTTGCCGGCAAAACTGTTGCCATTCTAGGATTGTCATTTAAGAAAAATACCAACGACACCCGCGAAGCTCCCGCCGAATATGTTATCTCCTGGTTGCGTGCTCACCAAGCTTTAGTAAAAACTGCCGATCCCCAAGTGCCTGCCGATACTCTTGACCCCTACCAAGCCGCTACAGGTTCCCATGTGGTCATGCTTTTGGTCGAATGGGATGAATATCTTAAGTTGGATCTCACCAAACTAGCGAGCGTGATGAAAACACCAAAATATTTTATCGATACGCGTAATCAGTATGATCCCGCCGCTGTGTCCGCAGCCGGGCTCAAATACCAAGGAGTCGGGCGATGAAAATTCTTATTACCGGAGCCGGTGGTTTTGTGGGCACCTACCTAATCCGGCAGCTCCAAAAAAAAACCGACAACGAAATCTACGGCGCCGTCTACAAATCCACCAGCGATATTAGCAGTCTTCTTCCCCAGAATCATATTCTTGAGGGTGATCTGACTGATTTTGCCGTGGCAGAGTCTCATCTCCAAACCGTTCAACCCGACATTATCTACCATTTGGCTGCGCTCTCGGTTGTCGGGAATAGTTTTGCCAATGCCATTAAAGTTATTAACACCAATACCAATCTCTCTTTTAATCTTTTCGAAGCCGCTCGCTTAATTGTTCCCAAAGCCAGGATTATTAATATTTGCTCTGCCAACGTTTATGGCGCGGTTCTAGATTCTTCTCGCCCCTTGACCGAATCAACCCCTTTCCGCCCCCTCAATCCTTACTCCGTCTCCAAAATCAACCAAGAAATGCTCGGGCTTGAGTATCATCTCACTTATGGATCCGATGTGATTGCCTTACGTCCCTTTAACCATACCGGGATTGGCCAAACGACTGATTTTCTCATTCCCCGCCTAGCTCAGCAATTTGCCGCGATCGAAAAAGGTCAGCTCGCTCCCACAATTGAAATCGGCAACCTCGACTCGATTCGCGACTTCTCCGACGTCCGCGATATGGTCAGTGCATATGTCTTGGCCGCCGAATCATGCCTAGCTGGAGAAGCTTACAATATTGGTAGCGGCAAAGGATACAAAGTCTCTCAGGTTATCGATATTTTCCAATCACTTTCGCAAGCGAAAGTAGAAATTAAAGTGAAAAAAGACTTGGTTCGCTCAGCCGATGTTCCTGCTTTAGTTGCCGACTTTACCAAATTTAAAGAAGCTACCGGTTATTTCCCGGTAATCTCGCTAGAGCGCACAATTTCCGATATACTAGATTTTTATCGCCAACAGAAAGGTTAATTATGTCAGCCAAACGCGCACTTATCACCGGTATTACAGGTCAAGACGGCAGCTACTTAGCCGAACTGCTCCTTGCCAAAGGTTACGAAGTCTTTGGCTTAACCCGCCGGACTAGCACTCCCAATCACTCTCGTATCGCCAATATTGTCGACAAAATTCATTTACTGTCGGGAGATCTTTTGGACCAGTATTCTCTATACCAAGCTATCCAAGAATCTCAGCCCGATGAGATATATAATCTTGCCGCTCAATCTTTTGTTAAAGCTAGTTGGGAACAGCCCATGTTTACCGGCGAAAGTACCGGCCTGGGTGTTACCCGCATGCTCGACGCCATGCGTATGAGCAAACCTGATGCCAAATTCTACCAAGCCAGTAGTAGCGAGATGTTTGGCAAAGTCATCGAAGTTCCGCAAACCGAGTTAACACCCTTCTACCCTCGCTCCCCCTATGGTGTGGCCAAAGTCTACGGTCACTGGATCACTGTTAATTACCGAGAAAGCTACAATTTATTCGCTGTCTCCGGGATTCTGTTTAACCACGAATCACCTCGCCGGGGACTTGAGTTTGTGACCCGCAAAATCACCAACACGGTGGCAAAAATTAAGTACGGCAAAACCGACAAACTTTATCTCGGTAATCCCGACGCCAAACGTGACTGGGGCTTTGCCAAAGACTATGTCGAAATGATGTGGCTCATGCTTCAGCAAGAAAAGCCCGAAGATTTTGTGATTGCCACCGGCGAGACCCATTCTGTTTCCGAGTTTGTCGAAAAAGCCTTTGCCGCTGCCGAAATTTCCGACTGGGAAAGCAAAGTCGTCTGGAACGATCCCCGCTACAGCCGCCCCGCCGAAGTTGATCACTTGATCGGGGATCCCACCAAAGCCAAAAAAATCTTGGGCTGGACTCCCAAAACCAGCTTTGATGAGCTAGTTACTCTCATGGTCCAAGCCGACCTTGAGCTTGAGAAAAATTAATATGGGTAAAGTTCTAATTACTGGTGGAGCCGGCTTTATCGGCAGTCACTTATGTGACCGACTCTTAGCCGAAGGCCACTCAGTAACCTGCGTCGACAATTTTCTCTCCGGCAGTCGCGATAACGTTGCCCAACATGCCGATAATCCCAATTTCCGGCTCATCGAGCACGATGTTATTCAGGATTTGCCGACTACGATTACCGGTGAAAAATATGACGCTATTTTCCACTTCGCTTCACCCGCCTCCCCCAATCCTGATTCACCGGTCAGTTATATCAATCATCCGGTCGAAACCCTTATGGTTAATAGTCTTGGCACTAAGCATCTGCTTGATCTAGCTACCCTTAATCATTGTCAAATCATTTTGGCCTCCACCAGCGAAGTATATGGCGATCCAGCGGTTCATCCCCAACCAGAAACTTACTGGGGGAATGTGTCCCCCAATGGTACTCGTAGTTGCTACGACGAAGCCAAACGTTTTCTCGAAGCCATCGCCTTTACCTACTACCGCAATTTCAAAACGCCCATCAAAGTCATTCGGATTTTTAATACCTACGGTCCAAGGCTGCGCGAAGATGATGGCCGCTTCTCCATTAATCTAGTGCTGTCAGCTTTGCGGCATCTGCCTTTTAAGCTTTACGGTGACGGCACTTCAACTCGTTCATTCTGCTATATCGATGATTTAGTCGATGGGATTCTCGCTGTGTTTGGAAGCGATCAAGCAGTGGGGGAAGTTATCAACTTGGGCAACGCCGGCGAATATACTGTCCAAGACTCCATTAAATTGGCCGAGACCCTGACGGGTTCTCCCCTAGAGCTTGTGCATCTTCCCGCGCTCCCCGATGATCCCACTCGCCGCCAACCCGATTTGTCCAAAGCCAAATCTCTCCTCTTTTGGGAACCGAAAATCGATTTCCCTACCGGCCTGCAAAAAATGCTTACCTATTATCAAAAATCAACCGCCTAAGTATTTGTTTATGTCTCCCGCCTCACCTCTTTCGAAAGTTGTCATTATTATTCCGACCTATAACGAAGCCGGCAACGTGAAAGCCGTCACACAAGCCCTACATAAAATCTTTAAACAACTCAAATCCTATTCCTGCCAGATCTTATTTGTCGACGACAATAGTCCAGATGGAACCTCCAAAATTGTTTCCAGTCTTGCCCGCCGACACCCCTTCGTTCATCTCCTCTTAAATAAACGCAAGGGTGGCTTGGGTCACGCCTACAAGAAAGGGATGCTTTACGCTCTCGATCGGATGAAAGCCGATATCATCTTTGAATTCGACGCTGACCTTTCCCACGACCCCACCAAAATCCCCGCTATGTTAGTAAAACTTGAGCAAGGTGCCGACCTCGTCCTGGGTAGCCGTTATATCCCTGGTGGCAGTATCCCCGAGCATTGGGGTTTCCACCGTAAATTCCTCTCAGTTGGCGGTAACCTCTTTATTCAGTTCATCATGCTCAATCGAGCTATTCGAGATTGGACTACTGGCTACCGAGCCATCAAACGCCAAGTGGTCGAGATCATCGTCCCTGAGTTGCGCGGACAACGTTTCTCCGGCTACACCTGGCAGATTGGGTTCCTCATCAAGACTATTCAGCGGGGATACAAAGTTGCCGAAGTTCCTTTAAATTTCCGCGACCGCACTATCGGGAAATCAAAATTAGGTCCAGAATACATTATTAATAACTTATTATTTATTATGAGGTTACGTATGCGAGATTTATTCAATAACCGGATTTTTAAATTCGCCATGGTAGGGGGATTTGGTGCGCTGGTCCAATTTACTTTTCTCTACCTTTATCGCTTAGTTATTCCCTCTTATCAACTCGCGATTTTTCTCTCGATTGAGACTGCCATTATCAGCAATTTTATATGGAGTAATCTCTGGACTTTTGCGGATCGCAAGCTCAAACCGGCTCAAATTCCTGGCAAATTTCTCCAGTTCAACTTAGCTTCTGCTGGCTCAATTCTCATTCAGCAAGCCGTGGCTTTCCTTGGGGAGAACTTCATCGGGCTATTCCCCCTCTTTACCGTTCCCCTGATCGGGCTCGGAGTCGATACCGGTGTTATGTTTGCTGTTGTCGGCATCCTCATCGGGATGTTCTGGAACTTTTTTGCCTACTCCAGAATCGTTTGGCGTAAAAAATGATTAGAGCAGTGCCATTATGAAATTTGGCCGAATGATATGGGGAATTGTTGTCACTACTGCCATAGTCGTAGTGATATTCTTACGTTTCTGGAATTTGGGGAATGTCCCGATCGGACTTAATATCGATGAAGCCAGTTATGGCTGGGACGCTTATTCACTACTTAAGTCCGGTCATGATCAATGGGGGATTCCCTGGCCTCTCCATCTCAAATCTTTCGGTGATTACAAGCCCGCCGCGCTATCTTATACAATGATCCCCTTCATAAAATTCCTTGGCTTAAATACCTTTTCTACTCGACTTCCTTCCGCCCTGGCTGGCCTTGGGATCTTGGTCATGCTGTATTTGATCCTCGATCTGATTAGGCGTCATCCTCTCCAAAATCTCTTTCTTACTATTGTTTTTGCTCTTTCTCCCTGGTCGTACGGAATAAGTCGGCTATTTTATGAACCAAATATTGCGCTTCTGCTTTTCCTCATCGGTTGGTATTTTTTCTACCGAAGTTTTCAAAAAGGCACATGGAAATTCTCTCTTACTAGTGGAATTTTTTTGGCTCTCTCGGGTTATTTTTATGTCGCCTTCCGCCCAATCTGTCTTGGATTACTCACCCTCGTTTCATTACCCAATCTTAAGCCTCGCCAAAGAGAAAAGTGGCATGTTGCCCTTATAGCTCTGATAGCCTTTAGTGCCATGAGTTTGCCCCTCGGTATTTCCATGCTAGATCCACATATTCTCACCCGCCTCAAACAAGAGGATTATCTTCGCAGTTTTGGCCATGAACTCATTATCGTCGAAAATAGAAATTACTGTCATCGAGTAGGAGGAGGCAACGATATTGTGTCGGGAATCTGTTACCTGATTTGGAATAAACCCGTACTCAAATTAGGCAATATGTGGGAAACATATTTGGCGAGCGTAAGTCCGAACTATTTATTCCAAACCAGTTCCCAAGTGGATATCACCCCCAAGGGTTATGGCGCCTACGTCTCAGGACTAGCCATCTTCTACTTTTTAGGCTTATATGCCGTTATTCGAACACTTTTTCGGAAAAACCAAAACCATCTTTTGCCCCTCTTTCTTTTAGCAACTTACTTAATTGCTCAAATTCCTGGAGTTCTAGTTGAGCAACCACTTATCCATCGCAATTTAGTAGGGATCTTTTTTGCATATCTAATTTCGGCATATGGCTGGCATTTCCTGGCTAGTCATCAGCTTAAATCGAACATTCGCTCCTTCCGCGCTCCCTTCCAGTTGATTTTGGGGGCATTTCTTCTCTTTCAGTCGCTCCAATTCTTAGGCTACTATCACGCTGTATTCACCAAATCACTACCCGACATGTGGAACTATGATTCAAAGATTGTGATGAACTATGTTAAAGCTCATGAAGCTTCTTATGACAAAGTCTTCTTCACTGGATTCGAAGATGCACCGCTTTATTATGCATTCTTCACCTCTCCCGATCCCTTACTGGATAGCTCCGAAGTAGAATTTCGCCCACCGGATCAACAAGGCTGGATCCACTATGCCAGATTTGGCAAAGTTTATCAATACAACCGTAGTCTCGATCGTTATCTTTGTGAAGATCTACAACCAGCCGAACGAGTTCTCTTTGTTTCCTCACCCAATACAGGATTTAGTCGCTACGCAGAATTTAGCACGAAAGATTTTTCAGGTGACCATCTACTCCACGAAATATACAACATTCCCTACCTTTTAGAGCGATTGAATCAAGAAGGTTGGAATCAGACAGAATTTTGTGCTAAACAAAATCCAAAGAGCTAAAGCAAGGCTGTCCAGTCAGCGATTGGCTGAATATTGGCCAAGATAAATTGCCATCCCAATAAATAAACCGGGATTAAAAGTAAGATCCACAACCATTTCAATTCTTGATGGTCGGCTATTTTTGCGAGTCCTAGCATGGCGATAGGAGTTAAGGGCAAGCTATAGCGTGCCAGGTCGCGGTGAGTCACAAACAAAAGTACGATCCCGTACAAAAGTCCAAAGGCTCCGGGAGCCAGCTTTTCTATTCCCATTTTGCCCTTCAAACTTTTTAGATACACCGCCAATCCGGCCGCATAAAAGAGGTAAATATATACAAGATCTTCCCGCCACATCCCGCTCACCCAACTGGCCATATTTGAGAAAATTTGAAATGGTGGGAAGAACAGATGGAGGTTATCTCCCGAATGGAAATAGGCCAAAGGATCCTGATATTGCCAAGCATAAAAAACAAAAATACCTGCAAGTGTCAGCGGCATGGTCAAATAGGGCAAAATTGCCAGAAATATTTTCTTTACATTCAGTCGGTAACTGGCTACAGCCGCCAGGACGTATCCGGCAAACAGTAAAATCCCTGGACTTCTAGTCAAGACCGCGAGCGACCCGACAATTCCCGCCCACCAATGTTTGCCTCTCGCCGCTAGCGTTAGCGATATCAAGACGAAAAAGATAAACAGCGGCTCATTACTCCCTACCCCGCGCACCGAGAGAATCCGAGCCGGGAGAAAGAGCCCAAAGATTGTCAGCCACAGAGCTTTATGACTATTGTGGGTCATTTCGCGGAAGAATAGGTATAAGCCGACTGCCAAAAGGATATTCCCCAAAATGATTGTTGCTAAAAGTGCATATGCTACTGGCATGAGAAATTCAAAACCTCTTAAGATGAGTGGGAATAAGGGGAAGTGAGCCGCAAAATAAATTGGGTCATTCCCTGTCGAAAATCCCTGGTTTATTTTGTCGATAATGGCTGGGTTATATAGACTCTTCGCCACCACCAAAAAGTTCAGCCCATCAAAATTCTGGACAATGGTTTCCATTCCGCGGTATCCAAACTCAATCCCCCAGAACTGCCCGGTACGAAACCAAAATGGAAGCCAAAATACTGCCAGTGACACCAGTCCAACTCCGATTACGAAGATCAGGTTTTTCATATATACTACGACTATTATGATCTATAAGACCAGGCTGTCTAGTCTCAGTTTATTCATGCCTGCTTTCAACGAAGAGGGGAACATCGCGACCACTCTTCTTGACGCCACGAAAGCCGCCAAACGCTTTACTTCTGACTATGAAATTATTGTGGTCAATGATGGCTCGCTAGACAAAACTGGTGAGATCGTGAGAGAACTAGCCAAATTAGATTTCCACATCAGACTACTGAACCATGCCACCAATCAAGGTTATGGTGCGGCCGTGAAAACAGGGATGGCTGCTTGCCGGAAAGATTGGATCTTCTTCACCGATTCCGACGGCCAGTTTCACTACGATGAATTGGATGCCTTTGTCCAAGCCACTGGTAACGCCGATTTGGTTATGGGTTACCGCAAAAAACGCATGGATCCGTTCCATCGAGTCTTTGTCGCCCAAGTTCTCCTCAAAATCTGGAATTTTGTGTTGTTTGGACTCACTGTCCGAGATGTCGACTGCGCCTACAAACTTTTCCGGCGCGAGGTTCGTGATTCCCTCAAACTCAAAACCCAAAGTGCCATTACCGTCTCTGAATTTATTATCAAAACCAAAGCGGCCGGATTCCGTATCAAACAATTGCCCGTTCATCACTATCCCCGCCGTTTCGGTACCCAAACCGGTGGGAATTGGCGGGTCATTCTCAGAGCTGCCCGGGAAAGTTTTCAACTCTACAAGGAGTTACACTCCTGACTTATGCGTAAATTTATTCTTCGTTACTGGCCACTCATTCTCCTCGTTCTTATCGCCCTGTTCATCCGGCTCTATCGGCTTCCAGCCACACTTATCTTTCTCGAAGATGAGGGCCGCGACCTCCTTATCGTCAAACGTATGATCGATACTCTGCGTCCGGTCCTTTTGGGCCCGCAGACTTCCACGGGGAACATGTACCTGGGTCCCTTATATTATTACTTTATTACTCCCGCCGTCTACTTGGCGAGAATGAGTCCTTTGGGTCCCGCCATCCTCATTGCTATCACTGGGGCAGCTACGGTCGGACTGCTTT
>Ga0208375_1003598_pt1 | contig 12978 bp, 10 predicted proteins | sample RifOxyD1_FD_184038 | JGI IMG/M metagenome (GOLD analysis project Ga0208375, IMG submission 184038) | Soil microbial communities from Rifle, Colorado - Rifle Oxygen_injection D1 (SPAdes) | ecosystem: Environmental > Terrestrial > Deep subsurface > Rock core/Sediment | place: Rifle, Colorado... | reverse complement strand
TTCCCAGTGTATTCGACAAGAAACATTGTCGTCTCTTGACCGAACCACCCAAATCTTTTTTTGAAGAGTTTAGTCCATTCAATTTTTGTTTTATCTTTAAATTTTTTTATTATTTTATAGTTTCTTGAATGTGTTTCTTCGTATAATTCTCTAAATAATGCTTTTTTCAAATCTTTATCCTTTTTATCCACTCCACCTTTAGAAAAGTCCCATCTAGGTCGTATAGAGTATTTTCCTGCGCGTATTTTTTGAACTAATAGAAATTTATCCCTCTTAAAAATCACTGCACCGACTGCTTTACGATATTTTTTTGCCATTTTATTCTATCGTCCCGCAAATATCTCTACAACATCACCATTCTTCAAGGGATGATCCTTGCCAACTGGCATTTTCTTTTTTACATCTATTGCTTTGATGAAATTCTTTCCAAAGTCTGTATGTAATTTGAATGCGAAGTCTAATGCAGTTGTTCCGGGGGGCATTAAGAAACAATCTGGAAGGACTCTCCCGTATTGATCTGTCAATTTATTAACTCCACCAGGGAATATCGTGATATATTTTAGAAGCGAAAATACGGCAGCATTCATACAAGATTGCACGCCTGTTCCTTCAACAAATTTTTTCAAAACATTCTCCTTTATGAAATTCAATGCAAACTTTTGTTTATCAGTCAATTTTGATTCATCAACAAATTCAAAATCAGTGGTTCCAGAAACATACTTTATTAATTGATGCTTTGTAGCTTCACGTAATGCAAGTTCCGACTCTGCAGAGCAGGGAACGATTATTAATTCTGGGTGTTCTGCTCTTAATTTACGATAATTTTCTTGTGCTATTGGAATATCCATCTTGTTTGCTGCAATAATCATCGGTTTAGTTCTCTTACGTAATTCTTGAGTTATATTAAATAAGTCTTTATCAGTCCAAGTAGATATGCTCTCTTTTGGAAGATTAAGTTTTCTGATAACATCATCGACCATATCCTCTGTAACCTTAAGACCTGATAACTGTTTTCCTAACGCTTTTGCAGGATCACTATGTTCTTGTTGTATTTGACGTGCAAATTTTTCCCAACCCTTGTTTAATATTGCAAGATACCAGAAATCTATTTCTTCTTCTAAAAATTTAATATCTTCGTAAGGATCTCTTGAGCCAGGCGCTGATGGCTCTCCACGCTCATTTGTTGCTCCAGCAAAATCGACAACGTGAATCAATGCATCTGCTTGTCTTATGTCATCTAACAACTGATTTCCTAATCCTTTACCTTCATGAGCGCCAGGAACTAATCCTGCAACATCAATCACATCTACCGGAACAAACCGTTTATGATCCACACAAAAACCTTCTCTTGGATTGCATTGAGTATTGAAGAATGTATCGACACAATCAATTTTTACAAAACCTGTTCCATGATTTGGTTTTATTGTTGCGAACGGATAATTTGCTATAAGAATATCCATAAGCGTAGCTGCCTTAAAGAATGTACTTTTTCCAACGTTAGCCTTGCCTACTATACCTATTTGCATAATAGACGAGAGTAAATAGCGGTTTAAAAGTTTTATTAAAAATTATCTTAAACCAGAACGATAGTCAGATACTATTTTTACTATTTCTCTTATTGTTGGAACATGAAGATTTGTTTCTTTGTCTCTTAATGCAGATCCAATTATGAACCCGTCAGCAATTCCAAGATAATCCACAATATTACCCTTGTTGATTTTTGATGCAACAATAACCGGAACGCGACTCATATGAGTGTTATCGATTTTTTTATAATCTAACACCCTTTCAATAGGAATGCTATCTTCTTTAGGTTTCATCTTTACCAGTATAGCATCTGATCTGTCTCTTGCGGTTTTTATCAATTCTTTTTCATCGCCTTCAATAAGCGTTGCATATGGCGGAAGGATGCCGCCGATAATTATAGTATTAGACTCACTGTCTTGATTTTCTACCAATGATGAAAATAATTTAATATTATTAAGTTCTACAGTTTTTCCATCAACAGAATATTTCCCCGCAATCATATCATTAACAATAAAAGGTAAATAGAATTGCGTTGCGAGTTTTAATGAACTCAAATATCCATCTACATCCTCATTAGACATTATATTTACGCCGATTTTATCTTTTTTACCATTAACATAAGATAATACACCCATTATGTTCAAAAGTTGAGTCGCACCCTCTTTTGAATCATTAAAATCATTAACATTCTCTAGATATATCCCGTCAATTCCTTCTTCTTTCAATATTCTGACTTCTTCAACCATCTTTTTATATGGTTTGTTTGCATATACTCCTGCGATTACAGGAATTTTTCCTAGAACATCATTGAATCGTGTCATGCTCAAGGCACCAATAATCAATTTATAAATTTTGTTATTGTGCAGTGAATAATATATTTATGTATTTTTACTCATTATAAAACTTTAAAAACAGGATTTATATCCTAAGATTCATGCAAGAATTATTTAATGATGGAGGAGGATTAGTCTCTATAGATAAATGGAAAGACGATATTAATACATTATGTTCTATTAAAGAATTAAATGAAACAGAAGACAAATTCGCATCAGAATTGAGAATATTAGTCGAACGAGCAGTACTAAATCGAATAAGGGGAAAAGAACCTATTGGAATCTGCTTTTCTGGAGGACTTGATTCAAGTTTAATCGCGGCAGTATGTAAGAAGAATAAAATAAAATTTACATGCTATACGGTCGGCTTTCAGGACGGGAATATGGAAATCCCTGAAGATGTAAAACACGCAAAACAAGTTGCAGAATTCCTTGAATTGACTGAGGAAGAATTCAAAGTTAAGATATTTAATCTGGGAGAGATTGAGCAGATAATAAAAAAGACCTCCCATATACTTAGAAACATACCAGATAATGATAATATAAATCAAATAGTAAATCTTGGTGTTGGAAGCGTTGAAGTTGCAGCTCATTCAATATCAAAAAATGAAAAATTCTTCTTCTCTGGATTAGGATCAGAAGAGATATTTGCAGGTTACGACAGACATAAGAATACCCCTACAAATCAAGAGTGCTTGAATGGATTGCTTAAAATGTATGAAAGAGATTTACTTAGAGATTCAACAGTCTCAAAATCTTTAGGATTCTCTTTTTTGACTCCATTTCTTGATAAAGAGTTGATAACATACTCAATGACTATACCTATTGAATACAAAATCAATGACCAAGGCAGCAAGATGATACTTAGAAAAGCAGCCATCTCTTATCTTGGAAAATTTTCTGAAAGACCTAAAAAGGCAGCACAATATGGGAGCAGCTTTGATAAAGCAATAACAAAACTTTCAACAAAAAAAGGTTTTAAAACAAAGAAAGAATACTACAAAAGCATATCTATTATACCTATATGATGAATATGATGGCTCTTCAAACATAATCTTTTTAAATATCGGTATATATTACGCTTGTATGAAAAACATATTTCATAACAATTATGCAACGGCCGTTATAAGCATTATTCTTATCGTATTGATTGTGGCGATATCATTGAATTTTGAACCGCAGGCAAGTGATAGTGCTGGACAGGCATACATGCAAAATGTTGTGGAAGACGATATTATACGAGTAGAAAAGAGTCCTGCAATGATTAAAGTGTATGTGGAATCAAAACCGGAAGCATATGCATATTTAAGGGATGAGTGATGCACTACACAAAATATTTAGTTCTGAACACAAAAAAGCCTCGGGAAATAGTTAATATTACAAATTCTGTAGAGGAAGCAGTCAAGGAATCCAAAATAAAAGAAGGGCTCTGCCTAGTGAATTCCATGCATATAACATCTGCAGTTTTCATAAATGATGAAGAATCAGGATTAAAACAAGATTTTTTGGAATGGCTAGAAGAACTTGCTCCTGAAAAGCCAGAATATCGGCATCATCAAACAGGAGAAGATAATGCAGACGCCCATCTGAAAAGAACAATTATGGGGCGAGAAGTTGTTGTCGCCATAACAGACGGAAGGCTTGATTTCGGCCCGTGGGAGCAGATATTTTATGGCGAATTTGATGGACAAAGAAATAAGAAAATATTAATAAAGATAATAGGAGAATAGTGTTATAAAATTATCAGTATAGTATTACGATGTAGTGTTACAATGGAAAAAAACAAGAAGTTAAAAATGATATTTGAAATGTTCTTACTTATACTATTCGTAATATTATTTCCATTCGTCAGAAAGGATATCCTCATATTTTCATTCTATACAGTTGTTTATTTCTATATAATATCGTTGAAAAGAGAATCATTGAAGTATCTTGGATTAAGTACGGTTATATCAATATTGTGGGTAGCTATGGCAAAAAATTATTATATATACACTCCAGATATGGTCAAGTTATTTGGACTCAGCGTATATCCGATGCTCGCGTGGTCTTTAGGATTGTTGGCATTAAGGGGATTATATGATTATATAAAGCCTAAAAATGCATTAAAATCTATAATAGTTATTACAATAACTTATATAGCCGCATTGATAATACTTGAGACATTTGCGTACCACATTGCGGGTTTCAAAAATCCTGGGCTGTATCCTGGACTTCCAATATGCGACTGCATACATGCACCATTGTTCATGCAAATATATTATCTCGCCATAGGACCAATATATTATATGCTAACACTTCTTTTAGACAAACTAATAAAAAGATTGCTACCTAGCGAACAATAGATTTTTTCATTCCACGCAAATAAATCGATTCACAATAATGATACTAATGAATGTGAGCGTGGCAATCTTTTAGACAAATTTATAAAAAAAGATTAGTTTCTATATACATGAATACTGCCCAGTTCACAAGTAAATATAAACCTAAGAATACTTCTGAAGTGATAGGACAGGATGAACAATTAAAAGAGATTAAAAAAAATATTACTGATTATAATAAGAAAAAAACAAAAAAAGCATTACTGGTTTATGGCCCTTCTGGAACTGGAAAAACATCCACAATACATGCATTAGCAAAAGAACTCGACTTAGAAATAATAGAGGTCAATGCGTCAGATTCCAGAAATACTGATTCTTTAGAGCAGAAGATTCTTCCTGCAATAAAACAACAATCATTATTTGGGAAAGGAAAGATAATATTAATTGATGAAATAGATGGCATATCAGGAAACCAGGACAGGGGAGGCGTCCCGACACTAATAAAATTCATAGAAGAAAGTTCATTTCCAATAATATTAACTGCAAATGACCCGTGGGACCAGAAGTTTAGTAGTCTTAGAAAAAAAACGGTAATGATACAATATAAGACTATAAATATTCTTGCAATGGTCAAACATCTTAAAGAAGTTTGTATTAAAGAAGGAATAAAAATAGAAGATGATGCATTAAGTGTGTTGTCTAGAAGGAATCAAGGGGATTTAAGAGCGGCATTGAATGATTTAGAGAATATCTCTTCATCTAATAAGAACATAAAAAAAGAGAACATAGAAGACACATCAGAAAGAGAAAGAGAAGAAACAATAATTAATGCGTTATTGAAGATATTCAAGACAAAAGACCCTGCAATTGCACTAAGAGCATTTGATAACGTCGATGAAGATATTAATAAAATATTCTTGTGGATAGATGAGAACTTAAGCAAAGAATATACAAATGAAGAAGATTTAGCGATGGCGTATAATCAATTATCAGAAGCGGACGTTTTCTTTGGAAGGATAAGACGATGGCAATATTATAGATACTACGCATACATATATGATATTCTAAGTGCGGGAATCGCATTATCTAAAAAAGAGAAAAATCCTGACTATATACAATATAAACCTACATCAAGAATATTAAAAATATGGATGGCAAACCAGAAGAATGCTAAAAGAAAATCCATAGCATTAAAGCTTGCAGCAAATACTCATACATCTGCAAGTAAAGCATTCCATGACATGCCCTACATAAAAGCCATGTCTAAAGACAAGAAACTTATGGGAAAGATTGCAGATGAGCTTAAATTAGAAAAAGAAGAGATTGAATGGTTAAAAAAGTAAGCGATAAACCCATTCAATAAATGAGCAGATAAAACAAAAAGATATATAAATCAACAATTAATCTCAATTAATACGGGACGGTAACTCAGCCTGGGAGAGTGCTGCACTGAAGTATTTGCGGGCAAATATTCAAAATGCCGCGCATTTTCTGAACTGCAGATGTCATGAGTTCAAATCTCATCCGTCCCATGGACTTTTCTACGGACCATTAAAAAATATGAGTCTAATTATATGTATATAATGAACTAGTTATTAATCCAATGATGTCATGCAGGAATATTCTAATAATCACGCATAAGGTTTGCTGCAAAATGGACATATAAGAGAAAGCCCCAGAATGTGAGCTGTAGTTATTGTTTTATGACAATATTTACAATAGGTGATAGAATTATACTTTACTTTTTTTTTTGATTGTATCAATTGATTTCTCTGTAATAATTATAGTTATCATAATTATAAGTATTGTTAAGAATATTAGTCTAGAATATAAATTAGCCGGTTAAGAAATGACTATCGCAAATCTACTGCCTCGCAATAACGAAGACACAAGACCGAAGTATTTCTCATCCGTTCCATTGGATTCTTATTTGATTTCTAGAAATTAAACGCCAGTCGTACCTGATAATCCTTGCAACACCATTCCTGCGACTAAGTTGAACACAAGCATTACGATGAATGATATTATTGCGTAAAGAACAGTGCTTGTGACAAGATTGTTTCCTAACATGTATTTTTCATTCAATGGATCTGCACCATTTTTAATTCCGTTGACTATCATCGTCATTATAAATATTATCTGGACCACGTATATTCCTACTATCATTTGGAAGAAGAATGTCGGGATTCCAAGACCGAAGAAATCCGCACCTATCCCTTGACTTAAACCTGCACCTGCAAGACTTCCAGAATCAGTAGTGGCGCTAAGTACTCCCATCTGATCCTTTAAACTTCCAAGAATGGTTGTTATCATTGATGTTATTCCAATAACTATACCTGCTATTGCAGGAGTTAAGAATGATATTTGACTTTCAAGACTACTAATAGTATCCGCCATCAAATCTTTCAATCGCTCATCGACCCGGTGTATTTGTTTGATATATTCTGAAACGTTAATTATAGCCTGACTTGCAACTATCGGTCCTTTTTTACTGGATTCTACAAGTACTTTCATTGAACTCTCTATTAGATTGCTAGGATAGTAGACTAGCGCTCCTCTTTTCGGATCGAATATTGCTCCCTCAACATTCATTCCTAATTTTGTTATGTTCAAGCTAACGAGTTCAAAAAATCTTCCTGATGTAGTTCCAGCAGTAACATCAGCAACTTTACTGAATGCTATCTCGACAGGCAAACCATCACCTATCCTATTCCCTAACTGGAATAATGCGCCCGCAAATTCATTCTCAAGCTTCTTTGATTCCTCTCGAACTTTAATAAGGTTTTTCGATTTAATTCTGTAAAATAATCCCATTGATAACCCGAATGCCAAGGGTATGAATAAACTTATTATTGCTGCCCCGAGACCAAATGGGCCAATATATTTTCCATTATCTTCTCTATATCCTAAAAAATAGAATTTACCTTCGGGAATTTTATAATTATCAATAATATAAAACTCATTATCTGCTGTAACGACAGCATCCCATCCTGGCGCCAAGAAATGTATAAGAATTGGGCTCATTCCAATTAAAAACAATATCATAAACAATACTGTCGCGCCATACATTGGGCTCATCTGCACATCGCTATCACCGATTCTTACAACTATATTACTCAATTTTTTCATTGCAGGATTATTTTTTGAGATATCGGTTTCTCCATAACCTGACGGCCGCGTACTCAAAACAACTCTTCCAAGATAGTATATTCCTACTGGAAGCGCGAGGTCGTATAATGTCATAAGATGATACCATTTGACTCCTTCCATAAAACTAACAACTAACGGAAGTATGACTAAACCTAAAATCGGAAGAACTATACCAAGCATGTTAAGCATTGTTAAAGGCCCTTGAAGATTGTGAGCATAATGCAACATTTTTTCGTATGTTTCATCAAGCATCAATCTCAATGCTTTTTCTAGACTGTCTAACCGTCTTGATTCAGCATTCTCGTATAGACTTGCTTCTACCAAGTGCATACTTTCTACATATTCCATATTCCATTTCTTCCACGTTTCTAGATATGCATCAAGACTCTCTTTGACTGTGTCATATTTTCCTGTCTCAACATTCCATATTATTTTTTTTAAATCAAGACTTAGCGGGGGAGGAAGATGTTCTGCAGCAAAGTCAACTGCATGCTCTAAATTAGATGTGTGTCTCATGTATGTAACAATATAGAAAATTGATAGCACCATCTCATTACTTACTGACATACGCCAATTATTTGCTAAGAATTCAGGAAGTTTTCCTAGAGGGATTATCATTATTAATCCAAAAATTGCTGTAAAAACAACAAAAAACATCCCTGAACTAAGATCCGGCTCGCTTGATACTAAAAATGGTATTATCATACTAAGAAATGAAACAATCAATATCAAAACTATTGGTCCTAAGAAAGAGAAGCTCTTAACACCTGCAGGAGTAGTATTCAGGTGACATATGTCTAAATATTCCTGCATGTTTGCTGCGTCTTTCTTATCTGGAGAAATTTTAAATATAGATTCAGAAATGTTACATGCCTTCTCGTAGAATGTTAATTTTTTTGGCATCCATTGTGATTTAAAATCCTGATACTGTCTAGATTGAGTGGATACGTTTCTGTCTTTCTTGAAATCTTCAAACTCTTTTTTTATCCGCTCTTTGTATTTCTTCTCGAAATCCTTGAAACTCTCATTTCTTGGAGAATCCATCTACACCTCTTTTGTAATGTCTGCATAAATTCATAATATATGCTCAATAATATATATCATGAAATATATTATATCAAATATAAATTAAATAATATATTTTTTCAAATAAATATTATAATGATTATTTTTAAATATATATTATTAAAAATATATATTCAATAATATTTTGTCATCTTTATTTTCATTAATATTTATTTTCATTAATCGTTATTTCACTATAACTACTTTTGATGCTCAAAAGTTCACTTTTGATATTTCAAAAAATCACTTTTGAAATCCAAAAATTTATTTTTGGTTTCTTAAAGTTTGAGCCCTTGCTGCACGTTTTAACCAATCATGCCATTCAAAAAATATTCTTTTACTATCCATTGTACCGACTTCCTCTTTAATCTTGTCAGATATTTTGTGGAATTGATCATTTGCCTCGACAGCAAATCTGGCTTCTAATAAATCAGGATTATTGAGTTTCTTTGATATATCAACAAGAGTCTGATAATTCTTTGAACGAAGCATAATATTATCCCACACAGCATCCCAGTTACCGGACCATTCTTTAACATTCTCAGCAATAGATTTTATTATCTCACTGTCTTGATTCATCAAATCCTCTGAAAGTTCAAGCTGATCAGTTACACTATTGTATTTCATTAAGTCTACGAATCCTTTTTCAACAACAGGATCATTTTCCCACTTCTTTCTAACTTCAGTTATTTGAGTAATCCTTCTCCACCTATGCAATCCATCAGCGCTCCTTATAGGATTTGCAACAATAATTATATCAGTTGCCTTAAAACTTGTTTTTGGAACATTCAAATCATTGACTACCCTATCATAAACACCATACGGACTATCACCGTGGATTGTACCTGCAACAACATTTGCAAGCGCGCCAACTCTCATCGCTTCATACAACGACCTTGCTTCAGTACTTCTTACTTCTCCTACAAATAAACATGAATCTCCAAGTCTTAATGTGGTTCTTATCCCCTCTTCTGCAGAGACTTCACTAGATCCTTTGGATAATGCAGAACTGACTTTCATCTGCTGAATGTTAAACCCTAATTTCTTTAATGAAGTTCCAGGCAATTCAAGAGTATCCTCAATTGTTATCATCCTGTACTTTCTCATGACCTCAACCATCACTGCACCTAGAAGTGAAGATTTACCTGCACTCCTCGTACCTGCAACAAGCATTGTTCTTGCACCATCAATCAAGAAACTCAATAGACCCGCAGCTTGAGCATTCATCATTCCATTTTTTATGAAAAGAGAAAATGTCCATGGCTTATCTCTATGTCTTCTGAATGCATATGCAAGTCCAGTAGGATTGAGAGGTTCACTGATAACAGCGACCCTTGCATTTGCTGTTCCCGGAATAAGTATTTCTGTATCAAGAACAGGATTTGCTTCATCTAATGGTCTTCCAGATATCATTCTTAATTTTGAAGCCCACGATTCTGCATCCCTTAAAGTAGGAATAAGATTTGTCCTACAATAATCATAATCTTGATGTACAATAAATGCTGGCACTTGACCCATCGGACTATTTATTGTTATATCCTGAATCTTCTCATCTTCAAGCAATGCCTCAACAATACCAAAACCTACGGTGTATCTGACTAATATTCTTGCAAGCTCTTCAATTTCTGAATGTTTCAATTTAATATTTCTATATTCTGCAAGTTCCTCAATTAAGTCTCTGCCTACATTCATGAATACTTCTCTCATTCTTGCCGGATCAACAAATTCTTGTTTATCGGGCTTGTGTTCTGACATTATTTTTCTTGCAAGATCAAGTATCTCATATTTTTCTTCTTCAAGCTTGAATTCAGGAGGAGTAATATGATATAAATTCTGCACATTATGTTGAAGCTTGAATATTATGACCTCAGAATTTCTGACATTATAATTCTCCAACTCCTCAGAATTCTTCGGATAAGAAGACATTATCTTTGTGAACATGAAATCTGGCTTAATGTTTGGAGTGAATATTCTTCTATAAATAGATCTGTCACCTTCTTTCATTCCAGCAACATAATTTTTTGCAACACCAATCAATTTAGTACCTTCAAGAAGTCGTATTATATAATTGAGAACTTGAATATATTTGTCAAGCATTTGAGAATATCCTGCGTCAATTGATTTGTCGAGTTCAATTTTATCTGAACGCACAAGTCTTTTCAACTCGACATACGTTCCAATCGGGTCTTTTTTCAATTTATTGAAAACAATCTGTTGAAGTTCAGCGTATCGTTCCTGAGCATCTTTGAGAACCACAGGATTCTGAATACTCATTGCTAATGCAGAATAATTAAATAAATTCTTTTGCTTAATAAGATGCGAATACACTTTTGCAATCTCAACAAGAAGTCTCGTCTGATTATAATCATACTCGTATTCTCTTCTTTGACTGAACACTACTTTTGTAACCGACCTATTGCTCAGCAGTTTATCTATAGTATCAGCCATACAACTATCTGAATCCTCAACTGAGGGCACTTCAAGAGAATGTTCATAATCTACTCTTAATACAGTCTCATCACCCTCATGAGTTATATCAGAAGAAACACTTGCACCCGAATTATTGAAAAGCATATTTCACGAAAACCATCATCAAGCACCATCTATGCAAGCTTGATAGTCTTATATTCACCTCAAAGCAAATATTAGAAGCTTTATATATAAATTTTTTGAATACAACGCTCGAATTAAGCTTGAATACTTATTAAAGAATAATCAAATATGATTAAAGAATAATTAAATATTTATATTAAGACCTTTAAAGTATAAATATGGACGAATATAATCCTAATAACAGTATTGAAAACTCCATGTTTAATCAACCAAATCCTAACATGCCCAGTTCTCCCCCGCCTAAAGGGCAGAATGCTGAAATTGAGCAAGTTGCATCAATTGTTACGGATTTAGACAGAAGATTAAGAATATTAGAAGAAAGGTATAGCAATATCAGAAAAAAACTTCAATTGACAGACCAGAACATCTTAGAATCAGAGAGAGGTTTTGTAAAAGAACTTAGAACAGTTAATGAGGACACGCTAAAGCTTAGAAAACAGGTCAATGATTATTCAGAAAAAATAAGCATATTTACTGATGAAATAAATCATGCTGCAAAAAGAACAGATGTTAAACTTATAGAAAAGTACCTTGATTTGTGGAATCCGCGAAATTTTGTCACAAGAAGAGAACTCAAGGAGTATTTAAAACAGAAAGAGAATATGCCTCCAATTCCACCAATTATCAGCGATGAAGAAAAAGAAGCGGATATGGAGTCTGAAGAAAATTAGAAATTTATAATGACAATTATTTTCTACACAACAATACTGACAAAAAGTTTATAAGAGTCATATTATTGCTATAATAACTATGGTTAACTATTTTGATTACATGTATATGGGAAACAGCATAAAGTCGTACATAATTGCATTAATAATAATAATCTTATTTATCGGCCTTGGGAAACTATTCTCATTTTTTATTGTTAAGATAATAAAAAAATTGGCTTCAAAAACAAAGACAGTGCTTGACGATATACTAATAAGCGTGATTGAAAAACCATTCGTGTTTGGATTGTTCATTGCAGGATTCTACATTGCAGGAATATATTTAACCCTATCAGAAAGAGGTACTCAAATATATTATAATATCACAGAAATACTCATTGTTCTTCTGATAATTTGGACAATAATACGATTCTTAGACGCAATAGTAGAGCATTATCTAAAGCCCATAATCAATAAATCAGAAAGCCAATTGGATGATCAATTATTGCCGTTTGTCAAGACAACTATTAAAATAGTAATTATAGTTATGGGGGCAATATTTATAATAAAGGATTTCGGTTATGATGTAACATCACTAGTTGCGGGTTTAGGTATAGGAGGCCTGGCATTTGCGCTTGCAGCACAACCATTGCTGACTAATCTTTTTGGCGGAATTGCAATAATCTCAGACAAGCCGTTTAAGATTGGCGACAGGATTAGAATTGATGATAAATATGAGGGATATGTTGTTGAAATTGGAATGAGGTCAACAGCAATCAAAAGCCCAAGAAGCACTATTATCCGAATTCCTAATTCGGTAAT